>ERZ791871.345-NODE-345-length-63030-cov-7.881112_pt1 | contig 63030 bp, 59 predicted proteins | sample MGYA00510280_ERZ791871 | MGnify/ENA primary metagenome ERZ791871 (study PRJEB30046, sample SAMN00792111) | human gut metagenome | study: EMG produced TPA metagenomics assembly of the A metagenome-wide association study of gut microbiota in type 2...
CCATGTGCACCTAATTCAATTTTTTATGTGTCCAGAATTCTGGGTACATATCAGAGAGGGCGGCCTCCGCTTTATTCGCTGCTTTATTTGCTTTCAGCGGAGGGCTTGGGCTTGTTGGGCTCCACCGAGTCAAACACGGCCTTGGCGGAGGCGCACAGGCCCGCCAGGCCCTGGATCTCGGAGGGGATGATGATCTTGGTGGCCTTGCCGTCGGCGGCGGCCTGGAAAGCCTCCAGGGCCTTGATGCGCAGCACCGCCTCCTTGGGATCGGCCTCGTTGAGCAGCTTGATGGCCTCGGCGGTGGCCTGCTGGACCTTGAGGATGGCCTCGGCCTCGCCCTCGGCCTTCTTGATGGCGGCCTGCTTGGCGGCGTCGGCCCGGAGAATCATGGACTCCTTCTCGCCCTCGGCCACCAGGATCTGACTCTGGCGCTGGCCCTCGGCCCGGAGCACCGCCTCGCGCTTCTCCCGCTCGGCCTTCATCTGCTTCTCCATGGCGCTCTGTATGTCCGGAGGGGGCTGAATGTTCTTGACCTCTACCCGGTTGACCTTGATGCCCCAGGGGTCGGTGGCCTCGTCCAGCAGGGCGCGCATCTGGGAGTTGATGGTGTCGCGGCTGGTGAGGGTCTGCTCCAGATCCATGTCGCCGATGATGTTGCGCATGGTGGTGACGCTCAGGTTCTCAATGGCGGACATGGGCCGCTCCACCCCGTAGGCGTAGAGCTTAGGGTCGGTGATCTGGAAGTAGAGAACCGTGTCGATCTGCATGGTGACGTTGTCCTTGGTGATGACGGGCTGGGGCGGGAAGTCCACCACCTGCTCCTTGAGGGAAACCACCTTTGCCACCCGCTCCAGGAACGGAACCTTGAAGTGGATGCCCACGCCCCAGACGGAGTGGAAGGCGCCCAGCCGCTCGATGACGTAGGCCTTGGACTGCTGCACCACCTTCAGGTTTGTGGCCAGCACCAGAATGAGCACGACGACCAGGATAATGATGATAATGGGGATAAACGGCATGCGGGATTCCTCCTTTTTCTCTTCCTCGGTTTGGAATTACCGCCCCGGCGTAGGGACGGGCAGGGGGGACACGATGACCTTGACGCCCTCGATGCGGAGTACCCTGACCCGGGAGCCGGCGGGGATGGCGGGGCAGCCCTCCTCGGTGCGGGCGGTCCAGGGGGCGCCGTTCACGGTGATCTGGCCCTGGGCCTTCAGGTTGTCGATGGCCTGGGTGACCACACCTTCGGCACCAATGACCCGGTCGGCGTTGGTGCTCACCCGGCGGGGGTCGGCGTACTTTTTGGCCAGGGGGCGGATGATGACCAGGCACAGGAAGGACACCGCCAGGAATACGGCGAACTGCACCCAGATGTTGCCCACAAAGAAGGACGTGAGCAGGGCGCACAGGGAGCCTACCGCAAACCACAGGGAAACCAGCCCCACCGTGGCGGCCTCCAACGCCAGAAGGGCGACGAGGGCGGCGAGCCAGCAGATGCTTGGTATGGGCATGGGCACTCCTCCTTTCGAAATACTACTGCTATCCTAGCACAACTCGGAGAAAAAGGGAAGCAAATTCGCTTTCCAGATTTGCCAAGCAGAGAAAAATAAGGTATACTGCTGTCTAAGAACGAGAACGGAGCGAGGCGATGGACATGAGAGAGCTGGAATTGCTGGTCCCCACCCTGTTCGGGCTGGAGGGGCTGTGCGCTGAGGAGCTGCGGCGGCTGAAGCTGCCGGAGGTGGCGGCGGAGAACGGGCGGGTGCGGTGCAAGGCCGCCCCGGCGGATATCCCACGGGTGAACCTGAACCTGCGCACCGGCGAGCGGGTGCTGCTGGTGGTGGGCCGCTACCGGGCCGCCGACTTTGAGGCGCTGTTTGAGGGCTGCCGCGCCCTGCCCTGGGAGGAATTTATCCCCCGGGAGGGGGCCTTCCCGGTGAAGGGGCACTCCCTCAACTCCCAGCTCCACGCGGTGCCCGCCTGCCAGGCCGTGCTGAAAAAGGCGGCCGCTGCCCGGCTGGGGGAGAAGTACGGGCTGGAAACCCTGCCGGAGAGCGGGGCGCTGTATCAGATCCAGTTCTCCATCATGCGGGACGAGGTCACCCTGATGCTGGACACCACCGGGGTCGGGCTCCACAAGCGGGGCTACCGGGCGGTGGGGGTGGCCGCCCCCCTGCGGGAGACGCTGGCCGCCGCCATGGTGCTCCTCTCCCGCTACCGGGGGAGGGACCCCTTCTGCGACCCCTTCTGCGGCTCGGGCACCATCGCCATCGAGGCGGCCCTCATCGCCAAAAACCGGGCGCCGGGCCTCAACCGGGCCTTTTCCGCCCAGAAGTGGCGTTGGCTGGACAGCGGGCTGTGGCTCCAGGCCGCCGACGAGGCCATGGACGGCGAGTACGACGGGGCATACGACATCTGGGGCGGGGACATCGACCCCAAGGCGGTGGCCATCGCCCGGGCCAACGCGGAGAAGGCGGATGTGGAGGACGCGGTGCGCTTCGAGGTGGCGGACGCCGCCGCCTTCCGCCGGGACGCGCCCTATGGCCGGGTGGTCACCAACCCGCCCTATGGGGAGCGCATCCTGGAGAAGCGGGAGGCGGAGGAGCTTTACCGGGCTTTCGGCCGGGCGGTGTGCACGCTGCCGGAGGGGTGGCGGGTGAGCGTGCTCTCCTCCCACACGGAGTTCGAGCGCACCTTTGGCCGTACCGCAGACAAGAAGCGTAAGCTGTATAACGGCATGCTCAAGTGCGACCTGTTCCAGTACGGAAGATAGGAGGAGGGGATTGATATGAGGCGAGGAAAGGGAAAGCGCGCCCTGGCGGGGCTGCTGGCCGCGGCCCTGTGCGCGGGATTGTTTTTCCTCCCGGCCTCCGCCGCGCCGGAGGGGGCCACGGTATGGGGCTACAGCGAGGGGCTGGCCCAGTGCGAGCTGGCCGGAAAGTGGGGCTATGTGGACGCTGGCCGGAATGTGGTCATCCCTCTCCAGTACGACAGCATCGTGTCCTTCCAGCTCGGCATCGCGGCGGTCAACCTCAACGGCAAGCTCGGGGTGATCCGGCAGGATGGGCGGTATCTCATCCAGCCGGAGTACGACACCCTTCTCCCCATTGACTGCGGGCTCTATATCGCCCAAAAGGGGGGCGGCTGGGGCGTGGTCAGTATACTCCCCTTCCCGGACGGGGCGGGGAGCACCACCAATGTGCTCTATGAGCTGAGCTATGACCAGGTCCAGGTGGCCGAGCAGGGCGGAACTCAGGTGCTCACCCTCACCAACGGGAGCACCGTCACCAAAATCCCGGTCTATGACCTGCCCGGCATCCTGGCGGCCAAGGGGGTGCCCTCCGCCCAGTTCCCCCTCACCCGGGGCAAGCTGCCCTCCTTCTCCGATGTGTCCCCCCAGGACTGGTTCGCCCTCTGGGTGGACATCGCCTACAATGTGGGGCTCACCTCCGGCGTGGGGAAGAACCGTTATGCGCCCAATCAGACCTTGACCGTGGCGGAGGCCCTCAAGCTGGCGGCCACGATTGAGAGCCGCTACCAGGGGGACGACTTTCATCTGAGCACCGAAGGCGGACCGTACTGGTATGTGCCGGCGGTAGATTACTGCCTGGCCAGCGGCATGATTCAAAAGGGGGACTTTACCGAGCGGGATTACGGACGGGCTGTCACCCGGCGGGAGGCGGCGGAGCTCTTTGCCGCCACCAGTCTGGCCAAGGCCATGCCGGAACTCAACTCTCTGGCCCGGGTGAAGGCGTCGGTGCCCGACATCCGCAGCGGCGATGAGGGGGCGGAGGCCATCTACAGCCTCTACGCCAAGGGAATCCTGTCCGGGGTGGACAGCCGGCTGACCTTCCAGCCGGAGGGCACCTTCACCCGGGCGGAGGCGGCAGCCATTGTCTCCCGCATGGCCCGCACCGAGCAGCGCCTGCTCCTGTGGAGCTGACCAACGGATAAGGAGGATGGGCCCTGTGAGGCACCTGTTCTTAATCAACCCCCACGCGGGAAAATACGACCGCACCCAGGAGATGCGGGAGAAGCTCCGCACTGCCTTGGCCGGGCGGGACGAGCCATGGGAGGCGGCGGTCACCCAATACCCCGGCCACGGGGCCGAGCTGGCCCGGGCGGCGGCGGAGAGGGGGGAGCCGGTGCGCATCTATGCCTGCGGCGGCGACGGCACCCTTAACGAGGCTGTTGCCGGAGCCGCAGGCTTCGGCAACGCCGCTGTGACCCACTACCCCATGGGTTCGGGCAACGATTTTCTGCGGATGTTCGGCCCGGATGCCTGCCGCTTTTACGACCTCCGGGCTCTGCTGGACGCGCCCCAGGCGCCGGTGGATCTCATTGAGTGCAACGGGCGGCTGGCCCTCAATGTCTGCTCGGTGGGGTTCGACGCCCGCATCGGCCTCGGTGCGGCAGACTTTAAGAAGCTGCCCCTGGTGAGCGGGCCGCTGGCCTACCAGCTCTCCGCCGTGCGCACCATTGTCCAGGGGATTCACCGGCCTTACCGGGTGACCATCGACGGGGAGCGTCTGCCGGGGGAGGCGTTTACCCTCATTTGCGCCTGCAACGGCCGCTACTATGGCGGGGGCTTTAACCCCTGCCCCGACGCCGTGCCCGACGACGGCCTGCTGGACTTTGTAGTGGTGCCGGCTGTCTCCAGGCTGACCATTCTGACGCTGATCGGCAAGTACGCCAAGGGGGGCGCCGGGGATATCCCGCGGATCCTTCTGCGCCGCGGCCGGGAGATGCACGTCGCCTGTGAGCGGGCCGACCGGATCAATTTGGACGGTGAAGAGCTGGTGGATTCTGAGCTCTCTGTCCGTGTGTCTGCTAAAAAAGTAAACTTTTTCTTTCCCGAAGGAACCCATTGGATTCCGGAGAAACGGGTGCGAAATTAGAAAACAGAAGAGAGCGGGAGAAAAAAGAAGATCTGAACAGGTTTTGAATGTTAAATTGAAATAGGAACCGCGCGGAATGGAAATTTAACAGATTATTTAAAAATTAAGACTTGCGGAATCCATCAAGTGAGGTTATTATTATAAGCAGGTTAGCACTCCGGTAAAATGAGTGCTAACCTGCTGAATTGGTTTACAAGAAAAATGAATGATACATGAAGGAGGAACCCCTTATGAAACTCAAGCCCCTTGCAGACCGTGTGGTTATCAAGCTGGTCGAAGCGGAGGAGAAGACCAAGAGCGGCATCATCCTGACCGGCGCCGCCAAAGAGAAGCCCGAGGTGGCCGAGGTCATCGAGGTCGGCCCCGGCGGCGTGGTGGACGGCAAGGAGATCACCATGACCGTCAAGAAGGGCGACAAGGTCATCACCAGCAAGTACTCCGGCACCGAGGTCAAGGTGGACGGCGAGGAGTACACTATCGTCCGTCAGGGCGACATTCTGGCGATCGTAGAATAACCCAGTGGAACGGCGAGATAAGCCGTCCACCTGGGGCCCCGCCTGGGGCGGGGCGGCGCGATAAGCGCCGGAGGCCGACGGAATTCATTTCCGGCGGCCGCAGATGAAATCCCCGGGGGTCCCCGCGAAATTCTGTTTCGCGGGGCGGACGGCGAGGAGTACACTATCGTCCGTCAGGGCGACATCCTCGCCATTGTGGAGTAATTTTCCGTGTAGGGGCGCACAGTGTGCGCCCGCTCTCTGGAACAAGAAATCTTCCGGGTGAGTTCCACCCGACTCAATTTGGAGGTAATACGTTATGGCTAAAATTATCTGCTACGGCGAGGAAGCCCGTCACGCGCTGGAGCGCGGCGTCAACCAGCTCGCCGATACCGTGAAGATCACCATGGGTCCCAAGGGCCGCAATGTAGTGCTGGACAAGAAGTTCGGCGCCCCCCTGATCACCAACGACGGCGTGACCATCGCCAAGGAGATTGAGCTGGACGACCCGTTTGAGAACATGGGCGCTCAGCTGGTGAAGGAGGTCTCCACCAAGACCAACGATGTGGCCGGTGACGGCACCACCACCGCAACCCTGCTGGCCCAGGCCATCATCCGCGAGGGTCTGAAGAATCTGGCCGCCGGCGCCAACCCCATGGTCATGAAAAAGGGCATCGCCAAGGCCACCACCGCCGCGGTGGAGGCCATTAAGGCCAACTCCAAGAAGGTCAACGGCTCCGCCGACATCGCCCGCGTGGGCACCGTGTCCTCCAGCGACGAGACCGTGGGCAAGCTGATCGCCGAGGCCATGGAGAAGGTTTCCCACGACGGCGTCATCACCGTGGAGGAGTCCAAGACCGCCGAGACCTATTCCGAGGTGGTTGAGGGCATGCAGTTTGACCGGGGCTATATCACCCCCTATATGGTCACCGACACTGAGAAGATGGAGGCCGTTCTGGACGACGCCCTGATTCTCATTACCGACAAGAAGATCTCCAACATTCAGGAGCTGCTGCCCATCCTGGAGCAGGTGGTGCAGTCCGGCAAGAAGCTGCTGGTCATCGCCGAGGACGTGGAGGGCGAGGCCCTGTCCACCCTGATTGTCAACAAGCTGCGCGGCACCCTGAATGTGGTGTGCGTCAAGGCCCCCGGCTTCGGCGACCGCCGCAAGGAGATGCTGGAGGATATCGCCGTGCTGACCGGCGGCACCGTCATCACCTCCGACATGGGCTATGAGCTCAAGGAGGCCACCATGGACATGCTGGGCCGCGCCCGCCAGGTGAAGGTCTCCAAGGAGAACACCATCATCGTGGACGGCGCCGGCTCCGCCGACGCCATCAAGGCCCGCGTCAACCAGATCAAGAGCCAGATCGAGACTACCACCTCCGACTACGACCGCGAGAAGCTCCAGGAGCGCCTGGCCAAGATGGCCGGCGGCGTGGCGATCATCCGTGTGGGCGCCGCCACCGAGGTAGAGATGAAGGAGAAGAAGCTCCGCATCGAGGACGCCCTGAACGCTACCCGCGCCGCTGTGGAAGAGGGCATCGTGGCCGGCGGCGGCACCGCCTATGTCAACGCCATCGCCTCCGTGGAGAAGCTGCTGGCCGAGACCGAGGGCGACGAGAAGACCGGTGTGTCCATCATTGCCAAGGCCCTGACCGAGCCCATGCGCCAGATTGCCACCAACGCCGGCATCGACGGCTCCGTGGTGCTGGAGAATGTGAAGAAGGCCGACAAGGTGGGCTACGGCTTCGATGCCTATAATGAGACCTATGTGGACATGATCTCCGCTGGTATCGTCGATCCCACCAAGGTGACCCGCTCCGCTCTGGAGAATGCGGCCTCCATCGCCGCCACCCTGCTGACCACCGAGTCCCTGGTGGCCGACAAGCCCCAGCCCCCCGCTCCGGCTGCTCCGGCTGCCCCCGATATGGGCGGCATGTACTGAGCCAGAGAGAAAAAAGGCCCGGAACCGATTTGGTTCCGGGCCTTTTTGCAGGGCTGTGGCCTGTCGACGGGGCTAAAAAGAGCTGCTGCTTCCGGCATACGGAAAAGCAAGAAATACGAAGGCACCCCCGGAGCCGTTGGACTCCGGGGGTGCCTGGTGTGTAGGGGGAGATCAATCAGGCCGCGGCCTGGGCGGCAGCGGGGATCAACTGCGCCTGGAAGAAAGCGGCGGTGGCGTCCACCGTCTGATAGAGGGCAGTGAAATCGCCAGAGAACACGTTGTAGGTGTGGTCGCAGTTATCCACCAGCAGCAACTGGCTGTCGGCGTTAGCGGCGGCCTTCACAATCTTCTCGGCGTTATCGGGGGTGACGGTAGTATCGTCCTTGCCGTTGATGGCCAGAATGGGGGCCTTGATGTCAGCAGTTACCTTCAGAATGTTGGTTTCGGCCACCTCCTGGAACCAGCGCTCACCCAGCTCCAAGGGCTCCCGCCAGTCAAAGGTCATCGTATAAAAGCCCTCTTTTTTGGCCTGGGCATAGGCATCCTCAAAGCTGGTACCCGCAAACAGGGAGGCGCCGTTCAGCTCCAGGGCGCCGGACCAGGTGACAACAGCCTGGAAGGTGTCGGGGTGGGCCTCTGCGGCCAGCAGGGCGTCGGTTCCGCCCTGGCTCCAGCCCATGACGCCCAGGTTCCCGCCGTCCACAGTCTCCAGGCCGGCCAGGTAGTCCGCGGCGGCCTTGGCGTCAATGACGGCGGAGGTGTAGTTGTAATCCCGGTAGCTGGCGGTGGAGTCGCCGTTTCCCATGAAGTCGATGCGCAGGGTGGCGATGCCGTCGGCGGCCATACGGGGGGCGGCCAGGGCGTAACCCATGCCGGCTTCGTCCCGGTTGGAGCCGGTGCCGTGGAGCATCACCACGCCGGGGACCTTCGCGTCCTTGGAGGCGGAGACGGGCAGGGTCAGGGTGGCGGGAATCTCATGGGCAGGGATCCCGTCCTGGGCGGCTACAGGGATGGAAACCACGGTCTCCACATAGGTGGGCTTGAGGACGCTGAAGTTCTTGAGCACCTGGGCAAACTCAGCGCGGGTGAGCTGGCCGTTGGGGTTCAGATTGCCCTTCTGGTCACCGGTCATCACCTTGCCATAATAGCAGAAGGTCATGCCCTCCAGATCGGCGGCGGGGATGGAGTCGTAGTCGGGAGCCTCCTTCATAGCCATGCCGGAGGTGTCCACGGTAATACCCTTGTAGGAGGCGTAATCGGCGATAATAGTGGCGATACCGGAACGGGTGATTACGGTGTCGGTGCCGTACTCAGTGCCCTCAAACAGGCCGGCGGAGGCGGCCCAGTTAATGGCGTTGGCGTACCACTCGCCCTCGGTGCCGGTCACAGTGGTCTTTTCAACCGCGGGCTTACCCTCCATGTTATAGAGGGTCTGGTACACGGTGGCGCGGGTGACGGTGCCGGTGGGCTCAAAGCCCTTGTTGGTGCCGTTCATGATGCCATTGTCCAAGGCATACACGGCGGCGTTGTAGTACCAGGAGCCGGTCTCCAGATCGGCGGGATAGTTGGCGGGCTCGTCCACAATGGTGATGCGGCCGGCGGGCTCGCCGTACTGCTCGGCGGTGATGGTGCCGTCCAGCTCCTCAGTGGTGTAGTTGATCAGGGCGTCCTCCAGGGACACGCCCACATCCTTCCAGCCGCCGGCGGTCTTGAACACGCCGTAGGTGTCGCCGCCCTTGGCGGTGAAGTCGTTGGTGGCGATGGTGTAGGTGGCGGCGGGATCAAAGGCCTCGCCGTTCACCGTGGAGATGGTGACGCGGCTGCCGGGATTGGCAGGAGCGTAGTAGGTAGAGTTGGCGTATTGAGTGCCGTTCACATAGGGAACGCCGGTGTTGAGGGTGAACTCAATGCCGGACACCTGGGGGAAGGCGCCGATGGCCTCGGGGGTGGTGCAGGTAGCGGCCTCCAGGGCCTCCAGAAGCTGGGCGCCGGTCACGTCGATGGTGGCCACGGTGTTGCCGAAGGGGAAGACGGCCAGCAGGCTCTTCTTGGAAATGTCGCCCTTGGCCAGAGCCTCGCGGATGCCGCCGCCGTTGGTCAGCGCGGCGTCCACGTTCTCCTCGCCCAGAGTCTGGCGGGCCTGCCACAGGATGGCGTCGGCGGCAAAGTCGCCCAGGTTGGTCTCAGTGGTGCGGACGCCCTCGCCCTCGGGGAAGGTCATCTCGGCCTTGGTAACAGGATCGGTGGCCGCACCGCCGGAGCGGGAGCCGTTCAGATCCACCTCGGTGGTGGCGATCTTCTCGCCGTAGACCTTATCAACGGCGGTGTTGCGGTCGTCCACCAGCTTGGCCACATCGGCGTCGGTCTTGGTGTAGGAGGCGGCGGGAACCAGCTCGTCGGTCAGGGTGCCGGTCTCCTGATCGTAGATCACCACGCCCACGTTGGCCAGAGCGGTGCCAGTGGAGACGATCTTGGCGCCGTTGACCACGTTGGTGTCGCCCACCTTGGCAATGATATCGGCAGTGGTGGAGTGGCTGTGGCCGTCGATGAACAGGTCAATGCCGTTCACGTGCTCACACACGTCGATGGAGCGGTTGCCGATGCTCTCGTCATCGATGCCCAGGTGGCCCAGGCAGACAATCAGATCGGCGCCGGCCTTGTTCAGCTCATCGACCTGAGCCTGGGCGACGGCGTACAGCTTGTCGGTCTGGGGGAAGGTGATGCCGGGCATCTTGGAGGCGTCGGCCTTGGTCAGGGTCTCGGGGGTGGCCAGGCCGAACACGCCCACCTTCACGCCGCCGATCTCAAAGATCTTGTTGGAGTCGAAGACAGTCTTGCCGTCGGCCTCAGTGGTCATGTCGGCGCACAGGATGGGGAAGTCGGCATCCTTGGCCAGGGCCTTGAGGTTGTCGATGCCGAAGTCCAGCTCATGGTTGCCCACGGTCATGGCATCATAACCGGCGGCGTTCATGAACTCGATGGCGCTCTTGCCCTGGTCGGCGCTCACCAGGGGCTTGCCCATGATGGAGTCGCCGGCAGAGACCAGCAGCACATCGGCGCCAGCGGCCTCGAAGTCCTTCTTCAGCTGGGCCACACCGGCCATGCCGAAGGAAGTGCCCTCCTCGTCCAGATCCGCGCCGTGGGTGTCGTTGGTATGGAGAATAACAACCTTACCATCGACATCGGGAATGACATAGGGGGTTGCGGTTTCTTCCTCTGCGGCAAAGGCGGCCCCGAACAGGGAGCACACCATAGCCAGCACGAGGAACAGGGACAGGAATTTGCTTGCGGGTTTTCTCATAGAAAACATTCCACCTTTCCTCATTGCCTTTCCCTATGAAAGGCGTTTTTTGGGGCATCCTAATGGTAACAAACTGGAAACAAAAATACAAGGTGGCGGAGAAAAAAAGTGTGCAAAAAGCACACGAATCTTATGAGCCCGCTGCTCAAAAGATTCGTGTAGGAAATAATTTATTTTTCAGCCCAGTTGCCGGTGGCCTCCGCCTTCAGATAGGCGTTGATGAAGCCGTCCAGCTCGCCGTCCATCACGGCGTTGATGTTGCTGGTCTCATAGCCGGTACGGTTGTCCTTTACCAACTGGTAGGGCATAAACACGTAAGAACGGATCTGGCTGCCCCACTCGATCTTGAGCTGTACACCCTTGATGTCGGAGATCTTCTCCGCGTGGGCCTGCATCTGAAGCTCCACCAGCTTGGAGCGCAGCATCCGCATACAGGTGTCCCGGTTCTGAAACTGGCTGCGCTCGGTCTGACAGGAAACCACAATGCCGGTGGGCTTGTGGATCAGGCGGACAGCGGAAGAGGTCTTGTTGATGTGCTGGCCGCCGGCACCGGAGGAGCGGAACACCTGCATCTCGACATCCTCCGGGCGGATGTCCACCTCTACATCGTCGGGAATCTCCGGCATGACCTCCAGCGCGGCGAAGGAGGTCTGACGCCGGGCGTTGGCGTCAAAGGGGGAGACCCGGACCAGCCGGTGCACGCCGTGCTCACTCTTGAGGTGGCCGTAGGCATTCTCACCCTCGATGGAAATGGTGGCGCTCTTGAGGCCGGCCTCGTCGCCGTCCAGGTAGTCCAGCGTCTTGCACACGTAGCCGTGGCGCTCCGCCCAGCGGGTGTACATGCGGAAGAGCATCTGCGCCCAGTCCTGGGCCTCGGTGCCGCCCGCGCCGGCGTGAAAGGTGAGGATGGCATTGGAGCCGTCATACTCGCCGGTGAGCAGAGTGGACAGCTTGGCCTCCTCTATCTCGGCCTCCAGCTTGGCGAAGCCCTCCTCCACTTCGGGAACCAGAGTCTCGTCCTCGGCCTCGTTGCCCAACTCGCACAGGGTCATCAGGTCGTCCCACTGGGTCTTGCGCCTTTGCTGGCCCTCAATCTTGTCCCGTAGCTGCTTGACCCGCTGCTGCACCTTTTGGGCCTTCTCCAGGTTGTCCCAAAAGCCGTCGGAAGCGCTCTCCGACTCCAGCATCTCCACCTCCCGGATGGCCGTCTCCAGGCCCAAGGCCTGGTCCAGCTCGTCCAGCTCTGGGCGCAGATTGTTGAGCTTTACCTTGTATTCATCAAACTGAAGCATGTAAAACCACACTCATTTCCATAAAATAGCCCTCATATTATATCCAAAAGAGTGGAAATTGTAAAGAGAGTGGCAGGAAAAAACCGCCCGAGGGCGGGCGGTTTTATCGCTCACTGACCATCCAGCCGGGATCGGCGCGGAAAATCAGGTCATCTATGTCTTCCTTTGGCTCGGTGCGCAGAATGGTTTCGTCCTGCTGCGTGTGTTGCATGGGGATACCTCCTTCGTAAGTCGTGTACATATCAGTATATGCCGGAGGGAGGGAAAGATGTATACGATTCCTGTCGGGCGGCTTTTTAAAAATAGGGGTTGACAAGAGGCTTTGACTGTGGTATTCTAATTGAGCACTCAAAAGCAAGAGACTGGAGCCCTCCACGCCGGAGTGGCGGAATTGGCAGACGCCCGGGACTTAAAATCCCGTGGGAGGAATCCCGTGCCGGTTCGACCCCGGTCTCCGGCACCATATCGCGGGGTAGAGCAGCTTGGTAGCTCGTCGGGCTCATAACCCGGAGGTCGGAGGTTCAAATCCTCCTCCCGCAACCAGAAAAACACCTGATTTCTTCGGAAATCAGGTGTTTTTTATTTGAAAAGTTACCTGTTTTTTGGGCTGATGCTTATCCGCTGCTTATGTGATGCTTATTTTTGCCTCCGCTGATGCTAAAAGTCCATCACCGGCCCCACCGGCGGCTTCCGCACAGGTTCATAGAGGGAACCCATCAGCTCAATGCTGGCCCGCTTCTGGGACTCAAAGGAGTGCCCGTACTTGTCCAGGGTAATGGAGGCGGTGGCGTGGCCCAGCAGTTTGGAGAGGGTCACAGGATCCATCCCCTGCTCCAGAGCTCTGGTGGCAAAGGTGTGGCGCAGAGAATGAAAGTTGGCGCTGGGGATACCCGCCCGGGACACACATCGCTTAAAAAGATCCTGATACGTCCTAGGCTCATAGGGCTCCCCATTCTCCTGACAAAAGACGTAGCGACCGGTATTGTAGCCGGGATACTGCTCCATGATGGAGAACTGGATTTCCCGGTACCGGGACAGTTCCTGATAAAGTTCATCACAGAGATAGACAATGCGTCTGGAGTGATCCGTCTTTGTGGTTGAAACGGTGCAAACACTGGTGGATGTCTCGATGGAATCGTCGTGGTTAGGCAGCCGGTTCCGGGTCTCGCAGACCAGGAACTGCCGCTCCTCCATATTCACGTTGTCCCAGCGCAGGCCGCACACCTCCCCCATCCGCAGGCCGGTAAAGAGGGTAAAGATTACCCCAAAGGAGGCGGGCTCCGGCATGGCTCGGCAGGCCAACATCAGCCGCCGCTGCTCCTCCTTGCTCAGTACACGCATCTCCTTTTTCGGATCCTTAGGGAGACGTACCCCTTCTATCAGATTGGTTCGGAGCAGTCCGTTTTTCCTGGCCTGCTCAAAGGACAGGTGCAGCATATTACGCAGGTTCCGCAGGGTCTTGGCAGAGAGGCCGCCCTCCCCTGTGGTTTTGCCGCAGCTGTGCTTCTGGTTAAAAAATTCCTGAAGGGTCATCGGATCCAGCTTTGCCAACGGGATGTCCCCCAGCGATGGCTTGACATGGACACGGGTCATCATCTCATAGCTGCAATAGGTGGAGAGCTTTACCGTAGGCCTTGCGTAGGTCTCCAACCATTGATCCATCCACTTCCCTATCGTAGGGCCAGATGGGCCGCGTTCAACACCGACAGGCCGTCCCGGGTTTTGAGGTATCGCATACTGTTCTTTTAATCCGTCCAGAAACGCCCTGCCGTCCGCCTTACGTTGGAACCGCTTCGTATGGCGGTTCCCGTCGGTATCATAATACTGGCAAACCCAGGTTTTCTCCTTCGTCTGGTAGAGGGAGCCCTCCCCTTTCATCCGCCTGGCCATGGAGCACACACCCCCTTATTGCACAAGCCTTCTTCCAGCCACCGCTCCAGGTGGGTACGAGAGAGGATGAACCGTTTCCCCACTCTCAGGCAGGGAATGGTTCCCTGCCGCAGCGCACGATAGAGGGTAGACTTGGAAACCGGCAAAACAGCGGACAACATATCCGGTGTAAAAAAGTCCGGAAGGTCACTCAACTGCAGCTTCTCAGGTTCCATGCACTTACCTCCAATCAGAAGCTATGGAGGCCGCTCCCTGACAGGGAGCGGCCTTCATCATTTCTAAAAGCACTCTTGTCGCACCTGTATTCGACACTACTCCCCCAGGTGTCAGGGCGGCAGCAGACGGACTGCGCTGGCGCGCATCACGGGAATCTCACCCCTCCGAGGGTCGCTCCGAGCTGCCCCCATTGCTTGCGGCTGTGGCTGGACAGGAGTATCATTATCAGATTGCTGACGAGGGTCGGGCCGGTATTACCGGCCGCAATGCGAAACAGCCCGCCACAGGCTGTTTTGTGGACGGATAGGTACCGCTCTGCACCTTTCTTGGCCGTCTTTGATGCAGGTATCTGCACAGGTGGTCTTGGCGCATCCTCCAGCGTCGCTTTAGCCCTTTCCCAAGGACCTCTCGTCAGCGGACGTATCCCGCTACCGGATATGAAATTTTCAAGGAATTCAGGGGCAAGATCGGTGATTTACCGATACTCCCAGTACAGAGCAAATTGGGCCAGGATGCTGTTCAACACCTGAAGATCCTCCCCATCCAGTGTTTGCCGCAATCTACGCAGAAGTGCTTCCTGCTTTGGAGATAACGTCCTGTTCTCCATATGAAACCAGTCCGGCAGGCTGACACCGCCACCATAGCGGCCTCGTAAGACCAGGATCGGATAATAGCAAGAGAGAATCACCAGATCAGCACGGATCGTCCGCTCAGAAACGCCGAATTCCTCTGCAAGGTTTGCTGCCGTTTCATGCCTCCGCTTACATAGAAGCCGCAGGATTGCGCTTCTCCGTTCCGACGGGCTCATCTCTCTCACCGCCTCGTCTTGCCCTGTGATTGAAGTGTAACGGTTAAAGCGGAAGGTCCCTTTCCGGTTTAAAAAGTTTTTTAATGTGGTTCTATATTTTCAGCGTTATGTATGATTTGACGGCAAAAAATTGTGCATCATACACAATTATCGAGACAGTTTTGAATAAAAAAGCCCGTGCTGCTATGGCCGCAGAACCATAGCAGCACGGGATCCGCTTGTCTTTTCTCCGACTACCGATTGCTTCTCCTCCAGATGCCCATCTTTTCCGCCTGTTGGATCAGCTCCTCCCGGAAGTTCGGGTGGGCGATGGAGATGATCTTCTCCGCCCGCTCCCAGGTGGAGGCCCCCTTCAAGTTGACCATACCGTACTCGGTCACCAGGTAGTGGATGGTGGAGCGGGGATCTGTAATGATGGAGCCGTTGGTCAGAGTGGGCACGATGCGACTCTTCAGCTGGCCGTCCTTCCCCATCATAGTGGAGGACAGGCAAATAAAGCTCTTGCCTCCCTTGGACAGATAGGCACCCAGCACGAAGTCCAGCTGCCCGCCAGTGCCCGAGATATGCTTCAGCCCGGCACTCTCCGCGTTCACCTGGCCAAACAGGTCCACATCCACAGCGTTGTTGATGGAGATAAAGTTGTCCAGCTGGGCAATCACATGGACATCGTTGGTGTAATCCACCGGCGCCCCCATCACCTCCGGGTTGTGATTGACATAGTCGTAGAGCTTCTGGGTGCCCGCGCCAAAGGCAAACACCTGCCGCCCCTTATCCAGGTTCTTGTGCTTGCCGGTGATCTTGCCCGCATTTGCGATATCCACGAAGGCATCCACATACATCTCGGTGTGAACACCCAGATCCTTCAGATCAGACTGGGCAATCATGCTGCCAATGGTGTTGGGCATCCCGCCGATACCCAGCTGCAGACAGGCCCCGTTGGGGATCTGGGGCACTACCAGGTTGGCCACCGCCTTGTCCACCTCAGTGGGCTCTCCACCGCCGCCTAACTGGGCCACCGGCGGGTTGTCTCCCTCCACCACATAGTCCACGTCCTTAATGTTGATCTCGCAACCGTTCAGGCCGTTGACCCAGGGGATATTTCGGTTGACCTCTACAATAATGGTTTTTGCCTTCTCCAACATGTCCGCCAAGTGAGAGGCATTCAGGCCGAAATTAAAGTTGCCGTGGCTATCCATGGGGGTGACCTGGAGCATAGCCACGTCCACATCTATCTCCTCCCGGTAGAACCGGGGCAGCTCCGAGTAGCGCATGGGGATAAAATACCCCATCCCCTTGGCGGCAATCTTCCGGTCCACACCGCTCATGTGCCAGGCATGCCAGGTGAAGTGCTCCCCTGCATCCTCCGCCTTGCAGATCTCCGGCATCCACATGGTGACGCCGCCCCGCACCTTCACGTTGTGCAGCTCTTCCTTCCGGGCGGCCAGAGCCCTGTCCAGGGCCACCGGGTGGTTGGTACACCAGCCGTAGTCCACCCAATCCCCGGACTTCACCGCCTTCACCGCGTGTTCCGCCGTGGTCAGCTTTTTCTGATAGAGCGCTTGATAATCCATGTATTCTCCTTACTTGCGGTAATCGTAGAAGCCGATACCGGTCTTGCGGCCCAGCTTGCCGGCGCGGACCATCTTCCGCAGCAGCAGGGAGGCACGGTACTTGGGATCGTGAGTCTCGCTGTACAGGGTGTCCATGATGGCCAGGCACACGTCCAGACCGATCAGATCGCCCAGAGCCAGGGGGCCCATGGGATGGTTGGCACCCAGCTTCATGGCGGTGTCGATGCCCTCAGCGGAAGCAACGCCGGTGTACAGCAGATCCACAGCCTCATTGATCATGGGCACCAGGATCTTGTTCACCACAAAGCCGGGGGCCTCGTTGACCTCAACGGGCTCCTTGCCGATGGCCTTGGACAGCTCGGTGATGGTGTTGCAGGTCTCGTCGGAGGTGTGAGCGCCGCGGATGACCTCAACCAGCTTCATCACGGTGGCGGGGTTGAAGAAGTGCATGCCGATGAACTTGTCGGGGCGCTTGGTGGCCGCGGCAATGGCGGTGATGGAGATGGAAGAAGTGTTGGAGGCCAGGATGGTCTCGGGCTTGCACAGGCTGTCCAGCTCGGCAAAGATGTTCTTCTTGATCTCCAGGTTCTCGATGGCGGCCTCAACCACCAGGTCGGCGTCCGCAGCGGCGGCCAGATCGGTGGTGAAGCTCATGTGAGCCAGGATGTCGGCCTTCTTGGCCTCGTCCATCTTGCCCTTGGCAACCAGCTTCTCCAGCCCCTTGTTCAGGCGGGCCTCGGAAGCCTGGATGATGGCGTCGTTGATGTCGCGCACCACCACGTCATAGCTGCTGCGGGCAAACACCTGGGCAATGTCCAGACCCATGGTGCCGCCGCCAATGATAACAATCTTTTTCATCGCAATTTCTCTCCTTACCTATTCTGAAAGTGTTTTTCATTTCTCTTTTCCAGGAAGGCACCCATGCCCTCGTCCTTGTCGGCGGTGCCGCAGCAGACGCCGAAAGCCTCAGCCTCGAAAGCGGAGCCGGTGGCGATGTCGGTCTGCATGCCCATGCGGATGCACCGCTTGGACTCCTGCACCGCGATCTGGGCATTGGCGCAGATGGCGTTGGCCAGCTCCATGGCCTTGTCCATCAGCTCCTCGGCGGGGTACACCTCGCTGACCAGGCCGATGGCCTTGGCCTCCTCGGCCTTAATGACCTTGGCGGTGAGGATCAGCTCCATAGCCTTGGAGATGCCCACGATGCGGGGCAGCCGCTGGGTGCCGGCGAAGCCGGGGGTGATGCCCAGGCCCACCTCGGGCTGGCCGAACTTGGCCTTCTCGCTGGCCAGGCGGATGTCGCAGGCCATGGACAGCTCGCAGCCGCCGCCCAGCGCGAAACCGTTGATGGCGGCGATGACGGGCTTGGACATGTTCTCCAGCTTCAGGAACACGCCGCCGCCGTGGACGCCGAACTTTTTACCGTCAATGGAGGAGAAGCCCTTCATCTCACCAATATCGGCCCCGGCCACGAAGGAGCGGCCCGCGCCGGTCAGAATCATTACATAGATCTCGTCGTCAGCTGCCACCTGATCGATGACCGCGTCCAGATCGCTGAGCACCTGGCTGTTCAGCGCGTTCAGCGCCTCCTGCCGGTCAATAGTCACGATACCAATGTGGCCCTGCTTCTCCAGCTTAACAAATCCCATTTGTCCCGCCTCCTCAACACTTTTCGAAGATGGTGGCAACACCCATGCCGCCGCCGATGCACAGAGTAGCCAGGCCCTTCTTGGCGTTGCCGCGTTTGGCCATCTCATGCAGCAGGGTGACGATGATGCGGGCGCCGGAGCAGCCCACGGGGTGGCCGATGGCGATAGCGCCGCCGTTGACGTTGACCTTGGCCATGTCGAAGCCCAGCTCGCGGGCCACGGCGATGGACTGAGCAGCAAAGGCCTCGTTGGCCTCCACCAGGTCGATGTCCTCGATCTTCAGGCCGGCCTTGGCCATGGCCTGACGGGAAGCGGGCACGGGGCCCACACCCATGATCTTGGGATCCACGCCGCCCTGGCCCCAACTCACCAGCTTGGCCATGGGCTTCAGGCCGTACTTCTCAACAGCCTCGCCGGAGGCCAGCAGGATGGCGGCAGCGCCGTCGTTGATGCCGGAAGCCTGGCCGGCGGTGACCCGCTGGACGTGCTTCTTGGCGTCGTCGGCATGGATCTGAGTGGGCTCAAAGGTATGGACAATCTCGTCCTCCACGCCCTCGGGGCCGCAGGGGAAAGCGCCCTTCAGCTTGCCCAGGCTCTCCACGGTGGTGCCGGCGCGGGGGAACTCGTCCACCCTGAACTCCACCATTTCCTTCTTCTTGATCATCACGGGCACGATCTCGTCGTCAAACCGGCCGGCCTTCTGAGCGGCCTCGGTCTTCTGCTGGGAGGAAGCGCCGAAGGCGTCCAGCTCCTCGCGGGTGATGCCCCACACGTCGCAGATGTTCTCAGCGGTGGTGCCCATGTGGTAGCTGTTGTAAGCGTCCCACAGGCCGTCCTTGATCATGGTGTCGACGACCTTCTTGTCGCCCATGCGGGCGCCCCAGCGCTCAGCGGGCAGGGCGTAGGGAGCGGCGGACATGTTCTCGGTGCCGCCGGCTACAATGATATCGGCGTCGCCGGCCAGGATGGCGCGGGCGCCCTCAATCACAGTCTTCATACCGGAGCCGCACACCATGCCTACAGTGTAGGCGGGCACAGAATAGGGGATACCAGCCTTTACGCCAACCTGGCGGGCCACGTTCTGGCCCAGGCTGCCGGTCAGTACGCAGCCAAACATGACCTCGTCCACCTGCTCGGGCTTCACGCCGGCGCGGTTCAGGGCTTCCTTCACCACAACGGCGCCCAGATCCACGGCGGGCACGTCCTTCAGACTGCCGCCAAAAGAGCCCACGGCAGTACGGCAGCAGTTGACAACATAGATTTCTTTCATGATGAAACTCCTTTATTGTAGTTTTTTTAACAAGAAAGCGCCCCGCCGTGCCCGGCGGGGCGCTCTGCTGTGGAAACCCCGCAGCGGTGCTTCTCTTTACTTGACTCCCATCCAGCCGGAGATGACCATCCGCTGGACCTCGGAGGTGCCCTCATAGATCTCGGTGATCTTGGCGTCCCGCATGAAGCGCTCAAAGGGATACTCCCGGGTGTAGCCGTAGCCGCCTACCAGCTGCAGGCAGCGGCGGGTGACTCTGCTGGCCGCCTCGGAGGCGTACAGCTTGCCCATGGCCGCCAGGTGGCTGTAGGGCTCGTGGTCCTGCTTGGCCTGGGCGGCGCGATAGATCAGCAGCCGGGCGGCGTCCACACGGGCCTGCATGTCCGCCAGCTGGAACTGGGTGTTCTGGAACTGGCTGATGCGCTTGCCGAACTGGATACGCTGGGTGGTGTACTTGACACACTCGTCGATGGCGGCCTGGGCGATGCCCAGGGCCTGGGCACCGATGCCGATGCGGCCGCCGTCCAGGGTCATCATGGCGATCTTGAAGCCCTTGCCCAGCTCACCCAGCAGGTTCTCCTTGGGCACCACGCAGTCCTCAAAGATCAGTTCGCAGGTAGAAGAGCCCCGGATGCCCATCTTCTTCTCGTGGGCGCCCACCTTGAAGCCGGGGAAGCCCTTCTCCACGATGAAGGCGGAGATGCCCTTGTTGCCCTTCTCCTTGTCGGTCATGGCAAAGACCACAAAGGTCTCGGCATAGCCGGCGTTAGTGATGAAGATCTTGGAGCCGTTGAGCAGCCAGTGGTCGCCCTTGTCCTCGGCAACGGTCTTCTGCATGGCGGAGTCGGTGCCGGCGCCGGGCTCAGTGAGGCCGAAGGCTCCCAGCTTCTCGCCGGAGCACAGGGGCGGCAGGTACTTCTGCTTCTGCTCCTCGGTGCCGAACTCGCTGATGGGCCAGCAGCACAGGGAGGAGTGGGCGGACACCATGACGGAGGTGGTGGCGCAGTGCTTGGCCAGCTCCTCGCATACCCCGATGTAGGTCAGGTAGCTCAGGCCGGCCCCGCCGCACTCCTCGGCAAAGGGGACGCCCATCATGCCCATCTCCGCCAGCTTGTGCCAGGTCTCCTCCGGAAACCGCTCCTCCTCGTCGATCTCAGCTGCGATGGGCGCTACCTCCTTCAGGCAGAAATCGTGCAGCATGTCCAGGATCTCCTGCTCTTCTTCGTTAAAGTGGAAATTCATACTGTTGCTCCTTTCTTTTTGACCTGATATTTTCTTAACAATGCCCTAATATGGCATTGAGCTGCCCGGCAAGAGGCAGCTCAATGCATGTTTATAGAAACAACCCATTTTAGGAGGAAGGCAGCAAATGGATCTGCCAAGGGTTGCTCCTGGTTCAGTTAGGAAGGCTTACGCCTTCATCTTCTTAATCTCCTCGGTGAGGACGGGCAGCACCTCAAACAGGTTGCCCACCACGCCGTAGTCCGCCACATCGAAGATGGGGGCGTCGGGGTCCTTGTTGATGGCCACGATCACGTCGGAGCCGCTCATGCCAGCCAGATGCTGGATGGCGCCCGAGATGCCACAGGCGATGTACAGCTTGGGACCCACCGTCTTACCGGTCTGGCCCACCTGGTGAGCGTGGGAGATCCAGCCGGAGTCCACCGCCGCACGGGAGGCGCCCACGGTGGCGCCCAGCACCTCAGCCAGGGCCTTGACGGGTGCAAAGCCCTCGGGCCCGCCTACGCCCCGGCCGCCGGAGACGATGATGTCCGCACCCTCCAGGTCAACATTCTCGTCCCCCATCTCCTTGATGAGCTCCAGCACCTGAGTGCGGATCTGCTCAGCCGGCACCTTGATGTCCTCACGGATAACCTCGGCGTGGGCCTCGCAGGGTTCACTCTTCTTGAACACGCCGGGACGCACGGTGCCGATCTGGGGCCGGTGGTCCGGGCAGAGAATGGTGGCCATCAGGTTACCGCCGAAGGCGGGACGGGTCCAGGCTACGTTGCCGCTCTCCTCGTCAATATCCAGAGCGGTACAGTCGGCGGTCAGGCCGGTCTTGAGGCGGCAGGACAGCCGGGGACCCAGGTCACGGCCGTTGTTGGTGGCGCCGATGAGCATACTGGTGGGACCGTAATTCTCCACCAGGGCGTTCAGGGCGATCACATAGGCATCAGTGGAGTAGTGCTTGTACTCCGGGCCGTCCACCACGATGATCTTGTCCGCCCCGTGCTCAGCGGCAGCCTGTACCGCGGCGTCCACGTCGCTGCCGATGACCACAGCCGCCAGGGCGCCGCCCTGCTTGTCCGCCATCATCCTGCCGGGGCTCAGCAGCTCAATGCCCACATTCTTGGCGGTGCCGTCCTCGTTGGTCTCCACAAATACCCAAAGATCCTTTGTCTTGGCTTCCATATTCGTCTCTCCCTCCCTCAGATCACGTTGGCGTCGCTCAGCAGCTGGAACAGCTTCCTGGCGGAATCTTCGCTGGTCTCTTCCTTGATCTTGACGCCGCCGTTTTTCTTCTGGGGCACAAAGGTCTTCTTCACATGGGTGGGGGAGCCCTTCAGACCGATGCGGGTAGTGTCGATCTCCGGGAAAGCGTCCTCACCCAGGGTAGGGATCTCCGCCCGATTGGCCGCCATCTTCCGCTTGATGGTGGGATAGCGGGGATCCCAGGCAGGCTTGGTGAAGGTCACCACACAGGGCATCTTGGCAGCGATGACCTCCACACCTTCCTCCACTTCCTTCTTCACCTTGATAATATCCCCGTCCACCTCGGCCTCCAGGCCATAGGTCACCTGAGGATAACCCAAATGCTCGGCTAGCTCGGGACCTACCTGGGCAGTGTCGCCGTCGATGGCCTGCTTACCGCAGAAGATGGCATCAAACTTGCCCTCCAGCTCCTCCAGCTTGCCTACAGCGTTGGAGAGGATGTAACTGGTAGCCAGGGTGTCCGACCCACCGAAGGCCCGGCCAGAGACCAGGTAGGCCTTGTCGGCGGCGATAGCCAAACACTCCTTCAGGGCGTTCTTTGCCTGCTCGGGTCCCATGGAAACCACCACGATCTTGGTGCTGGGATCCTTGTCCTTGATCCGGGCAGCCGCCTCCAGAGCATAGCCGTCGAAGGGATTGACGATGCTGGGTACCCCTTCCCGGACCAGGGTATTCTTCACCGGATCGATCTTGATCTCCGTAGTGTCCGGTACCTGCTTCACGCAGACCAGAATATTCATAACATAAGCCTCCTGTTATATACTGCACATACGTTTTCTATAAAACATGCTTAGATTTTATGCTCCGAAATCATGTTTCTAGAAATAATAGTACGCTGAATCTCATTGGTCCCCTCAAAAATTTGGAAGATACGGATATCACGATAGAGCTTTTCCAGAGGATAATCCTTCATGTAACCATACCCGCCAAAAATCTGCAGCGAATCGTTTACGATTTTAACCGCCGCATCAGTGGCATAGCACTTAGCCATGGCGCAGAGCTTGGCAGTCTCTTTTGCCTCCGCATCCAGCGCGGCTGCCGCGCGCCAGGTAAGCTGCCGGGCAGCCTCATAGGCCATACCCATATCCGCGATCTTCTGCTGGATCATTTCGTGCTTACAGATAGCCTTGCCATAGGTCTTTCTCTGCTGGGAATAGGTCAGGGCCAATTCCATGGCATACCTCGCCACACCCAATGCGCTGGCAGCCACATTAACACGGCCCTTATCCAGGGTCTTCATAACAATCTTGAAGCCATCGCCTTCTTCACCGATCATGTTGGAGGCCGGAACACGTACATCTTCCATAATTACATCGCCGGTATGAGAAGTACGCATTCCCATTTTATCTTCCAGTCTTCCGGCAGAGAGGCCGGGTGTACCAGCGTCGACCATAAAGCAGGACATGCCGCGTGCACCGCCCTCAGGATCGGTGCAGGCCAGAATGGTGTAAATATCTGCCAGACCTGCATTAGTAATAAAACATTTGGAGCCGTTCAGGATGTAACTGTCCCCATCTTTTACTGCCTTGGTCTTATTGGCGGAAACGTCCGAACCGGCATTGGGTTCCGTAATACCGAAAGACAGGAAGCCCCCCTTCAGAATCACATCGGCATAGTGACGTTTTTGCTCCTCGGTACCGGCCATAGCAACAGGTTTAAAACCAAGCCCATTGGCACCGAGGGCACTGGCAAAACCACAATCACCACGGGACAACTCCTCACGAATCAGTGCAGTCGTGAAGTAATCCACTCCCGCACCGCCGTATTCCTCGGGGAGATCCAGGCAGGAAAGGCCCATATCAACCGCCTTTTTATATATCTCCATAGGAAACTCACCCGTTTTGTCCATCTCAGCAGAGCGGGGAATGAGTTCCTTATCTACAAAGTCTCGAACCATTTCTACCATGGACACCTGGTCATCAGTCAAATAATAATTCATAAATACCTTCCTCTCATTTTTATTTTCCGGTAAATTGTGGGGGACGTTTTTCTAAAAATGCATTTACTGCCTCTGCGTGATCCTGGCTCCTGGCACAAGCCGGCATATATGCTTCTTCCAATTCACCCAGGAGGTCCAAATCCGGATAGGCCAGCAACTGAAACATTTTTTTCTGATAGCCTAACGCTAATGTGGGGCTATTGGCTAATTTTTTTGCAAGATCGTATGCAACTCTATCCAAATCACCATTATCGGCTACATAATTGGCCACACCCAGTTCAAGTGCCTTTTCCGCATTCCAGGTTTCGGCCAGCATATAGAATTCTGTGGTCTTTGCCATTCCCACCATACGGCTTAGGTGATACCAGCCGTTTGTATCGCCTGAGAATCCCATACTGGTAAAGCCAGCGCTGAATTTGCTCCTTGACTCCAATACGCGGAAGTCACATGCAAACGCCAACGCACATCCAGCCCCAGATGCAGCACCGTTTACCTTTGCAATCACGGGTTTTTTACACCGGCGGATCTCACGAGATACCCGGGCCATATATCGGATTCCCTGGGTTGGCATATCCTCTCCGCTGTCAATTCGAGTTTTAAATTTTTTGATGTCTCCACCTGCGCAGAAATGCTTCCCTTCGCCTGTCAGAATCACAACGCGGATCTGTTCGTCTTGTGAGCATAATTCAAACAGATCACCCAGTCCCCGCTCCATTTCAATGGTAAGGGCATTTAGTTTTTCCGGACGGTTTAAGGCTATGGTAGCAATCCCCAGTTTGTCAACGGAAAAACAGATATTTTCACATGGGCTAGTGTACATAAATACCTCCCGGCTCATCATGCTGCTATTTGAACTTGCAGGCCCATTCCTTCTGACACTGCTCTATCTCTTCAGGGGTCATTCCGCACTGGGTAAGAATCTCTTGGTTGTACTCGCCCAAATCGCTTGCACGTGTAAGCACACCAGGTGTCTTGCTAAACCGAAGCCACGGACCTCGGACTCTGACTTTGGGGTGCTTTTTCAATGTGGTCTCAACCTCCGTCAGGATCCCGCTCTCCCAATGGACCGGATTGTTTGCCACCTCATAAACGCTGCATATCTTTCCGACAGCCACTTCATTATTGGACAGAATCTCCACAGCTTCATCAATGTGGTCAAACTTCTTAAGCCACTCCTCAATATTTTCCACCAGTTCAGCAAGGTGTTCTGTGCGAGCCGCATTACTCTGGAAGCGCGGATCTGCCTCCATATCGGGTCGCTCCATGGCTGCGCACAGCCGTTTCCACATGCCCGCGGTATATGCCGCAATGATACAGCTCTCCCCATGATTTCCGGAAAAGACACCATAAGGAGCCACTGTGTTGTGGTGGTTTCCAAGCCGGGTCGGTTTTGTTCCGAGTGTTGCGGCCTGGTCAATGTGGGTATTGATGCCGATTAATCCGTCCAAAAGGCTAATATCAATATATTGACCGGTTCCTCCCCGTTCTCTGTACAACAGCGCTGCTGTAACCCCAGCAAAGGCGTTGATTCCACCAACATAATCACCCACAACTGTGCCAAACTTCGTGGGAGGGCCGTCTGACTCGCCTGTCATATCCATCAAGCCGCTCATTGCTTGGGCAATAATGTCGAACCCGGGACGGCGGCTGTACACACCAGTCTGACCGCCCATTGATATAGAGCAGTAGACAATATTGGGATTAATTTCTCGGATACGCTCATAGTCAAGATTGTACTTTTTCAAAGTTCCGGGACGATAGCTTTCCACAAAAACATCAGCAGTTCTTGCCAGCTTATGGAGTGCATCCTGCGCCCGTATGTCTTTCAAATCCAGTGTCACGGATTTCTTCCCTAGGTTTGCCCAGATATAATTGAGTGACTGCCCTTCAATGATAGGAGCAACCGCTCTGGTATCGTCACCAGCCACCGGACGTTCAATCTTCAGCACTTCAGCTCCATAAGTAGCAAGCATCTGTGTGCAAAGGGGACCGGCCATATTATTTGTCAAATCAATTACACGAATTCCCTTAAAAATAGACGCCATCACAGATCCCTTTCGTAATCAGCCAACAGACACAAGGGCACACGACCCTTTTAACCGTCTCTGCTTACCTGCCTATACAACATCAGAATCCTCAAGGCCGGTTCATATCTGCTTTGTCCCTTTCGCAGGATACGAACCGGCTTGAGGACAATTTCTGCGCACCCTACCTACTGGATGTCAAGCAGCCTTATTCCCACTTCTTCTCCATGGTATCTACCGCGTCCTTGTCCATGCCATAGCGGGCAAAAATTTCATAATTATTTTGGCCGACATAAGGTGCCTTTTTTACCTTACCAGGTGTCTGAGAGAACTTTGCCAAGCAGTTGCGAGCAAAAAACTCACTTCTGGTCGTCACATTATCAGGAACCGGAATATTTGTAATATACTGCTGTTGTTTGATGTGTTCGTCATTCAGCACATCTTCGCTGGTGTACACCTTGCAAGAGGGAATTCCTTCTTTGTCCAGCATGTCTGCCACTATACCGATATCATCATATGTTTTTAGCCAGTCCTCAATGATTTTTACCAGCTCATCCCTATTTTCACGGCGATGGTTCAATGTATCAAATCGAGGGTCATTCTCCAACTCCGGCATACCCATGACTTGGCACAGCTTTGCCCACAGCTTGGGGCTGATTACCGCAATAATGAGACTCTGCCCCTTATTGCCAACAAACAGTCCATAGGGGGCAAGGGTATTGTGGTGATTGCCGGAGCGCTGGGGACTAATCCCTATATTTAGATACTCCACTGCACCATTCAGATAAATCATGCTCATCAGCAGAGAAACATCCACATGCTGCCCAATGCCGGTGTGCTCCGCATAGCGCAAAGCTGCCAGGACACTGCCAAAGGCATTAATGCCTCCCACATAGTCGGACAAAGTCGTTCCGCTCTTCATTGGTGGACCGTTCTTTTCGCCCGTAATATCCATCAATCCGCTCATGGCCTGAGCAATGATGTCATAACCGGGTTTGCGGGAATAGGGACCGTCCTGACCGAATGCGGATACAGAGCAGTAAACCAGCTTGGGGTTAATCGCATGGATGGTCTCAAAATCCAGGCCCAATTTTTTCATGACGCCTGGGCGGCCACTCTCTACCAGCACATCAAATTCTTTTACCATTTGCTTGATCAGTTTGATCGCTTCCGGGTCTTTCAGATTCAGCGTGACAGATTTCTTGCCGCGGTTCAGCCACGCTCCAAGGAGACTCACCCCTCCATCCACCTGAATACCATAAGCACGCTCGTCATTTCCGGTAACAGGGCGTTCGATCTTTACTACTTCCGCACCGTAATCTGCCAGCATTGCGGCACAGGTAGGACCTGCCGCATTAGAGCTAAAATCTAGTACTCGAACACCCTCCAGCATATCTTTCATACCAAATGCTCCCTTTCTACTTATTTTATTTTTTAGCCTCTAGTTAAGCATCTTGCGAGTTTGACGCGCTGAGTTTCAATTTTTTGGATACGCGATTAATTGCAATCGGCCCCAAAACCAAAAGCGGGATGTACCAGGTAGGCGCTCTCAGCTTCCCCAACATACCGTAACCTGCCTGTACAATGGTCATCAGGCCCAGACGTCCAATGAGTGTAGCTGCACAGAGCAGAACCACCACTAAAATGCCTGTGGCGACCTTTTCCTGCTTGATCACCTTGCACAGCATCGGCTGATAGCGGGATACACCGCTCAGCACCAGAGAGCCGGCAGTGGAGCAGTACGCGATGTACAGCATGATGACATACACCACATACAGCAGCCCGCCGCCGAAGCCGGAAATCCCAGAAATGATCTCCAGGAAAGGAAGCGGCTGTTCAATGCAGGCCGGGAATGTCGTCAGCGTGGCCACCGTGCAAACGGCCAATCCACCGCCGCACATCAGCATTCCTACACCCACTGCTTTGCAAGTATCTTTCCGGCTTTGAAATTGCCCCGCAAAAATGGACCCTGTTCCAATAAAGCCCAGCTGCGTACAAGCATAGGTAAATGCATCGTTGAACACCGCCTTAGGGGTACCTGTCCCTTCTTGCAGAGCAGAATTATTGGCTCCGGCAAAGGTTGCAGTTAAGTTGTCCCACCCAATTACAATTGCTACCAGGCAAACAATCATCAGCAGGATAAACATGGGGAAAGACATTTTCCCCAGGCGTTTAAACACATTTGGCCCTACAAGGAACAAAGCTAAGATTACAACTACAAAGAGTACCATGCCTAAAGTGTAATTGATCCCAAGCGCCTGCTGTAGGACCGTACCACTTCCTGAGATACAGGACCCGCTGGTCACCACAATCGAGAACAACTGCACCAAATCCCATACTAGCAGCATCACTTTCCCAACAATGGCGTTGTCCCAATAAATCCCGGTGACCACATCACGGTAGGTTTTTGCCTTGACAAGACGCGCAAATTCCAGTGTAATGAACATCCATAGTCCTGTGAGTATATAGATTCCAACTGCACCCCAGATTCCTATGACGCCATGCCGAGAGCAATACTGAACTGCAAGCCGTCCTGTGGCAAACGAACTTCCGCACGCATGTCCAAACCACGCAAACGCACAAAGCATTGGCAGGCTAAACCATGATTTGCCCTTACCCTTCATTCTGCTTCACCTCAATATTTTCATAGAAATATCTTGGGAATTTTGTTTTATAGAAGGATCAAGCGCTCACTTCAGACCATCCAGCCTGTTAATGGTCTCCATGGCCTCGGCAACCATGTCATCGATAATCTGCTTGGCGGACTTGACATCATCGATCAAACCGATATCCTGACCTACAGCAAACATGCCACGGCTGGTATCGCCGCTCTGATAGGCAGCCTTGCCTGCGGCTCCGGAGATTACCGGCATCAGAGTCTGAAGAGTGCATCCAGGCTGCTTTTCCAGTTCTAAACATTCATCAGCGGCCGCATTATGGGCTGTCCGAATCATATTGTGAATGGCACGCTGGCAAAGAACCGTGTCCTTCTCCGTGTGATCAATGATCCACTGCTTGTGGTTGTCAGAAATTGTACATTCGGTTGCATTGATAAAGCGGGTACCCACAACTACGCCTTCTGCACCCAGTGCCAATGCGGCAACCAAACTCTTCCCGTCACAGACACCGCCCCCGACGATTACCGGAATATCGCAGAGCCGAGCCGCCTTATTGGCCACCACAAACGTCCCGATAAGGTCGGGAGATGGATGGCCCGCTGCCTCTGAGCCAACCACCGCCACGCAGTCCACACCGCTCTTCTGCGCCCGTAATGCATGCTTGGCCATGGGCACTTTGTGTACGCATTTCATTCCAAACGAATGAATCAGAGGCACAATATCCACAGGATCCTTGCCAGAGGTCTCAATCACATTGATCCCTTCTTCTCCGCAAATATTGATATAAGTCGTCAGCTTATCTCCCATATCAACATTAGGAATCATGGAAATATTTACCGCCAACGGTTTGCTGGTCTGCGAACGCATCCATTTCAGGGTCTTCCTGAATTCGTCAAAATCAGGATACATACTGATATTTGTAATACCAAGTCCCCCGGCCTCCGAAATAGCTACAGCCAGCTCAGGGTTTGCCACATTCTGCATCCCACCACACATAATAGGATATTCAATCCCCAGCATCTCTGTCATCTTAGTTTTAAGCATAGAAATACGCCCCTTTCAAATAATTAAATTTACTTTATAGTGTCCACTCATCCGGGCCACCGTTGGTCAAAGAACACCAAGGCCAGCCAGGATTACGCAGAGGATCAACGGAATGGTATTGCAGATTACAGATTCTTTCATGTACATCATTACAGCAGCTTTATAAGGAACCTTCGCCGTGGCAGATGCGTTCACTGCGCCTGTATTGTGGGGCGGATAGATCCAGTTGCTTCCAAACAGAAGCAGGCGATGAGCAGCAGAGGTGCTGATGCCGGCGCTAGTGAAATATTCAAAAGCCTGACTACCAAATGCAGACAGGGACGAGGTAGAAGAGCCAAGAATCACGGTACCAATAATAGTGAGCAGCACGCCGCCCAGCAAAGGTGCAACCGCATCCAATGCACCAGTAATCACCTGATAGCCAGCCACATTTCTGATCACTGTACCCAGTCCGGCAGCGCCGCACACATTGATCAGCGCAGGGAATGTCTGGGCCGCACCTGTGCTTACCGTAGTCTTCAGCTTATCCTTGAGGTAGTGCCACTGCAGAACAATCGCCAGAACAATACCTACCACCAGAGCTATTACCACATTGATACCCATAGCTGCCACCACAATCATAAGAACCATAGGGATAACCGCTTGCCACAGCTTGGGTAGATCGTCAGTTTCCCGTGTAGTGGCCACTTCCAGCTTCCACATTTCAGCTCCAGTTTCCATAAATCCTTCACCGCGCTTTGTTGCAGAGGCAATGTCATAGCGGATCAAGAAAACCAGTACAATCCAGTAAATGACACAATAAATAATAGACATAGCCGCACCGGATGCAGCGGTACCGCCGGTAATCGTTGCGCCCAACGCATTCACGGAGGAGATGGAGCCTGCGAGATAGTATCCAGGCAGAATACCAGCGGCACCATAGCAATAAAAGCGCCAAGGCAGATCCTGGTCATGGAGCATCTCCCGAGCCAACGAAACCATCAGGAATACAATCAAGAATCCATGCACACCCACATATGTAAAAATCAAATACATAACAGGGAGAAACATAACGATACCAAATTTTTTATTTTTCATCTTGCTGAATGTATTGAGCAGAGAGAATGCAATACGCCGGGTAGCGCCCGAGGCATCCATTAATTTTCCATATACGCCACCCAGCGCAAAAATAAGCAAGTAAGAACTCATTGAACTGGCGGCTCCCGCCACCCAGAAGCCTGTGAGGTCGGCCAATACGCCATTTTCACTGGCAGGAAGATTAAACAGCAGGATGACAAACGCGCTAATTCCGGCAGACAGAGCAAGATTGTTTCCCTTGTAGGACAAAACCACAAAAAATACAATTCCGATAATAATGCCAATAAAACTAATTGTTACATCCATTCTGTTCTCCTTCTTTCGCTAATATTTTACCTCTCCTGTATTACGACGCCAGTTTGTTCACCTCCCTTGAATTCTGTTAATAAATCCTAGCATTTTTTATGCCAGTTTCATTTTTATGCAACTATTTGTCTGTATTTTATAGGTAATCACATTGTTTTTAGTGCAATTTATACATTTTTTCAACCAACCACCTATTGTTTTCCCCTGTACGCGTTAACCTCCACGTTTAAATAATTAACGCATTTTCTTAACGTGTTTACGATATATGCCCTTTCGCTTCCAAACCCGAAGTTTCTTCCCAGTACACCTATCCCTTTACTATTTTTTTTGCGCATATTATAATGAGAACAATTACATACTTTGTTCCATGTACATGTAGAGCGACAACTAGGAGGAGGTGCTGTCATGCGCATTAAAATAGGTGTTCTGCTTCCGAACACCTCCAAAGAATTAATTCAGACGTTTTCTGAGGTGGCAGCGGAGTTGGATGTGGACATCTTTTTTGCTGAAGGCGGCTTTGAACGCGCAGTAGAAGGCGCAACCTCTTTACTTAACCAGCATCCAGATATTATTTGCATTTTTTCCCGCATTAACTCCGCCGTCCTATTGCGGGAACACTTTAGCCTCCCCATTATTGATCTCAAGTTGTCCCATTTTGATTTTGTCAAAACTATTCTAAAACATAGTAAAACCAACAAGCAGCCTCTTCTTTTATTTCAATTTTTTGGAAGTAGAAGGCTCTATGATACAAATGCGCTCTCTGAGGTCTGCGGTGTACGAGTTGAGACTTATATGACCAAGATGCGTTTGAACTACGATTATGCCAAAGTGGCCAGAGCGCTTGGCTTTAATCGCGTAATTACCTCAATCGCAGCTGTCGCAGATTCCTGCCATAGAGATGGACTTGACCTTGTTCTGGTTCCCTTTACCAAGGACAATCTGATCTCAACTTTTAAATACGGTATAGGTGAAGGACTTAAGCATAAACAAAACAATGACCAGCTCCGCCGCATGAAGGAAAGCCTAAACACATTTCCAGACGGGCTGATTGCCACAGACACTGAAGGGCATATTTCTATTTGCAACCGCTCTATGTGTAAGATATTGAATATCAGTAGCAATTCCATATTAGGCACCCCAGTAAAGGAGGCCACTGCTAAATTTCCCTTTTTAAAAACTGTGCTATCCTCAAACGATGAGGATATCATTGAATATCTTGATAGCCAGTATCAGGTCAGTTCATTATCTGTTCCTGTTCCGGAGCTAATCAATACCATTCGCAGTGTAACCAATATTCCCCTTCTTCAGGAAAAAGAGAGCGCTATCCGCAGAAAGCAACAGGCCAGCAACAATTTTACGGCCCCCAGTACCTTTCATGATATCGTTTCAAACAATCATGCAATGAAAGCTCTGTGTCAGGAAGCAGCCCGCTACGCTGCCAATGAGAGCAATGTTCTCATTACAGGCGAAAGTGGCACTGGTAAGGAAATGTTGGCTCAAAGCATTCACAACGCCAGCCCCTTTTGCGACGGGCCCTTTGTTGCAATCAACTGCGCTGCCCTACCTGAATCATTACTAGAAAGCGAACTGTTCGGTTATGAAGAAGGTGCTTTTACCGGTGCTCGTCGGGGCGGTAAAAGCGGTCTCTTTGAGCTCTCTCAGCGAGGAACCCTTTTCCTAGATGAGATCGGTCTTCTCCCACTTTCCCTCCAAGCAAAGTTGTTACGGGTCATCCAGGAAAAACAGATTTGCCGTGTCGGCGGTACTCGCCTGATTCCGATTTACAACCGATTGATTTGTGCCACAAACGAAGATTTGGTCTCCCAAGTTCAAAAAGGTGAATTCCGTGCCGATTTGTTTTATCGTATTGATGTCCTTCAACTCCATTTGCCGCCCCTTAGAGATCGAGGAGATGACATCATTGGGCTAGCCAAACTTTTTATTCAAAAAAGGTGCTCAAAAACAAACCGCAGCGTAACAATTCAGGACGGATGTCTTAATCTTCTTCTAAATTATAGTTGGCCAGGCAATATTCGTCAGCTACAAGCATTTGTGGAACGCATATTGGCCTATTGTGAAAATAACGTCATAGACAAAGCGCTTTTATTACATCTAATGCGCACACTTCCCGTTAGTCCTCATACTTCGGTGGTCCCAGATACAAGTTCCTATATGTTATCGGATAAGATGTCTATAAAAGACTCCGAGGCTCAACTGATTCGCGAAGCCTATGAAAAATACAACGGTAATCGCGCAAATATCTGCAAGGAACTAGGTATTAGCCGAACTACGCTTTGGAAAAAATTGAAAATTCTAAATATTTGTTAAGGCAGCACCGTATAATGTCCTCTGGATAAAATGAAACACCCTCGACCTGCGCAGGAGTCAAGGATGTCTCTCAAAAAGTCTGCCAAGGCAAACCTCATATTCAGTTTTGCAATCTGCTTTCGCAGTCCTTGGTAGCGGGTCTTACAAAACCGAAGCCGCTGTTTTACCACAGCGAAAACATGTTCCACTCTCGCGCGCACAGAAGATTTCTCGTGTTCTCTGCGCTTGATTTGCGCCTTGGAGCAGGCGGAACGTTTTTTGCTTGCGCTGGGCCTGCGATTGAGTTTGTAACAGTTCGCCTTTCCTGCTCTGTTCTTTTTCTGTGCTTTAGGCCGCTTGTCGGAGCTAGGATAACCGCTGTCTCCGTAGACTACTTCTTCTTCGCCGGTCAGCATATCGGAGGTGACGATAACATCATGTACGTTGGCAGCAGTCACCTTTACCGTATGGACCAGACCGCTCTTGCTGTCCGCACCAATGTGGGCCTTGTAGCCGAAATGCCATGTGTTTCCCTTTTTTGCAGAGTGAGCCTCCGGCTCCCGCTGCTTGTTCCGATTCTTGGTGGAGGAGGGAGATTCAATAAAGGTTGAATCTACAATGGTGCCTTTTTTCAGGATTAGCCCCCGTTGCGCCAACAGTTCCACCACTTGGGCAAACAATTTTTCCTGCAGATTGTTCCGAATCAGCAGATTCCGAAAACGGCCCAACGTATCTCCATCCGGAACCTGATTGCTGGATTCCACTCCGCAGAAATCCGAAAATGCACGGCTGTCGATCATCTCTGTCACTGTGGCCATGTCCAACAGGTTGTACGGATTCTGTACCAGATAAATTCTCAGCATTCGCTTCAGATCATAGGGCTTATTGCCGCGCTCTCCTTTATAATAAGCACGGCTGAATGAGCGCAATCCACTCTCCCCAGGGAACGATGCGATCGATCTCTGCCAAAAATTCTTTTTTCTTTATCCGCACCTGTGCCAGTTCATTCCTCAAGGCCGAAAGACTCATTTGTTTGTTCATCTTTCTATTAATTATACCACTTTTTCAACTGGTGGCTCCTGTGCGGTGTTGCCTTAACATAAAACATACACATTGGATGTACTTTCGCCATTTTCTCTGTACCTGGCCCGCTTCTTGATTTTCCCCCGCTGGATCAGTTCGTTCATTGCCCGCTTGACCGAGGAACGGGAAAGGCACAGATCCTTGGCAATGGTATTGATTGCGTACCAGCTTTCGCCCTTCTGATTGGAACGGTCATGGAGATAGAGCAGCACCATTTTCGCTTTGCCGCTCAGTTCGGGGTCACCATAGATTTCATTGAAGTAACTCATATTTTCATCTGTCCCTTCTTTGGGTATGATAGCCCTTCTGCCGCGGGTTCTCTGTGATAACCGGAAACTCTGGCAGGACTGCGTGCAGGAATTCCTTTTTGTCTGCATAGTACACCTTCCGAGCCGCCTTTTCCGGCACCTGGTATGGCTTTCCAAAGGTGATGCCCCACTCCAGGAACAGCCGCAGCCGGGTGCGCATAGGGTGAGTGCCGGTTTTCATGACAATGAAGTGACCCTTGGGAAGCGATTTGAGCTCGTCCGGCGTCATGAGGGGCCGTTGGATCATCTGCAGTGACTGCCCGGACTCGCTCTTGCCTCTGGAGACGGTTCCGCTCATAACCGTGCGGTTGCCCAGGGCCTTGGACAGGGCTTCGGCAGTTTTGCTGTTGGGGGCAAAGCCGCCAAAGATGGTGTCCTGCACGTTGTCCTGGATGATCTCCGCTCCCTCCTTCCCGTAGTTCTTCTCCAGCTGGGCCAAAGACTGAATGATGGGCACCAGGGTGAGCCGGCGTGAGCGGCCGGCGGAGAAGAGCGGCAGGATGTCAAAAGCGGGCATGGTGCCCAGCTCGTCACAGAAAAACACCACCCGGTTCTGCAGCTTTCCGTCGTGCTCGTCCGCCACGGAGAACAGCTCCCGGCTCAACGTCTGGATCATCAGCCCGGCCATGAAGTTCTTGGTGGTGTCCTCCTCGGGCAGAATCAGAAAGATGGCGGATTTTTGGGAGGCGAAGCTCTCCGCGTCCATGGCACTGTCAAAGCACAGCACCTGCTCCAGCTCGCTGTCCAGGAAGGTGTTGAGCCGAGCGAGAACGGTGGACATGACGGAGGCCATGGACTGTTCCGCGGCGTTGAGGGCGGAGCCGGAGAACCATTTGGCCTTGTGTTCCTCCGGCAGGTGGTCCATGAGGAATTGAAACTCGTTTCTCCCCGATACCATGCTGGGAGCCAGCAGTTCCTGCACCAGCTTGAACACGGACACGATGTGCCGCCGTTCCCGGAGTACTCCGTCGATCTCCTTGGGCGGAAGGTATTCGGCCAGCAGCAGGATGACCGCAGTGAGCACGCCCTCGGCGGCGTCGTAGAAATACTGGTTCTGGGCAAAGCTCTCCCCCTCGGGATTGATGATGGTCTTGGATAAAATCTTGGCGTACTTCTCCGACCTGGCCCTGGCCGCCAGGTTGTCCGGCTCCTGCCGGCACACGTCCATGTAGTGGTTAATGAGGGTGAGCAGGTTGTAGCCGTCTGAGCGGGTGGGGTTGCGCAGATCCACCACCGCCACCTGGTAGCCGTAGTATTTGGTGGCAATGGCGCCGTAGTTTCTGGCCAGATCTCCCTTGGTATCCAGGGCCAGGAAGCTCATGCCGCTGGCACAGGCATATTCCATGTTGGGGTACAGAAAGTAGGCCGTCTTGCCCACACCGGAGGCGCCGATCATCAGGCAGTGGATGTCATCACAGTCCACCAGAGCGGCCAACCTGTCCTTTTTCCCAACGCAGCCCAGCACCAGGCCCTGGGCTTCTGGGAGCTGCTCTCCCTTTCTCCACAGGGCTGGGCGGAAGGGTACCCGCCGGTAGCTCTTGCGGATCTCCTTCTCGGTGGCCCAGCGGGCGGTTCCGTACTGGCCGTCGCCCACCGTCTTGTTCTTGATGCTGTTCAGACTGCCCCGGTTGGAGAGGGCGGCAATTGCAGCCAGAGCGCCGAACACCAGGGCCAGCAGTCCAATCAGCATCCAGGTTTCGTCTATCATGGTTCCATCTCCTTTCTCGTTCTCTGTATTTGAGCATTCTTCCAGTGTGACCTTCTGGGCGGTCCACGGTGAACCGACCCCCGGTCCAGGAAAAGGGCATATTTCTCCCTTGGCGGAGGCTGTCATAGTTCCGGCTCATAAGCTCTGAACCGCAGTCATAGCCGGAGATGCTGTAAGCGCACCAGACACCAGGTCTTCGTTCCAGTCCTTACACACGGGAAGGAGGATACCGCTGTGGTATCCTCCTTCCTGTAATTCTGTCTGAAGCCGTCTGGCGGCAGACCGTCCCGGCCCGTCGTTATCCAGGCAGAGCACCACGTCCCGCAGGTGCTGATTCTGCTCCAGCATCCAGTGCATGGCCTGCCCTCCGGTGCCGCACAGGGCCACATAGCTGTGGGCCTGCCAGTCCTCCGGGTACAGGGTCAGAAACGACAGCATGTCGATGGGCGCCTCAAACACATAGAGCAGATTGTCTCTCCCCACATGGTGGAAGCTGTACTGGGGACGGCTGCCCTCCACATTGGCCTTGAAGGACTTGCCCCGGCTGTTGGTGCTCCGTTTGTGGGCGTGGCGGGGGACACCACCCTCGTCCGTACCCACAAAGACACAGTTGTGGTACTGGGCGTCCTCATAGAGCAGCCCCTTCCGGGCAAAGTGGGTGATGATGGCGCCGTCGATCTTCCGCTGCTTCATGAGGTAGGCATACACCCGGCGCATATTCTGGTGGGGAGGTGGCAGCGCAAATGGCTTGGGCGGCTCCATTTCCCGTCTGCTGGTAACGGGATAGGTGCCTTTCAGCAGGAACTCCATGGCCTCCTGGTAGGACATACCGTAGTAGTGTTGGACAAAGCTGACTGCATGTCCGCCCTGGCGGCTGTCGTGGTCATACCACTCGCTGCCCCGGACAGTAATGCTGTGGTCGTTCTCCAGACGATACTCCCGCCCGGAGCGGAGCAGATTTTCTCCGCGTTGCCGCAGCAGTTCCACCAGATCCACGGTGTTGGCTCGCTCCTTCTGCGCGTCGGTAAAGTGAATGTAAGTTCCCATATTTTCCTCCTGAAAACAGAGGACGCCGTGAGCATCTGCCCACGGCGTCCTTTTGCATCTGATCGTTAAAAGAGTGAGAGCTGCCGGGATGCTTCCGCCTCCACATGGGTCAGCTCCGGCGGTATCTGGTGGAGCAGCTCTCCGGCGGCCTGGGGGCTGTGCACCCATTCCTCCACCTGCTCCCGTCTCAGCACCAGCGGCATCCGGTCATGGATCTCCGCCATGGAGCCATTGGCCGCCGTGGTGAGAATCACGCACCGGCGCTGTCCGGCATAGTCGTTCCACAGCCCCGCCAGATAGAGGGCCCGATCCGGGCCCGGCAGCTGGAACCGATACTTCCGCTTCTGCCCGCCGGCATGTCCCCACTCATAGAAGCCTGTGGTGGGAAATACGCACCGCCGCCCCAGCACGGACTGGCGGAACATGGGCCGCTCCAGGGCGGTCTCGCTGCGGGCGTTGATGATGGCCCTGCCTTTTCCGCCCATCCCCGGATAACCCCACACCATAACCTCCGGAGCCAGCTCCGCCCCTGCCTCCATCAGCACAGGCACCGGATCGGTGGGAAAGACCTCTCCGGTTTTGAACTTGTCCTGCACCTGCCGCAGGATATCCATGATCTCCCGGCTCTCCTGGGGGGACAGGCTGTATCTGCCGCACATAGCACTCACCTCACCGCTCTATTGTACCACCAAATTGCCAAAACTTACTCGTGGATATTTGGGACTGTGTCACACTATACTAATAATAGAACAAATGTACGAGGTGTGATGCGGTGGAGCGAGTGATTCTGCACAGCGATCTGAACAATTTTTATGCCAGTGTGGAGTGTCTGGACAACACCGCTCTGCGGGGGAAGCCGGTGGCAGTGTGCGGGGATCCCGCCCTGCGCCATGGTATCGTCCTGGCCAAGAGCTATGAGGCCAAAGCCTTTGGCGTGGCCACCGGGCAGGCCATCTGGGAGGCCAGGAGCCGCTGTCCCGGCCTGGTGGTGGTGCCGCCCCGGTATGACCGCTATCTGGAGCTCTCCCATCAGGTGCGGGAGCTCTACCTCCAGTACACTGACCAGGTGGAGCCCTTTGGATTGGACGAGAGCTGGCTGGACGTGGGCGGCAGCGCCGCTCTGTTCGGAGACGGGCGGCAGATCGCGGACATCCTGCGGAGGCGGGTCAGAGGAGAGCTGGGCCTAACGGTGTCGGTGGGAGTCTCCTTCAACAAGGTCTTTGCCAAGCTGGGCAGCGACTATCGGAAGCCAGATGCCACCACGGTCATCACCAGGGAGAACTACCGGGAGCTGGTGTGGGCCCTGCCGGTGAGCGACCTGCTGTATGTGGGCCCTGCCACCACCCGAAAGCTGGGCCGGTACGGTGTCTATACCATTGGAGCACTGGCCCGGTCCAGCCCCGACTTCCTCCATGCGGTTTTGGGCAAGGTGGGGGTGATGCTGTGGCAGTTCGCCAACGGCCTGGATCGCTCCGGGGTATCCACCTATTACGCCATGCCGCCGGTAAAGTCGATGGGCAACAGCACCACCGCCCCTCGGGATCTGGTCAGCGATGACGACGTGAAAATCACCCTTTATGCTTTGTGCGAAAGCGTGGCTGCCCGTCTGAGAGAACAGCGGTGTCTGTGCTCCACCGTCCAGCTGGGGATTCGGGACAATACCCTGCTGCGCTATGAGCGGCAGGAAAAGCTGCCGGCCCCGGCCAGCAACTCCACCGACCTGTTTGACGCAGCCTTTCGTCTGTTCTGCACCAACCGTCCCTCCCGGCCGGTGCGCAGCCTGTCCGTCCGGGCCTGCGGGCTGTCCCCGGCGGAGGAAGCGCCTCAGCTCTCCCTCTTTCCAGAGGACGTCAAGCGACGGAAGCGGGAGGATCTGGAGCAGGCGGTGGATCGCATTCGGGCTAAGTACGGCTACACCGGCATCCGGCGGGGCATCCAGCTGCTGGATCCGGCGTTGGATCTGGACGCCAAGGGCAGCCATATCATTCGCCCTATCGGGTTTCTGGGCACCCTTTCTTAGGGCTACTTCAGCTGCGGAACGTCCTCATGGTCGTCGGCCTTGTGGCCCAGGGCCATGCGCTTTTCCTGGAGCATCCGGCGGCGCTTTCTGTCTATGTGCAGACCCTGCTGGACGGCATCGTCCGCAGACTGCTCCCGGAAGATACGCCCCATGTTGTGAAACAGGTTGAGCACACATCCGGCCACCTCGGGCCGCGTCAGGGACTGCCACTGTGACGTGTGATGACTGGGAGCAGATGCACTCTGCTCTCTGTACTGCTCCGTCTGTCCGGGTGTCTGTGACGACAAATTACCCTGCTGTGACACGTTGTGTTGAGGGGGCTCATCCCGGCATAACTGGCGCACCTCCCGGATGACCATATTGCGCACGGATTTGAACTCCTTCTGCCGGGACAGCGGCACCCGCTGGGGCGAATGCTCCGTGTAGGTGCGACACACCTCCTCCCGCATCTGGTTCCACAGGTCATAGGCGGCGGCAACCCGTTCATCCTTTGCCAGCTCATCCACGATGGCGTCCACCACCGCCTTGGTCTTAGGCGGCAGATAGCCGTACACCTTTTTGCCGGTGGTGTTCTGGAGCCGGTCGGCCAGTTCCACGACCAGCCGCTCCAGCACCTTGTTTTCACAGTGACCGTGTTCCAGATCCGCGGTCAGCTCCGCCATGGCTTGCTCCGCATCCCGGCCAAGGGTATTCCGGTACTCCGTCTTCTGCTCGTAGATGTGGAGCAGATCCTGCTCAAAAATGCGCCGGCCGAACGCTGACTTGACCTGTTCGATGCCATGTTTGGTCAGGTAACCCTCTTTAGGGTCAGTGGAGAAGAGCACCAGATGGATGTGGGCGCTGTGCTCCTTACGATGGAAAGCCGCATACCAGCGCAGGTGATCCAGCGGGATCTTATAGCCCCTGGCGATCTCCGGGAGACAGGCGCACACCAGGGCGCGCCAGCTCTCAGCCGTGTCGTAGCCCAGCCGCTCCGCGTCCTCACGGCGGATCGCCATCACCGGTGTCCACACGTTGCCTGTATGCTCCGCCACCTCCCGAACTGCCTGCGAGAGATTGCGCACCTTGCCGTCACCGTTCCACAGTCCGTACTCGCCATCCGTTTGCACACCAGGACGATGGGCAACGTAGTCCAGATAGTTTTCCACCCGGCTCATAGGCTCCACGAAGTCCTCACAGGCTTGTTGGATAAAGTGATCTGCATGGCCTCTGGTCGGCTCCTTCCGATAGTCTTCATACTCCAGCAGCTCCTCCGCACCGGGGAAGTCCCGGAGGATGCGCCGGATATAGGCTTCCTGCTTTTTGGTCGCCGGCAGCTCTCTCTGCTCACCGAGCAGCACCTCTACGCCGGGACGGGCCGCGATATACCGGACACGGTTGGACAGCTTGGCGGCGTTTTGTCCACCCTTTAGGTAGGGGGACATGAAACGGACACGGCTCATTCGTCAGAGTCAATTTGCCGCTGGAGATCCAGGGCGTCATCGAAGCTGATCTGACCGTTGGTGCGCAGCACCTCATCCACCGCGTAGGCCCGCAGCTCCCGGCGATTGATGGGGTCTGCGCGGAAGTGAGCGGCCACGGTGTGTCCCATCATGTTGATCTCCACACACAGCTTGAACAGCAGGCTGCGCAGACGGTTTCCGTTGTCCGCCAGCATACCTCGCAGCGTGTCTACCAGAGCGCGGGAGAGATACGCCGAGGTATCCTCTGTGGCCAGGTAGCCCATGTAGAACCGCAGGGCTTTTTCAGCAAACTCCCCGCGGCTTTTGCAGTTGTCCTCCTCCAGCCAGCCGTCCATCCGGCGGACAATGTCCGGCTTGAGCCAGAGGGTAATTTTTAGCCTGTTTTTATCGTCCATAAGGCCTCCTCGTTTACCACGGCGGTGCAGAAGGGGCTCAACTCCTTGCAACACCGCGCTTTTTTTAAGGAACCGCCGCTTCAAGACCCGGAGACGGCCAATACCGACGGCGGTACTCAAATCCGGGAAAAGCCCCGCACTGCGGGGCTTTGTGGGTGGGCAGCCGGGGTTCACCACGGCGGTCCTTTATCCTAGTACTAAAATCGAACAGCCCGAAAGCTCCGGTCCAGAGTCAAATCTGCCCCAGAAACCGGCCCAAAGCGAGGGCCTGACAGCCTGGAGGGGCAGGGATACCCCTTGCGGTCAAAGTCAGGCACACAGCGCCTCACCGTAGCCTACACGGGGGCAACTAGCGGCGGTTATAGCTGAGGCACGGCAGGCCCTTGCATCTCAGATATGCAGTGTGCCCGAAAGTCCCCCAGATACAACCCGGTCTGCGCTTGGCAGTATGCGTCCATCTTCTCACGCAATACCTGTCGCTGGGCTTGGGTCAACGGATAGTGATACTCTTCCTCCGTCGCGTCGCCGCGTACCAGCACAACAGTAAGCTCGTCGCACACTAACCCGCTGTCCAGATCATATTGGGCATACACATTGAGGAAATCATCATTCTCCGCAGTTGCAACATGGGTACCGAACACCTCATCGGGGTCAAAGTTTACCGGGACGTAAAAATTCAACCGGCCATTATACTCCGTGAGTTCATCGGCAAAGCGGAGCTGCTCCACTGGCAAAGGCTTGTCACCCTGCAGCTTCATAGCGTTGGTATCGGGTGTGAGCTCCCTGCCGCAGAGCCGCTCCAACAGGCGGGCCCAGCACTCCGAGGTAGAAAGGCTTCCGTTCTGAAACGCATAGCAGGCCGCCCCGTATACATCGCCCACGCGGTAGCTGTGCCAACCGCTATGGATGTTGACGGCGGAAAACAGTCCCTGATCCAGCTGGATGTCAAACACCCCGGAGATCTGGCCCGTGTTCTCTGTGCGCAGCAGATCGAACTGGTCAAAGTCATCCGGTGTAATCTCCAGTCTCTGTGGAATGGTATCTGCAAACCGCTGGGGCCGCACCTCCTCCGGACAGCCCAAGTATTGCATCAGCCGTCTGGCCGCATCCAGAAGCTCGTCCGCCTGCCGGGTTTTACAGCAGCAGAGCTCACCGCCTTCCATGATCCGATAGGCAGCCCAACAGAAATTTGAACCAGGCGGAAATTTCTGCTGCAGAAATTCTGCCCGCAGCTTTTCTCTTAATTCTGCTCTCTGCCCATGGGGAACCCAGATGCGGTAGAGTTCCTCCAAACTGCTTTGCAGGTGATCCCGCAGGGTGGAGTGCTCCCGTTCCAGCGCAGCTTGCAGTGCCGACAGCTTATCCGGATGGAGCCACAGCTCCACCGACACGTTACTGTTCATCCGGCACCTCTTTGACTGCGCACTGCTGCATCTCTGCTGCGCTGGACCGGGGAGGCCGCCTGGGCCTTGGACGGGAAGCAGACGGTTTGCACTTGCTGTCCAGGTACTCCCGCATCTCCGCCGGAACACACTTTTCATAGAGCTGATCCAATGCACGCTGCAGTTCCTTTTCAGGTGTGCTCTTTTCTTTGGCGGACAAAAAATACCGGAGGGCATCCAGCCGCTCCGGTTCCATGGTCACTTTCAATTCAATCTTTTCCATTGGGCACACCTCACATGGAGTAGAACTCAAAGCGGAAGGCGTTTTCCACTTCGCCGGGCTGGAAGGTTTCCGGCTGCGCAAACCGCTGGGTGAAGTGCTCCATCTGCTCCGGGGTGAGAGAGCAGAAGTCGCCATCGTCCGTACACCCCGTCAGGAAAAAGGTGCCGGTGATGATGTCGTTCCCCAGACGGCGGTTGCCCTCCAGGCCGGTGAGTTTTCCATCCTCGTTGCAGACCAGGCAGACATCATCCAGACTGATGATCTCAATATACCCACCCACCATCTTCTGGGCAGCCTCCAACGTATTGGGGATGGTAACGGTCTCCGGAGCCTTTCCGGGCTCCACTTTCAGTACGGTGATCTCATTGTTTTTCATCTGAATTACCTCCTTAGCTCGTAGGCAGATAGGATCTTGGATTGACGCGCTGACCGTTGATGCGCACCTCGAAGTGCAGATGGGGTCCGGTGGAGCGTCCGGTAGAGCCGGACAGGGACACAATGTCGCCAGCCTGCACGGTGCTGCCCACCCTGGCAACCAGTTTGGAGCAGTGGGCATACAGGGTCACCATGCCGTTGCCGTGGTCGATCATCACATAGTAGCCGTAGCCGCCGGCGTTGTAGGTGGCGGTGGTGACCACGCCGGGGAGAGCCGCACGGACCGGCGTGCCGGTGGGAACAGCAATGTCAATTCCAGTGTGGCCCCTGGTCTCGCCGGTAAAGGGATCCCTGCGGTAGCCGAACTCTGAGGTGACACGGCTCTCCCAGCCGGAGCCGATGGGAGAGCAGAACCCATCCGCACCAATGAAGGGCACCTCCGCGCCTGGGATCCATTCTTCCGTTCCGGTGGAGGAGCCGTAGCGCACCAGGTTGTAAATGCTGTCGGCATTGCCGCGGTGCTCCTCCGTCACGGTGAGCCCGGTGGCCGCCTGGATGTTTGCCCACACGGTTTCCAGGTCTGTGATGGGGATGGCCACGGTATAGCTCTCCTCGGTTTCCACCTCATTGCCCTCCTTGTCTGTGGTGGTCACAGTCCGGGTACGCTCCTCATAGGTCACAAAGCAGTCCACAAATTGCTGGTGGGCCCGACTGCTGGGCGCCTCGTCTCCGAAGTACAGAGCATAAAAGATGGCCTTGACCCGTATGGAGTCAAGGCCGGTTTCACCCTCGGTCATATTGTTGACCGTCTCCATGTATCCGTCCAGAAGCGCAAAGCTGTGCTGCATGTCCTCCACATAGACGCGGTACTCCGCCGGCATATCGTCCGGCAGAGCACCGCCGGAGAAGCACAGCTGGAGCACGCTGTTATTGTGATCTGCCGAGCCGCCCAGGATGGAGCAGAAGGCAGCGACAAGCAGAATCACGGGAGCCAGAATCGCCACCAAAACCCATCCAACAGCCTTGCGTCCTCTCTCATCGGACAGAACTACGGCAGCGACCTTGGCGATGGCCGCAATGGGAGCTGCCATCAGCGACCACCCGCCGATCCAAAGAGTTTCTCTTTGTGGGGCGGCGCATGGACGGCCAGCAGGTGCCGGTCGCTGCCGCACTTGTAGAGGCAGACGCCCTTCTGAGGCTGCCGCACCAGCTCGTACTCGTTTTCCTCCAGCTGGAGGTTCTCCATATAGAACCGCTTGTCGGAGGAGCCGGCATAGAAGATGAACTGGTGGGTGGGGATGGCGAAGAGGGGGCGGGTCAGCTCCCGGATGCCCGGCTGGTCGAAATCCTCCAGATTCTGGCTCGCCAGAATCATGCTGGACTCCTTCTTGCGCACCCGCTTGAGGCAGTTGCGGATGTAGGTAACTGCCACCGGATTGGTGAGCCACAGGTACAGCTCATCGATGGCGGCCACCGTATTCCCGGCGGTGAGCAGTTGGTCGGACATATAGGCCAGCACACTGAACAGCAGGGTGTCCCGCAGGTTCTGGGCCGCATTCTCCAGGCCCTTGATACAGAACACCAGGAACCTGGACGACGAGATATTGGTGTAGCCGTTGAAGAACCGGGCGTCCGCACCCTTGCACATGGAGTGGAGCCCCAACATGAGATCCCGGAGCATTTCCCGCGGATAGAGTTTCAGTTCCTCCTCACTGTCATAGTGTTGATAGGCCTCCTCAATGGTGTCGTATTGGTGAAAATAAACTGCGCATCCTCATTGGGCTTCAGATTGATGATGCGCTGGGCATCGTCGATGATGTACCCCTCACACACCTTTTCGGTTACCCGGAAAACCCCGGCAGGCAAATGAGACAGGTCGATTTCTCCGCTTTCATTGGTGGTAAATTCCTCCGGCCCAAAGCTCCCATCTACTGCCTCGATTTCAAAGACTGCGTTGGAAATCACTTTGGAGGGGTCGGCGGAGTCCACCTTAATCAACCGCATCCCCGGTTTCATGTCATTGAAAAAGACCAGCTCCCTGATGCCGTCACCCGCCTTCAGCTCCACCTCCTGGGGCGTGGTGTCCAGGATATAGCCCTCGTTTCCGGTGTCCACCTCAAACGCCCGGTAGGTGCCGGGCTCCAGATCGGTAAGCAGGATTTCCCCGAATTCATTGGTCTTGAAGTTGCCCAGGTAGTCGCCGTCCCGGTAGATGGCGAAATAGACATCGGCCATGACCATATAGTTTTTGCGGTCATACTTTACGATGCGCAGGCCCGGGAGCTCCTTGTTGATAATGGGAAGGGTAGTTGTCTCCCCGGCCACCACGGTGGCAGTGTAGATGGTGTCATCCTTCAGCCACCCTTCGGGGGCGGTCTGCTCCTGGATTCGGTATGCGCCCAAGGGGATCTCTCCAAACACTGCTACACCGGCGGGGCCAGTCTCCTGAGTGAAGGTCAGGCCAGACTCAATGTGCTCAATGGTAATGACCGCGCCGGGCAGATACTCTCCGGTGTCAGATCGCTTCTCAATGCGGAGGGAGCCATACGGATCATTAAAAAATGCCACCTCGGCTACTTCATTGTAGACCACGGTGACATTCTGGGCAGGCTGTTCACTGATGATATGGTTTGCCGGCGCATCCCGTTCAATGACGGTGTAATTGCCGCAAATGGTCAGGGGGATTTCAATGCGTCCGTCATCCTGGGTAATAAATACGCCAAGGGAATCGCCATCCGGGCCAATGACCTCAAAACGGGCGCCGCTGAGTGGGATCTCCGTCCCGGTCTCGTACTTCAGGATCCGCAAACCCGTATCCGGAGGATCTTTCTCCGGCGTATCCGCATAGCTGCTGATGGCATTGAAGTTCAGCGTTGTGGTGGGGTCGGTATCCACCACATAGTTCTGCAGGTTGCCGTACTCGTCTTTCTCCAGGCAGCTGGCAAAGAACACAGCGTATGCATACACCTCGCAGTTCAGGGAGAGCTGGACGCTGCCTGCCTGGCCCTGGATGCTCTCCACCGGATACAGTACCTTGAAGGTCCCGCCGTGGCCGTTGTTCATCCACTCCGCCTTGATAGACGTGATGTCCTGGTTATTTTCGTCTACAATGCGGGTGCCGGCGGGGACACTTGCGGGGTCAGTGAAGGCGATGTTGATGGCATAGTTGTTCACCCAGGTCTTGGACCAAACAGTGAACTCCTGCTGCTTGTACTGCTTGCCGTCAATGGTGACCTCGTAGGCGGTGTCACGATCCGGCGTGCAGGTTACCTCCGGGCTTTTCATGTCGTTCCAGGCGGTGCCCTGGGCATAGATGTCCTTGGCTGCCGCCAGGATCTTCTTTGCCCGTTCTGCCTCGTCCCCGGACAGGTTGGGATTTACCGTGAGCTTGTTGATATCCCAGTCGCTGATGAGATAGCTCCACAGCGCCATTTTGGTGGCGTAAAAGCCCTGGTATTTGTTTTCCAGGCCCAGTTCGGACAAGGGGCGAGTGGGGTAGCCGCTGGCCACAATGCCAACCACCTTGGGATCGCTGCTTTTTTCCTCTGCCAGGTAGCGGATACTTTCACCTTCTTCCACCACCTTCTGGACACCAGGCTGATTGGGCGTCACACAGTATGCCGGGATTTCCTTGGTGCCGCTGCCGGTGTCAAACAGGTAATAGACATAATTCTGAGACTGTACCTGGCCATTCATCGCCAGATAGTTCATGCGGTAGCCGCCGTTGAAGATGTTGATCTCACCCAAAGCTTCTTCCTCCGATGCGGCGGCAAAGGCACCGGCCGGCAGCAGGCCCAGGGCAAGCACCAGGGCCAAAAGCATAGAAAGCAGTCGTTTCATTTCCATCCCTCCTAGATTTCTACTGCCCGCACCATCCAGCGGTAGGCGGGCTGGTTTGCGACACAGGTGTACAGGGTAATCTGGTTCCCTGTGGTAGCGGTCAAGCCGCTGGTATCCGTCTCCAGGATCTTACTGACACTGGTCACTTCGTAGGTGCGGGTGCCCAGCTTGGTGGTCAGAGTCACTCTGTCACCAGCGGAGAGCGTGTGGATCTTCCCAAACTGCGCGTGTGCGCCGCGGTTGTGGGCCGCAATACACACATTGCCGTCCCAGATGCTGGTATCCGTAAAATGCCCGGCGCCCTTGGCCAGAGGTGTGCTTCCGGTACCCTCGTATACCTTTACGTTCACCCCGATGGAGGGGATCTTCAGCGTGGCCAGATAGCCGCCGGAATAGTAGAGGTCATCGGTTACATAGGTATACCCAACGGTGGTGCTGGCTTCCCCGGAACTGCCGCTTGCTGCATCTGAGGCAGGCGGGAAGATAACAGGCATATTGCCGCCGGTGATCGTCCCAACAGCCATGCCGCCGGGGGCCAGATTGGGGGTCAGATAGGTGCCCGTCCCAAGGGTATCCGCACTGGGACTGCCGAAGGTGGGCGGGATCAGCGCCGCGTTTTTGCTCACATCCTCATTCTTCATCGCCCCGCCGTCCGCCGTGTAGATCACCTCGATCGAGGTGGGAGAACCATAGTCCGGGTCTCCGGGGGCATCAAACAGGGCTCCCACAAAGTTGTAAGACTTTGTGGGAAAAGGAAGCGCAGCGGAATGAGCAAGCTCTGCCGCTTGCGGCGGAGCGAGGGATATGTAGCTTGCGCTGACGCAGTCCAGGGCACTGGCGGGCAGGGCCAGGGCCGCGGACAGGCAGATGGTCAGGCAGGTGGTTATCAGCTTTTTCATTGGTCATCCTCCTCTGTCGTCTCCTGGCGGCGTCTCATAAACAGAGCTGCCCCGATCCCTACGCCGGCCAGGGCCACGACGCCAAAGGGCACCGCAATGGGCAGCCAGTTGAACTGGGCAGGCGCGGAGTCCTCCGTTTCTGCCGGCAGGATGGGTTCCAGTGGCGTTCCCTCAAAGATGGCCACATAGCGCACTTTGTTCAGGGCGATCCGGCTGACCGTGCCAGTGTAGTCTGCCGTCACCGTATAGCCCTTCACATAGCTGCTGGTGGCGGTACCGGTGTAGGTGGCCACAGCGGTAAATCGATCCCCCAGAGCGTAGCCGTCCATACTGGCCGTGTTGTCCGTCTGCCAGTTGATGGTCTGGAGGGTCAGGGTGCGCCCGTCCTCTTGGATGCTCTTGGGGATGTACTGGGTGTCCTGGTTGGCCAGGTTGGGGTAGGTTCTGGTGGCAGAGACCTCTTTGGTGGAGCTGCCGTAACCGGCCACCTCTACCCGGACGGTGGACAGGTCCAGGCTGAGGGTGCCGGACAGGCCGTCGTCGGTAATAAATTCCTTCTCTGTGGGCAGCAGCGCCAGCACGGATTCCATATCCTTGTTCTTGCTGGGCAGGGAGACGGTCTCCGTATGCTGGCGGCTTTCGTTTTCCGGGAGCTCCTGCTTCAGCAGGTCGGTCAGGGTATAGTGAAAGCCATCCTGCTCAAAGTCAGAGCGGGGGATGCCCGCCGGGTCATCCTCCGGCCCCAGGTCGTAGATCTTTTTCAGCTCCGTGCCGTCCTCGCTGCGGGTGATGGAGGTGGGATAGCACACCTGGGCAGAGGCGCCGGCACCCACCGGTTCCGCTGCCAGGGCCGCGGGGCACAGCATCGTTGCCAACGTAAGAGCCAGAATGGAAAGGGATAGAGCTCGTTTCATCTTGTGTTCCTCCTTACATCGTCATGGCAGGGCCATTGTTTTCCTGCGTCTTCTGCATGTTCTGAGCTTGGGTCTGGGTGTAGGCATCCAGCACCTGCCGGTCAAACTGCTGCTTGAATTCCTTGGTGCAGGGAAAGCAGACATCCCGGTATTCTCCCTGCACCTTTCTGCTGGGCATTGAGACGAAGAGCCCGTTTTTGCTCTCCATGATCCGCACATCCCGGATGGCAAAGCAGTTGTTCATGGTCACGGATGCGGTGGCCACGGTGGGGCCTTCCCCGCGATAGGGGTAGATCCTCACATCCAGCTCCATGGGGGTCGCTGCGTTGTTGGTACTCATTTCTTTCTTCCTCCTTGTCGTTGATGTATTTTGGTGAAACCGCTCCAGGGTGCGGCGAACCAACAGATCGTATTCCCAGGGCTCGATCTCCAGATAACAATAATCGCCGCGCTCTGCCAGCCCATCCGCCCGTAATTTGAGTACCAGGGGGTGGCAGGAGGCGTGGCGTTTCCATTCCTCTAAGGGGACCCAGCCCGTGCCGCCAATATAGACCCAGCGAATGGCGGAATCCGGGTCGTGGTTGATGCTCAGCCACAAATACTTGTCCCGCAGGTGCTTGGGAAGCCGGTTTGAGCGCGGGAGCGGCATGATGGCCTCGGAACAGAACTGATATCGCAGGCTGAACTGTTTGATGCAGGTCTGTGTGGCAGACTTTGCTTCCGGCAGATCCGCCCAGAGAGGGTACTGCCGGTAATCGGAGGCCAGGATACCCTCGCCCTCTGCATCGAAGGAAACGAGCGGCACACACCGGACAAGCTCCAGGGTGTGGATGCTGTCCGTCAATCCCAGGCGCTTATCCTTTGAGAGGGAAATCTCTCGATAAGAGCGGATCGCCTCCTCCAGATTATCAAAATGCTGAACGCTCCAGCCCTTGCGGAGCATTCCCTTTCGCGGTAAAGACATATCATCAATGGTGTAGTAAGAAAGTGGCATGGACTAGCCCCCCATATTCATTCCATTCATACCGGATGTATGTTGCTGCGATTGGTGTGTCGAGAGCTGCTTCAGCTTCGCGCTGGCCCACTCCGGCAGGAATTTCTCATTCAGCACCCCCACAAACTCGGCACGGTTCCACCGTGTTGTCTCACCGTCGCCCAGGCAGGTACAGCGGATGGAGCGTCCAATGGCATGGGGGCTGCAGCCAAACCCGTCATGGGCGTACCAAAGCTGGTTTTCTTGAGACCATCAGGCCTCCCGCAGAGTGTCAGGACTCAGTACCAGCACCTTCCCTTGATAATCCAGCTCAGACCAGGAATTGGACAGACAGTGCTCCGGGCCAAAGAGGTTCAGCTCCTGGTACGACTGGCGGAACTGGGTCACAAATCCATCCAGTACGGCAGGGTGGGACTCCACAATAAAATCCACTTTGTGTCCCACATCGTCTGGAATAAAGGTGCGCTGCGCCCAACTTTTGTTGTCCGTTCCGAAACGGCCGTCCCAGCTCTTTTCCTGGACGGTATTGGCCAGCACCCAATTTACCCGCTTGAAGCCAAACTCCTCCACCACTTCCTTAGCACAGTCAGCTTTGAGGTGCATTCCGTCAAAGCCCTGCCGGATACTCTCCTCAATGGCCTTTTTGCAGGCAATGTTGGCCTGGTGGCTGGCCCGCCAGAGGGCGATATCTCCTTCCCGCCGGGCGGTATCCAGGCCGTTGGTGTAGAGATAGGTATCATCCTTCAATTTCTTCATCCTCCAGTGCCGATATCATAAAATCAGTCACGCCGCGTCCGGTTCGTGAATCAGCTTATAATCCCTCTCCTCCCCTTCTGCCTCCCCAAAGGGGAACAGGGTAAATTGCTGACCGTCACGGAGCCATTTGCGCGGGTCATAGTTGGTGATGATCAGTTCCTCATACACGCTGTCTGCTGTCTGTGACATACTGTTGGGGCGGGTGGTGTAGAAGATGTAGAACTCCTTGTAGAGATTCAGAATGAACGGGCAGAAGTTGTAGGATACCATCACACGCCCTTTGCAGTTCACCAGTACATCGTGGAGCCGCTGGTGATCTTCCACCGGAAAATCCACCGGGTAGCAGTCTTCCGCCTGGTAATAGGGCGGGTCACAGTAGAAAAATGCATTCTCCCGGTCATACTGCCGGATCAGGCTCTCAAAGTCCTTGTTCTCAACCACCACATTGGCCAGTCTGCGAGAGCACTCCCAGATCAGATGGAAGAAGCGGCGGATATCACATGGCTTTCCGGCAAAGGCCTTTCCTCCTCCGCTGAAGCTGTAGCGAATCAGCTTGAAGTAGTCCGCTGCCCGCCGGACGTCCCCCCGCGGGGAACGCTCCAGCAGCAGCTTCCGGATCATCTCCCGTTCCGGAGGTTTCAGATATGCCTGGGTCAGCTCCAGCTCCTCCTCCAGGTAATCATCGGTAAACTCATCCTTGGAGAAAAATTTATGAAGCACCTCGAAATCGTCCCTGGAGTTGAGAGGGAGAAAACCCAGCTCCTTCAGCAGGGCCATCGTCCGGTTCTTGACACAGCAGAACAGATTGGTCAGGTTGCTGTTGTAATCGTTGTAGACCTCCAGACACCCCTTGAGAACAGGCCGGTCAAGGGTTACCGTTCCGCTCCCGCCAAACACGTCGATGAAGCGGGGATACCAGGGCGGCGCCAGCTTTCGGATCAGCCAGAGGAGCTTGCCCTTTCCTCCTACCCAGGGAATAAAGGACTTGGCAATACGCTCTCACCTCCCAGCCGGGAAATTGTCCAGGGCTTGCTCTAAGCCCCGGATCGCCGCATCCAACCCGGCACGCATTTTCTTCAGATTTCGGATGGTAGCATAGACTTCCCCCGCGGTCTGGGCATAAAAGTAACCGTTCCGGTCACTGGCAATGGGCTCGCACTTCTGCCGCAGACGATTGACCGCTTTCCGCAGTTCTGTACCGTTGAGATTCAGAGTCCGCCCCAGTTCTTTTCCTCCCATACAGCGGGCACGTCCAAGGCAGGCCCCTTCCAGGTAGGCCAGCAGTCTCTCTTCCCGATTCATCGTTTCCCTCCTTTTCCGGGCCTGTTTTCCCGAAAAAGGGCACAAAAAACGGGGCCGCTTGTCCCTATCGGAAAAACGGCCCCTGTATGTGATATGAGATTGGTTACATGGTCATTGCCGGTCCATGCTCCGGCTTACTGTACTCATAGTTGAGTTCCTGCCCATTCCGGGCGACATAGCCGTGGTCTGTGGCAGACAGGCCAAACTTCGCCATATGATGCTGGGCGTAAGCCACAGAGTCAAAGCACTGGTTGAGCAACGGATCCTGTCCGAGTATGCCTTCCTTTCGTGCCAGCTCCATGCCGTATTGGGCGAGGTCTGCGCCGCGAGGGATGAATTCATAGCAGTGGAGATTCTGGGAGAGATCCAGAGCCCGGTCCAGCCGGTGGCAGTCCTCCAACTCCAGCACTGCCTGCCATTTCTCCAACCAGTGGGCTTCCCCCTGGCCCTGCTCCGCCCAGACATAGCCGAAGTCAATGGCATGCCGCACCAGTTCTCCGGCGGAGTCATACTGGGAGAGGATATTTGTGAGCTGGGGCAGGGCACAGTCCACATCCACCGCAATGCACTGCTCCAGGGTCTCCGCATCCAGGGCGTCCAGCCCCAGGAGCAGCTCATCCGGGTGAGCGGTGTCCATGTATTCTCCCGTGTCAGGGAAGCCCACCCAGACACCTTCCAGGTTGCTCCGGCTGGCTAACTTGACCCGGATGGCATAGTCGCCAGTCGTGGGCAGTACGGCATCCGGTTCCAGTTCGGGGAGCGAGTGGCCGGGGCTGATGCGTTCCACATAGTGGCCATCCAGAAAACATCCGTCTCCGCTTTCCCGATAGGCAGTCCCCACAATCTCCGGGTCAAGATAACCTCGTGCTGGGCGAGTAGGGATGTGAATATGCTCCATAACGAACCGCCCCAGGGCTACATCATCATCCGCACCATAGAGGAGTCGGTATTGATCCAGTCCCCTCAGAACCCGGAGGGTCTCCTCAACGGTCTGCGGATGCTCCAGCTGCATAGCGCCCTGAAACAACAGTCTCTCTTTCGCGGTCATGCTTCCGAACCGCTGCTCCAACCAGTCATGCTCAGACTTGCCCATCTCCATACCATCCAGGGCATCGAAGAGGCTTTCCCTCACAGTCCCACCTCCATGCTCGGACCGCCTTGGCTTTGGGAATAGCTCACATCCAGATCTCTGTGCTGCACCACGTATCCCCCGGAGGTAAAGACGCCGCCCTCTTCCATCCTGGCCTTGCGGCCGATGGCTCCATAATCCAGCAGTTCGTATACCTCCTCCGGCAGGCCGGCCGGCAGGACGGGGAAGTCGTTGTCCACATAGAAATGGCCCAGCTGCTCATCATTCCCGGCCTCTGCAACCACATGGCAGCAATCCACGCTGTTGGCCAGGTCGATCAGGCGGTTCAGCGGCAACTCCTCCATACCCTTGTCCAGATCCATGCGGACAAGGCCCTCAAAGGCGGTACCCTGCTGCGGGGACAGGTCTGCCAGCTTGCAGGCCAGCAGATTCAGCTCCGTCAGCTTCATATCCTCCGGCAGATGCCCTGCCAAGTAGTCCCGGCCGCAGTAGTCCGAGACCTCCACGCAGAGCGGCTGGCCGGTATTCAGCTCCAGCAGGAGGCGGTTCAGCTTTTCCTGCTCTATGGGCAAGTCTGTCAGCCGTCCCAGCGAGCTGTCCATTTCCAGCGGGCTTACATATACAGAAAAGGTTTTCTTCAAAGCAATCACTCCTGATTCTGACAAAGTAATAGGGCGGAATGATTACTGCATGGTCATTCCGCCCTGGGCATGTTCCGTGGGGTCAAAGTTCTCCTCGGCGCTGAGCCGCTCCTCAACCGCCTTCATGTATGCGTCATGACACTGGGAATACTCGGCGTAGTTTTCACCGCCGATCTCCTCCAGAAATTCCTGCTTGAAGGCCCAGAGCGGGTATTCGCAGAAGCCGCTGCTTTTCCGCAGCCCGGTATCCTCTGCGAACCCCTGGTTCAGAAGCTGCTGTGCAAAGCGGCAGTTGTTGGTATCGATGTAGGCGCTGTTTTTCAGCCCGATGAATTCCCCGAAGGAGACTGTAAGGGTTGCATAGGGTTCCATACCATAGGGCTCGTCCACAATCTCATCCAGAGCAATGGCCAGGCCAGGCATTTCCTGGCCCATAAAGTCGCGGACGGAGTAGAGTTCCACTCTTGGCTGCAGTTCCACACGGTTGCCAAAGATATCGGTAATTTCAAGTGTCATATCGGTTCCATCTCCTTTTAGCTGATGGTCATTCCACCATGCTGCTGTGATTCGTAACATTTGGGGTCTGCTCCCGGCACATTCCATCCACATATACTTCCGGTAAGCATGGCCTGCTCCTGGGCGGGTGTAATGCCACGCCTTTCGTTGTTGTAATCGGCCAGACAGCGATTTTGCTCTGGGCTGTCCGTATTCCAGTCACTCACGTAGTATCCGCTCTCGCCACGTTTGATGCAGATCAGAGTTCCGTCGCTGGGCAGCACCGACCAGCACAGGTCTGGTAGGCGGGTCTGTGCGTCTGGCGAGAATCTCTCCACCTCTGTCTGAATACTCCAGTCGCCCACATTCCAGAGGCTGACATAGAGCTCTCCTTCGTCCAGTTCGATGGGGCACTGCTCGAAGCCCTCGCCCCAACCATCTGCGGCTTGGCCCGAAATGTATTCGGCCAGGGTTTCCTTTTCCTCCGGCAGAAGTTCCTCAATTACCTTACACTCTGCCACGCCCCAGAGCTGCCCATCGCGGTCTTCTACCTCAAATACCACCGACTGGACTTTTGCCTCTACACCATCCTGCTTATTGTACCAGTACATCAGGCCACGGTCAGCTTCCTCCGGCCTCTGGTTTTCCAACAGTGCTCCCCTGATGCTACTCTCATATCTGCGGAGATCCCGTCCATCCAACTCCTCACCTTGATCGCTCGGGTCACCCCAACTATCGTAGCTGCAGTATGTTGCTGTAAGCGGCATATAGAACTTCAGTGTCTGAGGCTCCGGAGGCAAAACCCTGAAGCGATCCTCGCCAAAGATTAAGGCAAGCCCGCTGCCGTTATCCCACTTAATGTGAAACTGCCCAGCATCATCGATGTCTTCCAGCGTGCCCATACTGCCAGGAGCAATTGGGTAGGGATCGTCTTTCATCTCAATGAGCCGGATACGGCTCCCCTTGGGATATTGATCTCGCAGAAAGTCCAGCCATTCCTTTTCCACAGTCACTTCACATGCCTCCCATACTTATATTTTGTGCGGAGCTGTTTTGCACCAGCTCTTGATGCAGCCGTCCTACCGCTTCGTAAATGACCGGATCGCTCTTGAAACTTTCCAACTTCTGACAATCAAGAAAGAACCGCTGCTCTCCGCCTGACATGTGAACAATATCCACAGTTGCAATAGAATCCTTGGTGACGCCGAGGCGTTTTTCCTGGGTGTCACTGTGCCGGTAGATCTGGATTGCCTCCTCCAATGTCAGTTCACAGGAAAGTTGCTCCTGGGCGGTGTTACACTCCGTCAATACAAACCAGGCATAGGTGTGGGGGAGGGAGGGGTCTGCTGCATCCCGAAGCATCTGCGCCCCCTTCTCCGTTAGGCCATAGTCACATACCCGCTTTGGATTTTCCTCGCCAGCAAAGTCCAGGATGATATCATCCACAGCCTTTTTGACCTGCGGGCTCTCGGTAAGGGTTTCATAACGGAATCCTGTCGTATTGCGGTACGGCAGTTCCTCTCTGATGGTTCGGAGATACTGCTGTGGGTCTGTAAACTCCTGCTTGGTACCATCTGCATAGGTCACCCGGCCTACCAGCTTTACCTGATGGGCCAGCTCCTGCTGCTGCTTATCATAGCAGTACAGGTATCCCTGGTAATCACCGGGACTAGGGGTGCAGCGCAGACAGTAGCGGTAGCAGTCTGTCTCCACCACGTAGCCGAAGCTGCGCCCATCTTTGGTGATGGCCCCGCCGTTCTGGGCACAGAAGCTGCGCATCGACGTGAGATCCTTCAGCGGCCCATCCGCCCGAAGGGTATCCACGATGGTTTGCAGTTCATCCTTGAACTCCGGGGTGTTGAGCTGATCCTCGTTGTGGGGCCACCAGGTATGCCAGAACTCCTTCCCGTTGTGGCCGAAATCCATACGGATATGTCCTACCGTACCCAATACCTTGTCCTGTTCCGCGTCCAGTTCCGAATAGAAAAGGCCCGCCTCCTCAAGGGAAGCGGGCCTCAACAGGACTCCGTTTTCACTTGTTCTTGCTACGTGTTGCTTCATGGGTTTCACCTCTTTCCTTTGGTAAATACACAACATACCACACCGTGGGGGAAATATCTACTGCATTTCCATCACCCCCCGTGTCTGCTCTAAATCTGCGGCCATCAACTCCTCCAGACTTTTTGTCCCAAGATACGCGATGAATCCGCGGTCAGTAAAAACGCCAGGCCTATATTCCATTTGCTGTAATCCGCATCTCTTATAATCGTAATACTCATCCAGATTGGAGTCGTACTCAAAGTGACCGGACTTTTGGATCATAAACCTCCCGTATTCCGCAGGTGTGTGGGCTCCAGGCGCAAATTCGAAAAGGGCCAGGTTATCTATTAAGCGGCAAACCTGTTCGGCTCGTTTCGGTCCGGCCAGGCTTACCACAGCCCCAAGCTTCACACGATCATTATTTGAAAGCTTTTCTACACATTTTGCCAGGTCATTGAGCTTGTAGATATCCTCATGCCTAAAATCCAGAGCAACATCAATTTCCAGTGGAAAAAGGCTATCACCCATCCAAAGAGATATATCTTCTGGATCGTTAATGCCTGCGCGGTGCATAGCGCGCTCAATTTGTTCGTTGGCTGCGGGGAGATAAACCCAGGCGATGTTTGTGGGAGGGGCTGGTTCTGACCGGGACGCCAAGCCGACAGATATGATATCGCTTTCATAATGATAGCAGGGCAGGTTTCGCCCATCATAGAGCTGTGAGAGCTGCATCCCGTTGTCGTAGACCACACTGTAACGAGTGATGGTTCCTTCGTTGCCCTCAATCAGCAGAATCGCGGTTTCCTCACCATCCAGATGCTCTAATTCCTCCATTGAGGCACTTCCACCGTGGGTATTCATGTAATGATTTCGACCAACCGCCTCTAAATCTGAAAAGTCTGTGATGACGGTTGCCTGTTGGCAGCTGAAGGTCAGGTTAATCAGGTCTTTCATTTCGGTGAGATTCAGTTTGTCTGCCATAGCCTGAAACTGTGTAATCTCCACGGCATCAAAACCGTCCAGCCTTTTGGCCAGGTAATCCAGCTCGTCGATGTTAACTTCGGCGCCTTCCAACTTTCTAAGGGTAGGGCAGGCTCTGGTAAGCTCCTCAATCTGACAGTCCCTTGCCGTGACATCTCCAATGCCAAGCGCGCTCAGCATTTTCATAACGGAACTGTATTCTCCGGCGCGGATGGGAATTGGGATTGAAATTGCACCCAATTCTGGATGCTCCTTATTTGCCAATACGGCAACCATTCGCATGATTTCTTCCTCCTAGTTACATAACTTTTGCCATAGGCGTCACATCGTTGGTTCCAGTCCAGGGCAGGTATGCTCGTCCAGGCTTCGCATGATCCGCTCCCTGCAGTCCGGTACCAGTTCCTGAATCCTGTCTTGAATTTCTTGGATAGCATTCTTCTGTTCTCTGGATAGCCCACAGCTAAATGACACATAGGAACACTGCTGATAGATCTCCATAAGCTGCTCTGGCGTAAATTGCCGCTCGCGGGGAACAAGCCCTGACCGAACCGCAAAGTCTTGCTTTGCCTCAGAATAGTTTCCTTCATAGTAGTGGCCTTGGTTGAGGCCGACGTGGTTAAAATCCCAATCCCAGGTGACGAATTTAGCCCCATGGTCAGTCTGCCGTCCAGCTAATACCGTGCCGTTGAATTCGGCCAGCGCCCTGTATGGCTCCCTTAACCCCGCGGCATGAATCACCGGGGCGCGCTCCAAGAGCGCCATATATTCCTGGACAATAGCGGCTGAATCTGTGATCCTTCTGCAGGCTGACTCTCGCTCCAAAGTATTCACATCATCCTGGTTGTAGAAAACACTGCCGCCTGCATCAACCCGACACAACGGCCGGCTTTCATACTCCACAGGGAGGAAACCGTCCCGCTCGGGCATCGAGGTGAAACCAGAGCGGCCCAGGGCAATTCCCAGTTCTTTAAAGTACAGTTCCTTGTTCATCTTTCTAACCTCCTGAATATTTGGAAAACAAAAGGGGTGCCGCTCTGACGGCCTGCGAGGCCAACAAAACGACACCCTCAATTCTTAAACATTTACAGACGCAAGATTGCAGATTGATTGATAAATGAGTAATCTGTGGTATAATAAAACCAATCATTTACAGTTGCAGAGAATTTTCTTGAAAGTCAAAAAAGATTATTTACATGGGCATTTGGTATATAAAATGAAACCGCGAATTAAACACAATGTAAAATGAGGTGACAATATGGCCAAGCAGCCTGTAATCAACGGTAAGGTTGTAGAACGTTCCTACGAAGATTACAAAAATGATCAATATTTAGTCAATCGACGTTATCAGCGAAAACTTGTATGGGAACTGGAAGAGAAGCAAGCATTTATAGATTCGCTTGCTAATGGCTATCCTGTCCCCCTGTTTCTTTTTGCAAAAAGTAATTATAAAGGTTCCGAAAGAAATGAAATTATTGACGGGATGCAACGTCTTAACGCTATATTTTCATTCATTGAAAATCAGTACCCTTCATCTTCCGGAGAATACTTTGATTTATCTACAACCGCTTTAACAAAAGCCCTTTCTGATGATGGAAAATTAATTCAAAAAGAACCCCGACTAAATCGCGACATCTGTGTTAGAATCGTTAGTTATGAACTACCCTATTCTGTCTATGATGAAAGCAATCCGGCGATTATTGATGAGGTTTTTAGACGAATTAATGCTAATGGCAAGCATCTTTCAAAACAAGAGATTCGTCAGGCAGGTGTAGTAACAGATTTTTCTCAGCTAGTACGAAAAATTTCTACCAGAATTCGCGGCGATGTATCTCATGATGATTTTCTGCTCCTTTCCCAAATGCAGAATATTAGTATCACTAAAGAGGGCGGTATAGATCCTGATTCTGTGTTCTGGGTTAAAGAAAACATTATTACTAAGGAGGAGTTACGCCAGTCTGTTGACGAGGAACAGGTCGCGGATCTTCTTGGAGCAATGCTAATGGATCCAATTCCTCCTTCTAATGTTAGCGTCCTTGATGAGTATTATGGGTATGGTGGAACTGAAGGTGGCTCAAGGTATCAGAAAGTTGAAGATTTGTTAACTGCAGTTTCCCCCGAAAATCTTTTGGATCAATTTTTCTTTGTTTTTGACGAGATCAAGCGAGTTTTTAGAAACCGGCCTAAAACAATTATCGGACAAATGGTTACTTCAAGGACATATAGAGGGCCTCGGTATTTTCAAGTCTTGTTCTTATCTCTATTTAATTTACTAATAAAGCAAGAAAAGAAGATCAGCGACTATGACGGACTTTACAATGCCTTGGACAATATATCTTCCAGGACCTTAAATATTTCACCTGGTGGTGGTTGGTGGACTCAGCAGCAAAAGAATGAACTTGTTGCATCGACGTCAGCAGTCCTTGCATCCTATTTCACTGCCCGTGGCGAGAACGATCCTATGTATTATTCCTACGCTAATGAGCTCGAAACACTATTAAAGCAATCCTTTACAGAAAACACCCAGTATGATTTTAAACAAGGAATCCATACCTTAAAAACTGGTCAGCGCAACGAAGCTCTGCTGGAAAAAATATTTAAGACACTTACCGCAATGGCAAATGCAGGAAAAGGCGCAACAGGGTACGTTTTGATTGGTGTTGCCGATAAATTTGAAGATGCAGAAAAAATCCGAACTGCCTATGGAACAGAGAGTATTCGTGTTGGTTCTTTTTATGTGACTGGTATTAATGGCGAGGTTGAAAAATACTATGAAAGTTATGATTCCTATTTGATGGGAATCAAAAACGCCCTTGATACAATGCCTATTTCCGAACACTATCGGCGACAAATTGGTTCAAAAATGCGTATGGTTAATTACCATGAAAAGGCTGTTATAATTCTAAGAATCACCTGTGATAATGGTGCAGCATTATTTGATAACGCATATTATACTCGAAGTGGTGCCAGTAACGATCCAGAACCCGTTTCGGCTGAAGCCATGCCTGCTTTCTTTATGAAATTTGTTTGAGTCTCGATAAACAATCACTGCCCAGAAGGGTCTGCTTTTCAAGTCCTTCTGGGCAGCGGTTCAATTTGCTATTTATCAGAAGTACACTGGATATCTTCGCATTTGCTCATACAGGGTCTGCTCTACTCTGGATATGACCGGGTTGGAGTATAACGCCCTGACAGAATCGAGCGTTTTTGAAACGTCAGTCCGGGAAAATGAGAATTTCAGTTGTGAGCCATACAGCGTCTCAGCGGCTTCCACCTGCACGTCAAAGTCTGTATCAAAGGGTTTGGCGCGCACACGACTGATACAGGCGTAGACATCCTTGTCCGCAGGATAGTCGTTCAGATCCGACAGCAGCGCCAGCCCATGGTCAAAAATCGGGCAGAGGCGGAATTCCATGGTCTTTTCATTTCGGATCACAGCCAAATTGTTTGTATGTCGATCCTCATTTAAGAAGAAGGAGTCCAACTCCAGCAGCAGGGTCAGATACTTCCCCACTCCGGTCAGTCCGGTAATCCGCTCTATAAAATCTACCGTATAGCGGATCCGTTCCCGCGGCTCACTGATCCTGCCAAGTGCCACCGCCAAGCCCTGCCCCTGATAGGCGCGGTGCAGCCGCTCAAAGGGCACCAGCATCTCATCCTTGGCTCGAAAATTTTTGCTGACACAGCCGGGACGCTCTTTTCCCTTATACTGAATCCATACAGGCTCATATTCTACGAAATCGGGCACATTGGATTGCTTCAACAGCTGCGATACCACAACCTCGGCCAACGCCTCATAACCCATATGGTCGGCTTTGTACCACTTGTCCTTCAGCTGCCACTTGGGCTGATCTCCTTTGGACGTGTGTCCTTGAATGGGTTCCTGCTCAACCGTATCAAGATTGATTCTGTCCATACGTCTCCCCTTCCATCGGGTAATAGTTGAATTTCAGCCACATATCATCCTCAGCTGTCCGCCCTCTGGTTTTTTCCACAATCTGCAGAGGGTCATAGGATGTGAGCTGAAGCTGCTCCAATAGGTCTTTGACATTTCCACGGGTGGCAGGAAAGCATCGATCTCTCAAAAACACCTCAAAGTCATCCCAGGTAGGTGCTTTCGTGACCCCAAACGCACGGTGAAGCACATCCTTCGTTTTATTCTGAACCATGACTCTCTGATTGAAAAAATCCACATCAATGATCGTGCACGGATGCTGCTGATACATATAGGTTATGCGTAATGAATAGCCTTTCGCCGGTTTTTCATTGAGGTACTTCCCAATGACCTGTCTGGAGGTTTGGAAACGCTCCGCCACTTGGTTCACCGTCATTCCGTTTTCAAGCAGGCCGCGGATGGTCTGCACATCCTCCGCAGTGAATTTTTTCTTTCGGCCTGCCTTGCGCGGATTCTTTTCCCTGTATGCTCGGGCGATCCTTTTCAGTTCATTTACGTCATCCGTTCCAAATAAGTCCAGGCACAGCTTGTGATAATCCACTTTCTCTACCCTCCTCCCGTTATAAATTATATGTAATTATTTTAATTTAATTCCATTATAATAGAACCATTGAAATTGTCAACCGTAGTTTAGGCTCTACCCACCTTCGGATAGCGGCCAGGCTCTGCCACACATTGATAGAGCACGGCTCCGCAATTCCGGCAAATCAGGTATTTCAACCGGTTTCCGCGAAGTCCGTGGTACTGAAAGGTGACGAGACCCCCACCGTGCTGCCAGCCCTCGCCGATATCTTCTGAACCACAATACTGGCACTTTGTAATAGGCTTTTGTTTCATAACGCATGCTCCTTTCTGCGCCATATTTGCAAACACAGCATACCGAATGGAACTGCGCAAGTCGAGAGAAAGATCCTGCTCAAAACGGAGAAAAACAGAGGGTGTCACGTCGCCCACCGCGTTTCCAGCGCCTCACGCAGCAGTTCCGCAAACCGTTCCAAATGAAAACTGATGTACCCAAAGTCTGTGTCCCCTTCCAGCGGGAAGTTAACGTCACCCATTCGACATGCAGTCTCTATTACAACGTATGCCGCTGGCAACTCCCCGTCTTCCAGCAAGACCTCAAGGATCTCACACACAATAGCCAGTGTATAATCTCCGCCTTCCTGGTCAAAGAAATAGTCTGCCAGTTCCGCGGCACTGTCTACCACTTCGGCATACTGTTCTTTCCTGTTTTTCACGATAATCACCTCCTAATTTTCAGAGATAATCTGTCCACCACACGTGGACGCCATTTCTATTTCCGATGCTTATCTGATGCTTATGGATTGAAACACATAAACCTGGTGAAACGAAGTGATCAGTTAACGCCAAAAAGGTGGAACTCCAGACACTAAAAGCTCTATTGAAGCTGGAGACACCCCTCGCCTACGCCTCATAACCCGGAGGTCGGTGGTTCAAATCCATCCCCCGCAACCACATTGTGCGACCAAAAAAGATATCGCACCGGAAAACCCCGAAGCCGCAACGGTTTCGGGGTTTTTTCGCGTCCATTTTTGACTGCACGAAAAAAAGATATCTTCCCACCTCTTCCCCGTGCGGTGAGGACTTGAACTAAAACTGAGGGCTTTTGCGCCCAATTTTGAGTGAGCAACACGGAAAAATTTCAGTTTTTTCGAAAAATATTTTGTTAAATTTCTGTGAACAAAGTGGTTTGTGCAAAAATGTAGTACAAACCACTTTTCTATTCCACACATCTTGGCCGTCACTTTTTTAAGGTGACGGCCTTTTTTGTTTTCAGATGAAATCAAAACGAGAGCCCAAAAGGCGTCACGCACAGGAGGAAATCAATTTGGATCGAAAACAGTATTTTGAAGAACTACATATTGCACTCACACGGGAGGGGTTTACCTCCCAGCCTAA
>ERZ791871.347-NODE-347-length-62707-cov-5.821315_pt1 | contig 62707 bp, 48 predicted proteins | sample MGYA00510280_ERZ791871 | MGnify/ENA primary metagenome ERZ791871 (study PRJEB30046, sample SAMN00792111) | human gut metagenome | study: EMG produced TPA metagenomics assembly of the A metagenome-wide association study of gut microbiota in type 2...
TTCCTGTTCTCATCCCATATCCGTTCCTGTACCGGGTGCTGATGTTTCCGGGACGTATTAACCAGAAAAGACACGCTGAATGCCTATTCAGTTCTGGTATCACTATGGGCAGGCTGTTTCGTTTTCAAGGTTCGTGTAAGAAGTAAAAAAAGATTCTTACACTAAACGAAATGCTCAGAGGGTTTTTTACAGCCCCCCTTACTGCATCTTTTTTGATTTCGTGTCATCTTTTTAAAGTTCCTTACACAATCTCTGTACTGACGAAACAAAATACGGACATGTTTTGAAATTGTTTTTTACAAAATACAATTTTGGTCTTTAAGGTAAAAAATAAGCCTCAAGAGACTTTTTAATCATTTTGGAGCTCCAACTCTTTAAAATTGATTAATTAAGAAGTCTCTTCAAACTTACTACACCAGCAACTATTTTTTATTTGAATACGAGATATTCTCTTACATATTTGAAGTTTGTTAACAATAATTATTGATTAACAAAATATATTGGCTAAATTATAACCATTTTTCTAAAAATAATACTGTCATGTTTTAATGTATTATTTTATATATTATGTTTTTTAATATTTTAAATATAGTTGCATATAGTGCTACCCCAATAACTACTGCGATCAGCTGTATAATTAAATCTGGTATTAACATTGCTTCCACCTCTATTTAGCTTCTTCTGCTTCCCAGATAATGATGTTTCCTTCATCTTTACCGGAGTGTTCTTTTTTTAGTTCCCTGACTTGTTGCTTTGTTACTTTTCCTTTGGCTTTGTAGGCATACCCCTGCAAGTAGTATTGATAATTTTTTCATATCTTATTCTCCTTAATGTTTTATACTATAGTATCTCATATTTTTCATGGAATATCAAATCCCTAATATCTAATAGTTTTTCGACTTATTACCGCACACACAATGGATGCAGCAAGCATTGGTATAATACTATCTTGGCTTAAAATCTGAATAAAATTTCCAATGAAGCAAACAATCATAAATATACTGATTATTTTCGCTGTTTTAGCACCATAGTCTTTTGGATGTCTATGTGCTATAGCCCAGCTGATGACTGCTAGTATTATACATGGAATCATTGTGTAATGGATGCCGTTATATGACAATATATATCCACTATTTCCTGACCAACTGTTGAGATTCAAACTATCCAAAATCATATCTCCAATTGACACCGTCTTCTCATAAAATGGTATACTTAGAAATCCATTGATCATAACCAGTACCAATGCCTCTGTTCCAAATCCTAATTGCTTTTTTAAAAGAATTTTTTGCAACAGGTTCTCTAGGATATACCCGATCAGAAATCCTAATGTATTAAAAATGATATCATCAATATCACCAATTCTTCCTGCAAATACAACTTGTACAAACTCGATCACCAAAGATATCAATGCCCCTGCAAGTATTGCTTTTCCATAGTTCCATTTTATTTTCTTTATAAATGTGGGAATAAAAAGTCCCATTGGCAGAAACATTAACGTATTTAACAGCATTAATTTCCAGCTTTCATTCACAAATGGTACAATATTCCAGGCTGTAAATCCTCCATATGACCATGATGTGATGTCTAATACTCTCGTGACCATGCCAACGGTTGCTATGTAAACCAAAAATATGTATTTTATGATCCATCCTGGCTGACATATAATCTTTTTATTATATCGTAAATAGTAAATTGTGCTTATGACTGCAAATGCAATCGTTGCCATAACAATAGCTTGAGCTAGATAACTACTCCCAAGCAGAATCTTCTCCATCATGTTCTTTTCTCCTTTAATCCAATCATTCCTGCACATAACAAAAATACTATTATCATATAAGCCACAAAATCAGAAGAATATATTTGAATTATTTTTATGTGTTTAGGAAACAAGAACCGCAAAAATACATTTGCAAATATACTCCCACTTGTACATAGGGCTACTGTTTTATATACCAATGTTTTCACTTTTCTTGTATTCACAGCCAGTACTTTATATACAACGATGAATTCTAGTAGCAAATTTAAACTCATGAATATCAATGCTTTTTCAGTTGTCATTGGTAATAAATTATTTGATTTCCATTTCATCTGCGGTTTCACATAACGATAACCTGTCTCCCTGCGTATTCTTTTTAGCAAATTACTTATTTGACGATACTCTTTCTCATTCTTATAACAAAAATAACCTGAACATTTTACTGACATTAATATTTTTTCATTCTCTTGTTTCATTGTTTTCATTTTACTTACTGTTGGCATAATCAATGTTTCACCAAGATTTAATTCCGATGACAACCTAGTATTCTTATGTAAAAACCCAACAATTTTAAACGTACAATTTTCAGTTCCCAAATATCCTGCCTTAATTTTCTGATTCAAATGAAAAACTTTTTGATAATCATATCCTGCAATTAATGGAATCTCTTGATTCAAAGGTCTTTGATACTCTTTTAAAGTAAAGCAACGACCTTTTTCAATATGTTGTTCTATCTTCTTTTCACTTATCATTTTCTCTGGCATCTGAAGTACAGTTAAATTTGTAAGATATCCATCTTCCGTTTTGTCATTATATGATCCAGATGCAAGTTTTTCATTCCCACGAAAATATTCATGATAAGATAGAATCTGTCTGGAATATTCTCTGTATAACTCTGCTTTTTCTAATTCTTTATATACTTTTTTTAAAATACTGAGAGAGTTTTTCTGATGAAGGAATTCCATATAGCCAGAATTTCTATTATCATATTCATCCGATAACTTCCATACTCCAGGGTATTCTATCTCCACTTGCTCATTATGACGATCAATCTTATTTTGATACGAATATATAATAATTCCCAGTAAACACCCAATGCTTAATATATATAATACCATAAAACGAACTATGTATTTCATGATTCAAATCCATAGTAAACACGTGCATAATACATATCAAGAAAACAACTCATTTTTTTATCCCAATCTGTATCTACACTAACTTTTCCACTTCCCCAAGTTCTTCCACTCTCTTTATCCTGTGAAGTTTTATTGGTAAATAATACAACATTGGCATAATGATATTTTTTAGAATCAACATATTCTTGAGCCTTTCCTTTAAAATATCCTTCCTTCCAATATTTTTTATTTTCTTTTGCCTCTTTTTTGGTTATTTCCTTTGTAACTGTCCATGATTTTGAACTTTTTACTCTTTTATCCATTGCATATGTGTTCACTGTAAAACTTAAGCTTAACAAAAATACCATTGCAAAACTTATGCAGATCAACTTTCCTTTTAACCGACTCACACTATTTACATTCTTTATTGCTTTGATTCTCTGAATCATCAAAATCATTGATTTATTCCTTTCTCATACTGGTCATTACTGTAATCATTATAATTATTAAACTTATTTGTGTCAATGATTATTTATAGTTGTAACCAAACATTCTATCGAAACCTCTTATGAAATTCTGATACACAAAAAAACTGACCCGAGGAAGATTCTGGTCAGTTTTCTTTTTCGCTTTGTTTTTGTTTTGTTTTTGTTTTATTTTGGTTAGTCTTAACTAACTGTTATTATAATATCCTATCCAGGATGTTTTGTCTACCTTTATTTTTGAGAAGTTTTCTCAATACCAAGTGTTTTTTCTGCTTTCGCTACTGCTTCTTCACTTGGTGGCTGTACCCCTTCTAATGGGTATTTTATCCCTAATTTTTCCCATTTAAAGAGTCCAAGTGTATGGTATGGCAAGATTTCTACTCTCTTAACTGTTTTTAGTCCATCGATGAAATGTTTTAAGTCTGCTAGTCCTTTTTCATCGTCTGTTAAATCTGGCACTAGCACGTGACGGATCCACAGATCTACTCCGAGGTCTGAGATTTCCTGTGCCATTGCTAAAATATTGCTATTTGGACAGCCTGTTAATTTCTTATGTTTTTCCTCATCCATTTCTTTTAGGTCCAAAATGACAAGGTCTGTATATTTCATTAATTCTAACCATTTTGTATGAAATGGTTCTTCTTTTGTATATGGATTTGCTGAGGTATCAAGTGCTGTGTGGATTCCCTCTTGTTTTGCTAGTTTAAAAAATTCGATCATAAAATCAATCTGTAAAAGTGGTTCTCCTCCACTGACTGTGATTCCTCCATCTTTTCCCCAGTACATGCGGTAGCGCAAAGCCCTCTTTAAGAGGGCTTCTGGCTCCCAGACTTCCCCGCAGTTTTCCTGCCAGGTTTCTGGATTATGACAATATCTGCATCGCATCTGACATCCTTGCACAAATGCAACAAACCGCACACCGGGACCATCCACGAGACCAAAGGTCTCGATGGAATGGATATTTCCGGTTATTTTTTCATTCATAGTTCTTTTCCATTAATTACATTGTTTTATGGCATGTTCTGGAAATAACGTCCATCTGCTGTTCTCTTGTTAAGTCGATAAATTTAACAGCATATCCAGATACACGGATCGTAAAGTTTGCATACTCTTCTTTTTCAGGATGTTCCATCGCATCGATCAGTTTTTCTTTACCGAATACGTTTACATTTAAGTGGTGAGCTCCCTGATCAAAGTATCCGTCCATAACATTTACAAGATTGTTGATCCTTTCGCCTTCTTCATGTCCTAATGCATCTGGGTTGATCGTCTGTGTATTAGAAATACCATCTAATGCCCATTCATATGGAAGTTTAGCTACAGAGTTTAAGGATGCTAATAATCCGTTCTGTTCTGCTCCATAACTTGGGTTTGCTCCTGGTGCTAAAGGTTCTCCTGCTTTTCTACCATCTGGCATTGTTCCTGTTGCTTTTCCGTATACAACGTTAGATGTGATCGTAAGGATAGATGTTGTAGGCTCAGAGTTTCGATATGTGTGATGTTTTTTGATCTTAGCTAAGAATGTTCTTAACAGCCATACTGCGATATCATCAGCTCTGTCATCATCGTTTCCGTATTTAGGGAAGTCTCCTTCGATTTCATAATCTACAACTAATCCATCTTCATCACGGATCGCTTTTACTTTTGCATATTTAATCGCACTTAAAGAGTCAACTGCATGAGAGAATCCTGCGATTCCTGTTGCAAATGTTCTTTCAAGTTCTGTATCCATTAATGCTAATTCCGCTGCTTCATAGTAATATTTGTCATGCATATACTGGATCAAGTTTAATGTGTTCACATAAAGATCTACTAACCAGTCCATCATAACATCATATTTCTCCATAACTTCGTCATAGTCTAAATATTCAGACATGATTGGTTTGTAAGAAGGTCCTACCTGCTGTTTTGATTTGCAGTCCACACCACCGTTGATCGCATATAATAAGCATTTTGCAAGGTTTGCTCTTGCACCAAAGAACTGCATTTCCTTACCAGTCTTAGTTGCAGATACACAGCAACAGATTGCATAATCATCTCCCCATACTGGTTTCATAACATCATCATTTTCGTACTGGATAGAACTTGTACGGATAGAGATATCAGCTGCATATTTCTTGAAGTTTTCTGGAAGATCAGATGAATATAATACCGTGATGTTTGGTTCTGGAGATGGTCCCATGTTCTCTAATGTATGCAAGAAACGGAAGTCAGTCTTTGTAACCATGGAACGTCCATCCACGCCGATACCAGCAAGGTCAAGTGTTGCCCATACTGGGTCTCCTGAGAATAACTGGTTGTAAGAAGGAATTCTTGCGAATTTTACCATTCTGAATTTCATTGTTAAATGATCGATCATTTCCTGAGCTTCTTCTTCTGTGATGATTCCTTTGTCAAGGTCACGCTGGATATAGATATCAAGGAATGTAGCGACACGTCCGATACTCATGGCAGCTCCATTCTGAGTTTTGATCGCTGCTAAGTATCCAAAGTACATCCACTGGATTGCTTCTTTTGCAGTTTTCGCTGGTCTTGAAATATCAAATCCATAGATCTGAGCCATTTCTTTCATACCTTTTAATGCTTTTTTCTGTTCTGCAATTTCTTCACGAAGACGGATCACATCATCTGTCATCACACCACATCCACAGTTTGCAAAATCATTTTCTTTTTCTTCTAATAAGTAGTCAATTCCGTATAAAGCAACACGACGATAATCACCTACAATACGACCACGTCCATAAGTATCTGGAAGACCTGTGATGATCTTGTTATGTCTTGCTTTTTTCATTTCTGGTGTGTAAGCATCGAAAACAGCTGTGTTATGAGTCTTTGAATATTTTGTAAAGATTTCATGTAATCTTTCGCTTGGTTCATAACCATAGTTACGACAAGATTCTTCTGCCATCTTGATACCACCATATGGCATAAATGCACGTTTTAATGGTTTGTCTGTCTGAAGACCCACGATCTGTTCTAAATCTTTTGTTTCTTCACTGATATAACCAGGTCCATGAGAAGTTAAAGAAGATACGATATCTGTATCCATGTCAAGAACTCCACCTTTTTTTCGTTCTTCTTTCTGAAGTCCCTGTAAGATACCCCATAGCTTATCTGTTGCTTCTGTAGATCCTGCAAGGAAGCTTTCGTCTCCATCATAAGGTGTGTAGTTTTCCTGGATGAAATCTCTTGTATTGATTTCTTCCTTCCAGATTCTACCTTTAAATCCTTCCCATTCTTCAAACTGTTTCATTTTGAAAACTCCTCCATTTCTTTTGGATTAAAATTATTATAAAAACTCCTTTGGTTAGTTCTATCTAACTCAATTACATTATAACAAAAATAAAATTGAATACAATATACTTAACCGATAAACTTTCTCGTTAAATAAATAACAACTCCTGTTTTTCATATTTTTTTGCATACAAAAACAGTATATGGTCCAAAAAATTATACTTCAGACCATATACTGTTTTTCATGTTCAATAACTATATAAAGAAACTTTTTAGTGATGGAATAACCTGATTCCTGTAAATGCCATTGCCATGTTGTACTTATTACAGCAGTCAATAACAGCATCATCTCTTACAGATCCACCTGGCTGTGCGATGTATTTTACACCACTCTTATGCGCTCTCTCAATGTTATCAAAGAATGGGAAGAATGCATCAGATCCCAATGTAACATCTGTTAACTTATCTAACCATTCTCTCTTTTCTTCTTTTGTAAAGACTTCTGGCTTCTCAGTGAAGATATTTTCCCATGCTCCGTCTGCTAAAACATCCATGTATTCATCTCCAATGTAAAGATCGATCGCATTATCTCTGTCTGCACGGCGGATTTTTTCTTTAAATGGCAGGTTCATAACTTTTGGACACTGTCTTAACCACCAGTTGTCTGCTTTCTGTCCTGCAAGTCTTGTACAATGCACACGTGACTGCTGCCCTGCTCCGATTCCGATCGCCTGTCCGTCTTTTACGAAACATACAGAGTTAGACTGTGTGTATTTTAATACGATCAGGGAAATCTTCATATCGATCAATGCTTCTTCTGGAATCTCTTTGTTCTCAGTCACGATATTTGATAATAATTCATCATCGATTGGAAGTTCCTGTCTTCCCTGTTCAAATGTAACACCAAATACCTGTTTATGCTCTAATGGTGCTGGTGTATAGTTCTCATCAATCTTAATGATGTTATAGTTTCCGTTTTTCTTTGCTTTTAAGATTTCCAGTGCTTCATCTGTATATCCTGGTGCGATCACTCCGTCAGATACTTCTCTCTTGATCAGACGTGCTGTATCTGCATCACATACATCAGATAAAGAAATAAAGTCACCGAATGAAGACATACGGTCTGCACCTCTTGCTCTGGCATATGCACATGCTAATGGAGATAAATCTCCCATATCGTCTACCCAGTAGATCTTCTTTAAGGTATCAGACATTGGACGTCCTACAGATGCTCCCGCAGGTGATACGTGTTTGAAAGAAGTTGCAGCAGGAAGTCCTGTTGCTTTCTTTAATTCTCTTACCAGCTGCCATCCATTAAATGCATCCAAAAAGTTGATGTACCCTGGTCTTCCGTTTAATACTTCAATTGGAAGTTCACTTCCATCTGCCATGTAGATTCTTGATGGTTTCTGGTTTGGATTACATCCGTACTTTAATTCTAATTCCTTCATTTTTCTTCTCCTTTGATCTGCTGATCGACTGATTATTTGTTCTTATTTACGATTCTTGTCTCATATTCTCCTGTTGCAATATCAATATAACGTACAAACAGAGATACTTTGTTGTCATCGTTTAAGCTGTTCCAAAGTGTATTTGTGAAGTCATCGATGTCTTCTTCGATCGCTACTAATTTAGGTTCTCCTTCAAAACTTGGAAGTGGATTCCCATCATGCATATATGTGTGGATAAAACGTCCTTCTCCTGCGATTGGATTTTCATATGTATATGTAAATCGATTGCAACTTTCTGGATTTCCATTGTTACTCTTTAAAATAGACATTGCATAGTGAAATGTCCCATCTTTAATCTTCATCAGACCAGAAATTCTTGGTGTATAGTTTGGTCCGTCTGGTTCAAACTCACGACTTCTTAAAGATTCTTCAAAGGTAAGTCCCTTTTCTCTTCCTTCATATACTGTGTCTGTCTGATCCCCATTCGTAACGATCGTCTCGTCTCCAAGAACACGAACTGGTGCATAAATGATCAGGCTTGGATCTTCTAGTTTAGCAGGATCAAATGCCTGTGTGCGAATTCCTTCCCCTTCTTCTACAAAGACACGATTACGGCTATTCTCACTGCGTCCCATGATAAAGTATGCAGTGACCGCTTTCTTCCCATCTTTAGATCTTCCGATGACGATTCCTCGTCCTGGGTAAGCATTTTCCTTTAATTCCTGAGCAAGAGCTAACTTCTTCATTGGTCTTAAATCTCCTTCTTTTGAAAATCTTGTTTTTTTATTTCTTCTATTGTATATAAAAAATGGATTGAATACAAGAAAAAACTAACAATTATAAAATAAAGGGCAGGTTTCCTATATATTTTTGTAACACTGTCCTTTATTTCTATCATTTTTTACATAGTTATGCTTTTTTTATTTTACAATCCTTCTTATAGCAAGCAACTCCATATTGATAAATCTGATTCATGCCATTTTCTTTTAGAATTTCAGTATAATTTTTGTTTTCTATTTGTTTTAATGCAATATCGCAAGATTTTTCTAAATTCCCATCTTGTGCATACTTCATTTCAAAAACGCAACCTATTTTCTTATCCGGAATCTCCAAAATAATATCTGCATATCCAATTCCTGATTCTTTATTTGACTTAATAAGCCATGCATCATTTCCTCTTAAGATTCCAAGAAGCAATCCATGATAGAAATTTTCTTTCATATTGTTTGCAGCATTTGTATCTCTGATACTGATTGTCTTCAATAGATAATTGCGAAACATTTGCTCAAATCCGCTCGTATTTCCTTCAACGATTGCTTGCCAGAATTCTTTTAGTTTCTGTAGATTTCCCTGAATGATCGTATCTTGCATCCATTCCTTAATCTGTGTAACAAAAATATCATGGATTTCACGATTGGGAATGATCAGTTCATAAATTTTTCCATCACAAGATTTCGTTGTTAAATAACCTGTTGTATATAAAATGCTCCATAAATTATTTCGGCTCGTATCTGTATCTCCATACTCTGGGATATCTAAATCTTTATATGTTAGTTCCGTTTTTATCTCTTTTTGTATACTTTTTCCTGCAATTAGCCGTTCTATTTCTTCTCGCATATTTGCATCTGATCTCTTGATCAACTGGCGGATAATATAATTTCCACTTGTATTCAACCAATAAAGTTTTGGTGTAATCTCTGAATCACTTAAATAATCTGCTATATAATTGATCACATCCCATGGGCAATAAATATTTTCTTTTCCAAATTTATATCCATCATACCATTCTTTGATCACATGATATTGTGTTTCTATATGATAATCGGAAAGCATTTGTTTCACTTCTTGATCCGTAAAGCCAAAATACTCATCATAACTTGCATCCATGATCGTATGGACTTTAAAATTGTTGATTCCTGTAAAAATACTTTCTTTCGAAATTCTTAAACATCCTGTAAGTACTGCAAAATATAGATTAGGATTTGTTTTTAGTACCTCGCCAAACAATCCTCGTAAATGTTCCACCATCTCTTCATAATAACCATTGGAATATGCTTTATCTAGCGGAACATCGTATTCATCTATTAGTACAATTACTTTTTTTTCATGATATTTATAAAGCATCTCTGTCAATAGATAAAGACTTTCTTCTTGCTCAATCTCATTGATAGGATCTGTAAACAAATGTCGGATAGAGTCTTTATCAACTTCCGATAATTTATCTCCTTTTAACAGATATTGATGACGTCTAATCTCTTTCTTTAAAGTTGTTTCCATCTTTTTTAAGGAACGTTCATAACTTCTTCCATCAACATCTTTTAAACTAATAGAGATTACTGGAAATTTTCCTTGATATTGTTCGCAAAGTGCCGTTTCTTCTGAAATATATAGTCCTTCAAACAATTCTTTATCATTACCTATCTCAAAGAAACTTTTAAGCATATCCATATTCAGGCTTTTCCCGAATCTTCTTGGTCGTGTAAATAAATTCACGCCTGCTCTCATGTTGATCAATTCTTTTATGAAATTTGTTTTATCGACATAATAAAAATCCTGTGTTCGGATGTCCTCAAAAAATTCAATTCCGATTGGGAGCTTTTTGATTAGATAATTCATTTTACACTTCCTTCCTAGTATTTATAATATCTATTATATCTTATTTTTTAATTTTCGTCTAAAAAAAACAGGTAGAAATTCTGCATAATTTATTATTTTAACATACAAAAAAGAATGGAACATCAATCCCTGACATTCCATCCTTTTTCTTATTTTATATTCAAAAATTACATTCTCTTAATTCGTTCGATCGCTTCGACTGTATTCTCGTAGTTACCAAAAGCTGTAAGTCGGAAGTATCCTTCTCCACTTGGTCCGAATCCTGATCCTGGTGTTCCAACAACGTTGGCGTCTTCTAACAGGTGATCGAAGAATTCCCAAGATGTCATGTTGTCTGGTGTCTTTAACCAGATATATGGTGCATTAACACCACCAGATACTGTGTATCCTGCATCCTGTAATCCGTTAAAGATTACTTTGGCGTTGTTCATGTAATATCCAACCTGTTCTTTTAACTGAGCTTTTCCTGCTTCAGTATAAACTGCTTCTCCAGCTCTCTGTACGATGTATGGAGCTCCATTGTATTTTGTTCCATGACGTCTTGCCCATAATGCATGTAACTGTGTATCTCCGCATTTTAAGTCCTTAGGGATAACTGTGTATCCAAGACGAACTCCTGTAAATCCAGCATTCTTAGAGAAACTCTTTAATTCGATCGCACATGTTCTTGCACCTTCGCATTCATAGATCGTGTGTGCTACATTATCTTCTGAAATATATGCTTCATATGCTGCATCATAGATGATCACGCAACCATTTTTGTTTGCATAGTCAACCCATCCCTGTAACTGATCTTTTGTGATCGTTGATCCTGTTGGGTTATTTGGGAAGCAAAGGTAAATGATATCTGGTACTTCGCTTGGGAAGTCTGGTGCAAAGTTATTTTCTGCTGTACATGGCATGTAGATCACATCGCTCCATGTTTCTGTTTCTTTGTTGTATGTTCCAGCTCTTCCTGCCATAACGTTTGTATCTACGTATACTGGATATACTGGGTCACATACAGCAATCTTGTTATCTTTTGCAAAGATTTCCTGAATATTTCCTGAATCACATTTTGCTCCATCACTTACGAAAATTTCATCCGCTTTGATGTCTGCTCCACGATCCTGATAATCATTTTTTGCAATTGCATTTCTTAAAAATTCATATCCAAGATCTGGTGCGTATCCATGAAATGTTTCTGCATGACCCATTTCGTCTACGGCTTTGTGTAAAGAGTCGATGATTGCTGGTGCCAGAGGCTGTGTTACGTCTCCAATTCCTAAACGAATGATATTTTTGTCAGGGTTTGCCTCGGAATATGCGTTTACTTTTTTCGCAATTGTTGAAAATAAGTAACTTCCAGGCAGTTTCAAGTAGTTGTCGTTAATTTTAAACATAAATTCCTCCTAGTTTTGATATGTTAATGATTCTTTGATCATCTTTGCCATTTCGATAAGACCCACTCCACTGTTCATGCTTCTTTGTTGTATATATGCGTGGGCTTCACTCTCTGTGATCTGATTATTCTGCATCAGTAATTCTTTGACTTCATCCAGCAGACGGACTTCTTCTCTCGTACGCTGTTTTGGACGTTGTTTTCTTCGTCTTTGCTTCTCAGAAATTTCGGTAACGATCTCTCTCGTTTTCTCGACTAATTCATACCCTTTTAACGGCATCGAAAGTCCTATGATATTCGGATACACGCAGTCATCTAAATATTGGCGAGAAGCAATCAGTAACATCTTGACCTCTCTAGAAAGATATTCTCTTAATTCACTGTAAATCATATCGGAACATTTGTATCCGCAGACGACCAGTCCTTCTTCAACACCTTCCATACGCTGGACTACCTGTGCACCCGTTGCACATACAGCGGTCACTTCAAAACCACTTCTTACCAGAAGATTCCTGATGCTTCTGGCGACTTCTTGTTTCGGGAATAAAACGATGACGTTTACCAAGCTTCTCACCTCCCGTATCATGTATATATCAATCATTAGATCTTGTATAAATAATGATCGACTTCCCATTGTGATACGAACTGCTGGTAAGACTCCCATTCAGCACTCTTAGCTTCAACATACTTGTTAAAAATATGATCTCCTAAAAGTTCTTTCATATAAGTGCTTTGTTTGAAAATCTCAAGAGCTTCTTTCATATCTCTTGGCAGTGTATTGATCCCTGCTTCTTGTTTTTCTCCCTCAGCCATCTCATACTGATTCTTCATGGAACCTTTTCCAGGTGTTAATTTGCGCTTGATCCCGTCTAATCCTGCTGCAAGGCTGACTGCCAGTGCAAGGTAAGGATTCGCAGCAGAATCAGGACTTCTAAATTCAAGCCTTGTTCCGCTTCCACGGGCTGCTGGTACTCTGATAAGTGGACTTCTGTTCGATGGTGACCATGAAACATCCACAGGTGCCTCATATCCTGGCACGATTCTCTTATAAGAGTTTACCAGTGGATTTGTGATCAGGCACATCTCATTTGCATGTTCCATAACTCCAGCCATGAAGTGAAAAGCCTCCTCACTGATTCCAAGATCATTCTTAGAATCAGCGAAAATATTCTTTCCATTCTTCCATAAAGACATATTAAGATGCATTCCTGAACCGTCCACTCCAGTGATCGGTTTTGGCATAAAACTTGCATAAAGTCCATGTCTTTTAGCGATATATTTTACGATAAATTTAAATGTGAGGATGTTATCGGCCGTTCTTAAGGCATTATCATACTTAAAGTCGATCTCATGCTGTGCTGGTGCAACTTCATGATGAGATGCCTCGATCTCAAATCCCATATCTTCAAGATTCAAGATCATATCTCTTCTGGCACTTTCTCCTAGATCTAACGGAGCTACATCAAAATATCCGGCTTTCTCATGAGAAACCGTCGTTGGACAGCCTTCTTCATCTGTGTGGAATAAGAAAAATTCACATTCCGGACCGACGTTAAATTTATAACCCATCTTCTGGCACTCAACCATCACTCGTTTTAATACATTTCTTGGATCTCCGGCAAATGGAAGTCCATCTTGTCCGTATACATCACAGATCAATCTTGCTACGCGGTTTCCTCCCGCATTCCACGGGAAGATCGCAAAGCTGTCAAGATCTGGATATAAATACATATCTGATTCTTCAATACGAACAAATCCATCTACACTAGATCCATCAAATGTACACTTATTATCCAATGCTTTCTCAAGCTGTCTTGCGGTGATCGCGACGTTCTTCATTGTTCCGAACAAGTCAGAAAACTGTAGTCTGATAAATTCGACATCATTTTCTCTGACGAGGTCTATCACATCCTGTTTTGTGTATCGACCCATAACATCACTCCTTCTTACTTCTTAATTAAATCTGTGCGATATCAACTACGCTGAGCTGATCTCTGTTTCCTGTTTCCAAACTAGTCAGTAGAGCATCTGCCGTATCAAGACTTGTAAGGCATGTTACTCCTGTTTCAATTGCGTAACGGCGGATCAGGAATCCATCTCTGCTTCGACCTACACCCTGAGATGGTGTATCAATGACTAAGTCAATTTTATCATCTAAAATGAGATCTAGCAAGTTTGGAGATTCTTCTTCTAATTTATTAATCTGTTTTGCATGAACTCCAGCTTCATTTAAGACTCTGCAAGTGCTCTTTGTTGAGAAAATCTCATATCCTAATGCTTCAAATCTGCGTCCAATATCAATCGCATCGATCTTATCGGAGTCTTTCACTGTTAAGATCATCTTCTTGTATTTTGGAAGATTTACTCCAGCTCCTAAGAATGCTTTGTATAACGCTTCATGGAAGTTCTTAGAAATTCCAAGACATTCACCTGTAGATTTCATTTCAGGCCCAAGGCTGATCTCTGCTCCTCTTAATTTTTCAAAAGAGAATACTGGTTTCTTCACTGCATAGTATTCAGATTCTTTCTGAAGTCCTGGTTCATATCCAAGATCTCTGATCTTAGCTCCAGTGATCACTTTCGCTGCTAACGCTACGATCGGAATACCTGTAACTTTACTGATGTAAGGCACTGTACGGCTGGATCTTGGGTTTACTTCGATAACATATACTTCATCATCTGCTACGATAAACTGAATGTTGATCAGTCCGATAACATGTAATGATTTTGCAAGTTTTCTTGTATATTCTGCAATGATTCTCTTAATTCTATCTGTTAAATTGATAGATGGATATACAGAAATACTGTCTCCTGAATGGATTCCAGCACGTTCCACATGTTCCATGATTCCTGGGATCAGGATATCTGTTCCATCACAAACAGCATCGACTTCGACTTCTTTACCAACCAGATATTTATCGATCAGAATTGGATGTTCCTGTTCGTAACGGTTGATAACTTCCATGAATGCTGTGATATCTTCATCAGATACAGCAATCTGCATTCCCTGTCCGCCAAGTACATAAGAAGGTCTTACAAGAACTGGATATCCAAGTTTATGAGCAACTTCTAATGCTTCTTCACATGTAAAGACTGTTGTTCCTTTTGGTCTTGGGATACAGCATTCTTCTAAGATCTCATCGAATAATTCTCTATCTTCAGCTGCATCTACATTTTCAGCACTTGTTCCAAGGATCGGTACTCCCATCTTCATCAGTGCTTCTGTTAACTTGATCGCTGTCTGTCCACCAAACTGTACAACCGCACCATCTGGTTTTTCAAGATCTACGATACTTTCTACATCTTCTGCTGTTAATGGCTCGAAGTAAAGTTTATCAGCAACGTCAAAGTCTGTAGAAACTGTTTCAGGGTTGTTGTTTACGATGATCGTTTCGTACCCTTCTTTACTTAATGCCCATACGCTGTGTACAGAACAGAAGTCAAATTCGATACCCTGACCGATACGGATCGGTCCAGAACCAAGTACCATGACTTTTTTCTTTTCGGATGTTTCTTTCACTTCGTTCTCTCCATCATAGCAAGAATAGTAGTAAGGTGTTGCTGCATCAAACTCAGCTGCACATGTATCTACCATCTTATATGCTGCATGGATATTATATTCATTTCTTAATTCTTTGATCTCACGCTCTGTCTTACCTGTTAAGCTTCCGATCACCTTGTCTGGGAATTCTAAGCGTTTTGCTTCCTGTAATAATTCTTTGTCTAATGTATCAGCTTTGGCTAATTTCTTTTCCATCTCAACTAAAACTGCAATCTTATCTAAGAACCAACGATCGATCTTTGTAATATTAAAGATCGTATCGTAATCAAATCCACGACGGATCGCTTCTGCGATCACATAGATACGAAGATCATCGATCTTTTCAAGTTCTTTTAATAACTCATCGTCTGTTAATTTATCGTAATCACCGAAGATCAAACTGTCCACATGCTGCTCTAAGGAACGGATTGCTTTCATTAATGCCCCTTCGAAGTTTGTTCCGATACTCATAACTTCTCCAGTTGCTTTCATCTGAGTTGTCAGAGTACGTTTTGCATGAATAAACTTATCGAATGGAAGTCTAGGCATTTTAACAACACAGTAGTCAAGCATTGGCTCAAAACTTGCATATGTTTTCTTCGTTACTGCATTTTCAATCTCATCTAATGTATATCCGATTGCGATCTTTGCTGTTACTTTCGCAATTGGGTATCCTGTTGCTTTGGAAGCTAAGGCTGAAGAACGGCTGACACGAGGGTTTACCTCAATAACACAGTATTCAAAGCTGTCTGGATTCAATGCGTACTGTACGTTACATCCACCATGAACATCTAATTCTGTGATGATGTTTAATGCAGATGTACGAAGCATCTGGTATTCTTTATCTCCTAAAGTCTGAGATGGAGCTACTACGATACTGTCTCCTGTATGAACACCAACTGGGTCGATGTTTTCCATGTTACAGATTGTAATACATGTTCCATTTTCATCACGCATTACTTCGTATTCGACTTCCTTCCATCCACCGATGTAACGTTCTACTAATACTTCACCTACACGGCTTAGACGAAGACCATTCTCAAGGATCGTCTCTAATTCTTCCTGGTTATGGGCGATTCCTCCACCACTTCCTCCAAGTGTATATGCTGGACGAAGTACTGCTGGATATCCGATCACTTTAGCGAATTCCACACCATCTTCTACTGTTTTAACAACCTGTCCTGCGGCGATCGGTTCCCCGATCTTTTCCATTGTCTGCTGGAATTCTAAACGGTCTTCTGCTTTTTTGATCGTAGATGGAGATGTACCGATCAATTTCACTCCGGATTTTTCAAGGTATCCGCTCTCTACTAATTCCATGGCCAGATTTAAGGCTGCCTGTCCACCAAGTGTTGGAAGGATGCTGTCTGGTTTTTCTTTTTCAATGATCTTTTCGATGACAGAAGCTGTTAATGGCTCGATATATACTTTATCTGCAATGTCTTTATCTGTCATGATCGTTGCAGGGTTTGAGTTTACTAAGACTACTTCCACTCCCTCTTCCTGAAGTGCTCTACAAGCCTGTGTTCCTGCATAGTCAAATTCTGCTGCCTGTCCAATAACGATCGGTCCTGATCCGATTACAAGTACTTTCTTTATATCTTCTCTCTTAGGCATTTTTTGCTCCTTTCATTCTATCCATAAATTCATCAAATAAGTAAGCTGTATCCTGTGGTCCAGGGCATGCTTCTGGATGGAACTGAACTGTTCGAATGTTTTTATTTTTATAGTCTAATCCTTCGATTGTTTTATCATTTACATTAATAAAGGAAACTTCTGCAACATCTGGATCAATTGTTTCTTCCTTGATCACATATCCGTGGTTCTGAGAAGAAATATAAACTCTTCCGCTCTTTAAGTCTTTCACCGGATGATTTCCTCCACGATGTCCCCAGCGCATTTTTTCTGTGTCTGCACCTGTTGCAAGTGCCATCAACTGATGTCCTAAACAGATTGCAAAGATAGGTACCTCGCTGTCATATAACTTCTTGATCTCTTTGATGATCTGTACACATTCTTTTGGATCTCCAGGTCCGTTTGATAACATGATACCGTCTGGCTGATCTCCTAAGATCTCTTCTGCTGTTGTATCTGCTGGATAAACTGTAACATCACATCCACGTTTTTCTAAAGAACGAATGATGTTATTCTTTGTTCCAAGGTCTAATAATGCAACTTTAAATCCATCTCCATCGAAATGTTCTTTTTCTGTTCTAGAAACAGTTTTTACTGCATCTGTTACTGTATATTCTTTTAATTTTGGAAGGATTTCATCTAAATTGAAATCAGGATTTGTGGTGATCATTCCACCCATGCATCCATGTTCTCTTAAGATCTTTGTGATAGCTCTTGTGTCAACACCACAAATACCTGGGATGTCATGTTCTTTCAGATAATCTTCTAAGTCTTCTTCTCTTCTGAAGTTGCTTGAAGTTCTTGAGATTTCTCTTACGATAAAGGCTGAATGCCAAGGTTTTTCAGATTCGATGTCCTCTAGACATACTCCATAATTTCCAATCAGTGGGTAAGTCATTACGACTCCCTGTCCCTGATAGGAAGGATCTGTTAATACTTCTAAATAGCCTGTCATGGAAGTATTAAATACGACTTCACAGATCACTTCTTTTTGGGCTCCAAAGCTTTTTCCCTCAAATACGTGTCCGTCTTCCAATATCAAAAATGCGTTCATGTAATTTTTCCTCCTAAAAAGTCTCTTTCATAGGGTTGTATTTTGTCAGGAAGAACTAACTTCCTATTTATAAAATAAGAGTTTTGCCAAAACCCTTGATTTTATATAAAAAAAAGAAATACCCTAAAATAAAAATTACAAAGCTAAGTATTGGAAATTCAGCGATCTTGTCCTTCCAATACCCAAGTTATTTTTTATTTCAGAAATATTTCTCTACAAATTGTAAAAATTTTATCATATATTTTTTGTCGTTGCAAGTACTTTTTTGTATTTTTATATGTTTTTTTCTTTATGCATCCGCTCTTCACTCTCTCTTTTAGAAAAAACACATCCGCAGAAATTCTGACGATACAAATTATATTCTTTCGATAATTGAATAGATCTCTGATAACCACCTTTCTTTTTAAAATCAGATGGAAGAAATCTGACTCCTGCTAATTCTCCTGCTTTCTGTCCAAGTTCATTCAGCCATGCAGCATTTTTTAATGGACTAATCGTAAGGGTTGTTGTGAAATAATCATATCCACCTTCTTGGGCAAGTTTTGCCGCCTGATCCAATCTTAATTTGTAACAACGATAACATCTCTTACCACCTTCTGGTTCCTGTTCATAGCCCTTTACCATATCAAAAAAAGTCTGCGGGGCATATCCAGCATCGATCACTTTAATAGGAAGATTCATTTCACTGACCAGACGCTGTTGTTCGTGGACTCTTTTTTCATACTCTTCTTTGGAGTCGATATTTGGATTGTAGTAGTCAATGGTGATATCAAAATATTGGGAGAGATATTCCATGACATAGCTGCTACATGGCGCACAGCAACTGTGGAGTAATAGGGTTGGTTTAGTTTCTCCTAAGTTTTCGATTACTTTATCTAATTGTTTTTGGTAGTTTATTTTGTTCATTGGTTGTCTCTTTCTGATTTTGTTTTTTACTGTTTTCTTTCTATTATACTAGTATTTATATAAAAAGAAAACACCGGCAGTTAATTGTTAGCACTCTTTTTTCATGAGTGCTAATTTTTACTTGACTTTTATCAACTTTGGTTCTACAATACTCTTTGTAAAAGTTCTATTTGACATAGAACACTTGATTAAGATCATAATATTTTTAGATAAAGGAGTGTACAAATTATGGCAGAAACAAAGGGAACTCTTTCCATTAACAGCGATAATATTTTCCCAATCATCAAGAAATGGCTTTATTCCGATCACGATATTTTCTTCCGTGAATTAATCTCTAACGGATGTGATGCCATCACAAAATTAAAGAAATTAGATATGATGGGAGAATATAATTTCCCAGAAGGACATAAAAACAAAGTTGAAGTTATCCTTGATCCTGAGAAGAAAACTTTAAAATTCATCGATACTGGTCTTGGTATGACTGCTGATGAAGTTGAAAAATATATCACTCAGATCGCTTTTTCTGGTGCAACTCAGTTCTTAGAGCAGTATAAAGATAAAACAGAAGGTGACCAGATCATCGGACATTTTGGTCTTGGTTTCTATTCTGCATTTATGGTAGCGGACGAAGTTACGATTGACACTCTTTCTTATAAAGAAGGAGCAGAACCTGTTCACTGGACTTGTGATGGTGGTACAGAATACACAATGGCAACAGGTACAAAAGAAACGGTTGGTACAGAGATCACTTTATTCTTAAATGAAGAAAGCACAGAATTCGCAAATGAATACCGTGCAAGAGAGATCATCGAGAAATACTGCTCTTTCATGCCAACAGAGATTTTCTTATCTGTAGAAGGTGCCGAACAAGAATTTGAGACAATCCCAGAAGATCAGGTAAAAGACGATGATGTCGTTGTAGAACACATCCATGAAGATGCAAAAACTGAAGAAAAAGAAAACGAAGACGGTACAAAAGGAACTATAGAAGTTTCCCCTGCAAAAGATCTTGTTAAGATCAATAAACGACCTGTTTCTTTAAGTGATACACATCCTCTTTGGAATAAACGTCCAAATGAATGTACTGATGAAGAATACAAAAACTTCTATCACAAAGTCTTCCATGACTTTAAAGAACCATTATTCTGGATTCACCTAAACATGGATTACCCATTTAACTTAAAAGGTATCCTTTACTTCCCTCAGATCAATACAGAATATGATTCTATCGAAGGAACAATTAAATTATATAACAATCAGGTATTTATCGCCGATAACATCAAAGAAGTCATTCCTGAATTCTTAATGTTATTAAAAGGTGTGATCGATTGTCCTGACCTTCCACTGAACGTATCAAGAAGTGCTCTTCAGAACGATGGATTCGTGAAGAAAATTTCTGATTACATCACAAAGAAAGTTGCTGATAAGTTAACTGGTATGTGCAAGACAGACCGTGAATCTTATGAAAAATACTGGGATGATATCAGTCCATTTATCAAATTTGGATTCATCCGTGACCAGAAATTCGCAGATAAGATCAAAGATTACATCTTATTTAAGAATATGGAACATAAATATGTAACATTAAGCGACCTTGTTCCAGCTCCTGCAAACGATGATGATGTGACAACTTTATACTATATCACAGATGAAGTTCAGCAAAGCCAGTATATCAATATGTTCAAAGAACAGGATATGGATGCTGTCATTTTAAATCATAACATTGATTCTGCATTTATCACGCAGATCGAACAGCAGAATCAGCATATCAAATTTAAACGTATCGATGCGGATGTCGAAGATGCCCTTAAAGAAGATGTAGATGAAAAAGAATTAGATGAAATCAAGACTTCTTTAACTGACCTGTTTAGAAAGACTTTAAACAAAGAAAACCTTGAAGTTCACGTTGAAAAATTAAAAGATGCAAAGATTTCTTCTATCATCACTTTATCTGAAGAAAGCAGACGTATGCAGGATATGATGAAGATGTATGCAATGCCTGGTATGGACCCTAATATGTTTGGTGCTCCTGCACAGGTTCTGACTCTAAATGCAAATAATACACTTGTGAAATATCTGTTTGAGCATGGAGATGCCCAAAATGCAAAGATTATTTGCGAACAACTGTATGATCTTGCCATGTTAAGTCATACAACATTAGCTCCTGAAGAAATGACAAAATTTGTTCAGAGAAGTAATGAAATCATGGAAATGATCACAAAATTTTAATTTGCTAGTTTGATGACGAAAATTATTGGTGGAATATTATAAAAGGGTTATTTGTCTGCGGCGTGTTCCTACGGTCTCAGACAGATAACCCTTTTTATAATATTCAAATAATTTACGTAATCGAAACCACTACCGTCTTCAGTTAGTGAATGCAAGCCTACATACAAATCATAACTTTACAATTCTTCTGGATGGATATATAATATTTTGGAAATATTTTTAAGAAAGCTGGTTTTTTCATGTGTAGTAGGGATATGGATCGTTGGATCCATTTTAATATGGCAATCGTTGGGGGATTTCTTGGTGGTTTTGCGATTCTTAATCATCATGAACTCTTTGGTTCTGCGCAGACTTCGAATCTGATCTCTGTATTTGCAGATCTTGCTGGACACCCGGATGCGAATTTCTTTGTGCGACTTCTTGGTGTTTTTATTTATATGTTTGCATTATCACTGACGGTGATCTTACCGAAGTTTACAAGGCTGCATCTTCCTTATGTCAGTCTTTTTATAGATGCAATGGCAGCCTTGATCGTTGCTTTTCTTCCATCGGATCTGAATGATTTCATTGCCCTCTATCCGTTGTATTTTGCAATGGCAATTCAGTGGTGTTCCTTTAAGGGTGGGGATGGATTTACCTGCTCTACAATTTTTTCTACGAATAACCTGCGTCAGTTTACAACATCTATGACAGAATATCTTTGCAGTAAAGATCCCGACGCCTTAAGAAAATGGAAATTTTTCGCTTCTGTTTTGCTTTGTTTCCATTTTGGTGTTATCGTTTCTTATCTATCTTGCAAAAACTTTGGACATGCTGGTTCTCTTGTATGTTTTCTGCCTGTTTTCAGCGGTTTTTGTCTTGTGTGGACGAGAAAACATTTTGTTGCAGTGAAACATTTTGTCTATCACTATCTGATCACACCAAAGAAAAGTTCAGCTTATACTACAGAAAGTGAGTAATTATGGAAAATTTAATCTTTAGCTTAAACGCTACAGTTCCTGTCTTTTTGATGATGATCTTAGGACTTGTCTTTAAAAAGATTGGATGGATTGATGACGTTTTTGCTTCGAAAATGAATAAGTTTGTTTTTATGGTCCCTTTGCCTGTCTTGGTATTTGAGGATCTTGCAACGGTTGATTTTTCAAAAGTCTGGGATGTTAAGTTTGTCCTGTTTTGTTTTATCGTTACCCTGATCAGTATTACGATTTCTTTTCTGATTTCTTGTCTGCTAGGTGATAAAACGATCCGTGGAGAATTTATTCAGGCAGCTTACCGAAGCAGTGCTGCTCTTCTTGGAATCGCATTTATCCAAAACATTTATGGAAATGCCGGAATGGCTCCTTTGATGATCATTGGAAGTGTACCATTATATAATATGATGGCTGTTGTTGTCTTATCTGTATTTAAACCTGGACAGAGTGGGCTTGACCATACTGTTGTGAAAAAAACGGTCAAAGGAATCGTGACAAACCCAATCCTTATCGGAATCGTTGCTGGACTTGTCTGGTCTGCATTAAAAATTCCAATGCCTGCAATCCCTAAAAAGGTTATTTCAAGCATTGGAAATGTCGCCACTCCAATGGGACTCATGGCGATGGGCGCTACCTTCGATATCAAAAAAGCTTTTGGAAAGATCAAACCATCTGCCATTGCTGCTTTTATGAAACTTATTGGTCTTTGTGCCATTTTCCTGCCAATTGCAGTGAAACTTGGATTCCGTACCGATAAGTTGGTTGCCATCCTTATCATGCTTGGTTCCGCAACAACAGTAAGTAGTTTTGTTATGGCGAAGAATATGGGACATGAGGGAACTCTTTCTTCCAGTGTTGTCATGTTAACAACGATGTTTAGTGCATTTACAGTTACGGGATGGCTATATATTTTAAGACATTTTATGTTAATCTAGCTAACTTAGATCCAATGTGATCTGGTATTTTTCCAGCCAGTAATTGACTTGCAGAAGGTAAGCGATCATCTGAGGACCTGCCATCAGCTGTCCATACCATGGTTTACCATAGTCTTTTGGACTGTCTAAGAATCTGCTTAGTTTATATGCATCGATCAGTTCTTTGATCGGTGCTCCTTTTTTTGCCATAACTTTCAGAAGTTCTTTGGATAAGATTTTTTCATAGTTTGGATCATAAGTCTTTGGATATGGACTTTTTCTTCGATACAATACCTCATCTGGCAGGATTCCTTCCCCTGCTGCTCTTAGCAATCCTTTTACCACACCATTTAAACATTTTAACTCCCACGGAACATTATAAAGATATTCCACGATCCTATGATCAGCAAACGGCACTCGTGCTTCTAACCCACAATGCATGCTCGTGCGATCCATGCGATCCATTAAGGTTACCATAAACCATCTTAGATTCAGATAAGAAATCTGCCTTCTTCTAGCTTCGATCTGATCTTCTCCATAAAGTTTTGGCGTCTCATTGATCGTCTTTTGATAAGCTGTTCTTGCATAAGATTCTAAATCCACTTTCTGTATGATATCATCATTTAGCAGCATTTTCCTTGGCTGCATATCCATAGACCATGGGAAGATCTCTGCCTTGAAGCATTCCTCTTTATGAAACCATGGATAACCGCCAAAAATTTCATCTGCACACTCCCCTGTTAATGTTACTTTGTTATATTTTACAACTTTCGAACAAAAATATAGCATCGAAGACTCCACATCTGCCATACATGGAAGATCTCTGGCATCAACTGCTTTGTATAGATTTTCGATCATATTTTCATTGTCGCATTCCAAATATCTGTGATCTGTCTTTGCATGATCAACCATCTTATCAACCCATGGGCGGTCTTCGCTTGGCTGGAAAGCGTTTGATTTAAAATATTTATGATTATTTACAAAATCAAAGGAAAATGTGTTTAAATTTTTCCCTTCTTTTTGAAGCTTTTTCGCACAGATTGCTGTGACAAGACTACTGTCAACTCCACCGGATAAAAATGTACTGATTGGAATATCGGATAACATCTGCATTTCCACGGCATCTTTTACTAGCCACCTTGTATGCTCAATCGTATCTTTTTCGCTGTCCGTGTGTTCTTTCGCTTTCAATTCCCAATATGCATGATCCTTCAATCCATCACGATCATATTCTAAGAAATGCCCTGGAAGGACTTCATAAATATCTTTGAACACTCCTTTTCCATATGACTTTGCAGGTCCCAACCCAAAGATTTCACAAAGTCCTTCTCTGTTGATCACTGGTTTGACTCCTGGATAGGCAAACAAGCCTTTGATCTCAGATGCAAAGATCAATGTATCTCCCCGTTTTGTATAGAATAATGGCTTCACACCAACACGATCTCTAATCAAATATAATTTCTTCCGTTTCCCATCCCACAGAGCAATAGAAAAAATTCCATTCAACTCTTCAATATAAGAAATTCCATACCTGATATACCCGGTTAATACAACTTCCGTGTCACTCGTTGTCGAAAACATTTCTCCTTCTTTGATCAGTTGTTCTTTTAACGTTTTCATGTTATAAATCTCGCCATTTAAGATGATTGCGTAGGTATTTCCTTCTTTCTTTTTACACATTGGCTGATGTCCCCTGTAAAGGTCAAGGATTGACAATCGTACATGCCCTAATGCACAGCCATTTTCCAAAAATATCCCTTCATCATCTGGACCTCGATGTCTTTGAACTTCATTCATTTTCTTTAAGATCTGATATATTTCTTTCTCTGTTTTTTTATCATTGTTTCTAGGATTTAGAAATCCTGCAATTCCACACATACACGCTACCTCTTTTTATTTTTTATGATCAATGAGAACCGGCTGGTATTGTCTGCCTTTTAATGCCTGCAAAATTGTCGGAATGAGCAGTCTTGTATCCGCGATCATGGAGTTTGGCTTCTTTACCGGATCATCCTGTCCGAATGGTACAAAATAAATATGCTTATGATTTAAAAGATTCCCGATATTCTTAAGATTCATACCTAAGGCATCATTGCTCGCCATAGAGATAACGACTGGTTTTTCATTCCGCAGCTGCGCTTTAGCTGCCATTAAAACCGGGGTATCTGTAATTCCATTGGCAAGTTTCGCCATGGTATTTCCTGTACATGGCATTAAAATTAGGATATCCAGACACCCTGTCGGACCGATGATTTCTGCTTCTTCAATCGTTTTCATCGGTTCATTTCCTGTCATATCGTGTGCTCTTTTTACAAATTCCTCACCTTTTCCAAACCTGCATTTGATATGCTGGGATATGTCAGAAAAGATCGTCTGCAGGATTGCACCTTCTTCTAGTAAGCGATCGATCTGTTCAAAGGCTTTTGTGTAAGTGCAAAAGGAACCTGTCATTGCTACTCCGATTCTTTTATTTTTTAATACCATGTTTGATCTCTCCACTGATTTCTAAAACTTTTTTTGCAAGCATGATCCCAGAAGATTTCGGGGAATAAATTCCTGGAAGACTTGGGCATAGTTTTGCACAGATTCCTAGTTTTTCCGCCATTTGATGGTTTGTTCCACCAGGATAGGAAGCAATATCTATGATGCAGGATTCTTTGGAGATCTTCCTGAGGATATCTTCTTTTAGGATCTGTTTTGGAACAGTATTAAAAATATGATCATACTGACAGATCCGCCGTTTTAGTTCCGTAAAATCCATAACCTCAAGTCCAAAAGATTTTGCAAGACTTCTTGCTGTTTTATTTCTGGCACAGACTGTTACCTGAGCATCCATTCCTTTTAGTTTCGCTGCAAGAACTTTTGCACATCTTCCATAGCCAAGGACCAGACAACGACTTTTGTGAAGATTGATCGGCTGCATCTTGATCGCTTCCATGATCGCACCTTCTGCAGTTGCGATCGCATTGTAGATAGCGACATCATCCATTTTCATGAAGTCAAATGCTTTGATTTCTTTTTGTTCACATTCATGTCGAATTTCTTCATTGATACATCCCCCAAATAAAATCTGTTCTTTCGTCATTTCTTGAAGCAGTGTTTCTACTGACATTTTTTTGTTGCTAGAACTTCCTGTGATTTCCCCGTTTTTTGAAAAAACGACGGGTCCAATCATGCACTTCGCTTCTCTTATGACATTTTCAAAAGATTTACCTTCCTTGCATTCTGAGCCTTCTTTTTTGGTTGCATATGTGATAACCTGATATCTTTGATTTTTTAGATAGTTGGCTAAATATACCTGTCTCATATCACCGCCGATAACGGCAAAATCATAAATCACAGTCTTTTTTCCTTTCTTTTTCTTCTATTTAATATATGTGATTTTTATTCATTTTGTTCTTTTAAAAATACATCAATTTTACCCCTTTAAAAATTAAAAAGTAGTGATATAATAAACTCAAGTGCATAGAAACACCTACAATACAGCAAGAGCTTCCACTACACTGGGAGCTCTTTTTGTGTATTTATATATTTTATACACAAAGTACTTCCGGTGTTATACCATAACATGCATAATATCTTAATGTTTTTTCAAGGAGGAACTTTTTATGAACACATTAACTGCAGAAAAAAGAGATTTGAAAACAAAGGCTAAAAAATTAAGAAAAGAAGGTTATGTTATCGGAAATCTGTTTGGCAGAGATATCGAAAATTCCATTCCATTGAAAGTTGATTCCCGTGAAGCCGCTAAATTCTTAAAGGATAACAAAAAAGGAGCTCACATTACTTTACTTGTTGACGGAGAAAATGTAGACGCCATCGTAAAAGAAATCGACTACAATGCCATGAAAAACGAAACAATGTTTATTAATTTCCAGGCATTAGTTGCTGACGAAAAGATCCACACAACTGCTGCGATCGAATTATTAAACGAAGATGCTGTACAGAATGGTATCGTTGAACAGTCCTTATCTGAAATCGAATACAAAGCATTCCCAGCTGATATCGTTGAAAAGGTTGAGATTGATTTAACACAGTACAATGTTGGTGATATGATCCATGTTAAGGACTTGCCATTAGCTGCAAACAGTAAGATTTCTCTTGTGACACCAGAAGATACTTTGGTTGTTAACATTGCAGAACCAGAAGCTGTACCTGAAGATGAAGACGAAGAAGCGGCTGAAGAATAAATAAATCAGTGAAAGAAAAGACTCGATTTTCATAATTAAAAATCGAGTCTTTTTATTTTGCCTTTTCTTTGATATCCTTTAAAAAATCCAGCATTTTTTCTCGGATGTTTTTCTCTGCATTCTGAGATCATCAACTGAATCTTAAATTTAAAATCTTTAGATTCCAAGATCGTAAATGGATGTTCTTCTGTTACACAAACCGATAAATGTTCGCTCTCATATTGTGGATAAGTTCCTGTAAATCCTTGTTCTTTCAGTTTTTTATCAACCTGTTCCCTGTATCGTTGAATTTTCTGATCGATTCTTTCTCCATAATTCCTTGCTGGATATGGATCAGAAGCATTGCAGACTTTCTCGCAGATCAATTCATATAAATCTTGTCTCTTTGGATCTTGCAGTTTCTTTGCAAGCGTCATCTCCATTCGTTTGGTTGGGTGCTTCTCATATTTATCGATCCATTTTAAATAATCTTTATCACCTGCCTGCATAGCAAGATTTCTCATACATTCTAATCCTTCTTCGGTTTTGTCATACCATTCTTCTGGATCTTCATTAATCGGAAAATAGTAATAAAATGGTGCAAATTCGATCAGTGACATGATCTCCATTTCTTGATCATTACACACTTCTTCCCCTAAAAAGCGATATTTCTCACGGATCGTTCCAATCATATAGACTAGCTGACGCCACTGCTCAGCTCCATCTCTCCAGAAATGTCCAATCTCATGATACCGGTAACAGTTCGTATGTTCCATGATCTCATCAAACCACATTGTAAAAACACTTTCTTCTCCCTGATGAACGATCAACCCATAACGACCTTCTCGTTCTTCCAGTTGTGCCCACATCTCTCCTTCATAGTCTTTGTCATATTTTCCAGAGATACGAAGTCCATGAAAACTTAAATAACACTCAATTGCGTCGTTCATCATATATGGAACATATCCTGTTTGATTTCCATCTTTTTCTTCGACTTGAAGTTCAAACACCTGATATTCAAATATCTGCGCAAGCAACTGTATGGATCTTGATATTTCTTCTAAATTTGTTTCAAAATAGTTCATACGGAATTCCTTTTCCTATTATCTATGTATTTTATTTATATTTCTGAATTTCATTTAAAAAACGTTCGCCATATTTCTGAAGCTTATGTTCTCCGACTCCATTGACTTCTAACATTTCCTCATCATTAGAAGGTTTCATCGTACTCATATGTACCAGTGTCTTATCGGAAAATACCATATATGGCGGGATTTTCTGTTCAGATGCAATCATTCTTCGAAGTGCACGTAATGCTTCGAACAATTCTGTATCTCCCTCAGCAAGTGCTGCCACAGCCCCTGCTTTCTTACGTTTCTTCGTCTGGATCTTGCGTTCTTCTTTCTCTTTTTCGACTTCTTTTGGAATCTTGATCTCAAATTTCCAGTTATCATCGATCTTAGTAATATCTGCAACGCTTAAAACCGGATATTCATCATCTGTCATTTCCAGATATCCATAGACTAACATTTCATTCATGATCTGTCGGATTTTTGCAATGCTTTCTGATGCCAATGCTCCATATTGTGAATTCTCATCTAAATGACGGCTTAATACTTTCTGGCTCTTTGAACCTTTTAAAATATCAACGATCGTGGATAGTCCGAAATCTCGATAACAATCTCTAATACATTGGATGATTGCTTTCGCTTCCATTGTTGCATCAACCGTTTCAAACTCGGTCAGACAGTTTAAGCAGTTTCCACAGTATCCGCTTGTCTGTTCTCCAAAATAATTTAAAATATAATGACGTAAACATTCCTTCGTATAACAGTAAAATGTCATCTGACGAAGTCTTTCCCAGTCTCTTTCCATCACGATCTGCTTTGTGATCGCATCTAATTCCTCATTCTCCTCTCCATTTTCGATCAGAAAACGATTGGTTCGGTTATCAATCGGCGCATAATATAAGATACATTCCGCAGGTTCTCCATCACGTCCTGCTCTTCCTGCTTCCTGATAATAACTTTCCATGTTCTTCGGCATATTATAATGAACAACAAAACGGACATCCGGCTTGTCGATTCCCATTCCAAAGGCATTTGTCGCTACCATGATCTGCTTTCTGTCATAGATAAAATCTTCCTGATTTTCCTTTCGTTCTTCATCCGATAATCCTGCATGGTATCTTGTCACGGAGAATCCATCTTCTCTTAACTGATAGCAGACTTCCTCAACATTTTTCCTAGATAAACAGTAAATGATCCCGCTGCTTCCTGGCATCTTTTCTTCTTTTTCTTTTAAATAACTTAGTAATTCTCTATACTTATCCCGTGGGCGTTTTACTGCATAGTAAAGATTCTCCCGGTCAAACCCTGTCGTTAATACAAATGGATCTCTCAGGTTCAAAATATCCATAATATCATCCCTGACTTCTGCTGTCGCTGTTGCTGTATATGCAGTCAGTACAGGACGATACGGAAGTTTCTTTAAAAATTCCAGAATTTTTAGATAACTTGGTCTGAAATCCTGCCCCCACTGTGACACACAATGTGCCTCATCAACTGCCAACATTGATATCTTCACTCCACTATTTAGCGCAAAATTGATAAAACCTTCTGTTTCCAAGCGTTCTGGTGCCACATAGATGATCTTGTATCTTCCCTGCATCGCATATTTTAATGCGGTATGATACTGTCCCTGTGTCAGAGAACTATTTAAAAATGCCGCATGAATTCCGGCTTGATTCAGTGTCCCAACCTGATCTTTCATCAGCGAGATCAGTGGTGAGATCACGAGTGTGATCCCATCCATCATCAACGCCGGAATCTGAAAACAAAGAGACTTTCCTGCTCCTGTCGGCATGATCCCTAAGACATCCTGCCCATTTAATGCTGCCTCGATCAATTGTTCCTGACCTTGGCGGAATTCATCATATCCAAAGTATTGTTTTAATAATTTCTTCGCTTCTTGTATCTTACTCAAATCTATCACTTCCTATTGTTTTATTTATACTTTTACCACTCTCATCGTTTATATTCCCACAAGAAAGAATCCTACTTTGTAGGATTCTCCGCCTGCGGCGGGTCGCTTCAGCGACAAATTTCCCTTCCGCCGCAGTGCGATCCTGCCCGGAGGGCTTTTTTATTTCATAGGGGATTTCATCGAAATTTCCTATGAAATGAAAAAGCTTCCAATCACATTTAGCACACCCGCAAACACCATGACAATGATCGGGTCTTTTTTCTTTCTCAATAAAAGGTACATACAAATGATAAAAATACCACCCTGTATCCAGTTGATCTGTTGAAGATCTATATGACTTCCCTGAAAAAATGCCTGTGTAAGGATCGTAATTCCAGAAGTCAAGATCAGTGCGATCACCGCAGGACGTAAAGTATTTAACACCATTTGTAGTCCTTCCATATGACGATATTTTACATAAAAATAAGCAATTCCTGTCACGATCACACACGCAGGGAATACACATCCCATCGTTGCACATAATGCTCCTTGCCATCCTGCGACTCTTATGCCAACGAAAGTCGCCGCATTAATTGCGATCGGTCCCGGTGTCATCTGCGAAATCGTTACGAGATCTCCAAATTCAGAAACAGACAGCCAGTGATATACGTCTACCACTTGCTGCTGTATCATTGGCATCGCTGCATATCCGCCTCCAAAACTAAATGCTCCGATCTTTAGGAAGCTTAAAAATAATTGCAAATAGATCATTTTCTGCCTCCTGTCTTCTTTCTTGAAATGCCATATTGTATGATTCCAATTCCAATACAAGCAAGAATAATATAGATCACACTAATATCAAAGACATAACTTGCCACAAATGCCACAACCATAATGATCGCAAGTTCTATTCTGTTTTCCTTCTTACTTTGCCCTTTTGACATCTCGTACACAACACTGATGATCACCGCGCCAACACCCGTCTGCATTCCAGAAAGCATCGCTGCAACAATCCTGTTATCCCGAAATATTTCATAAAAAACAGAGACTACAGATATGATCAAAAATGGCGGTAGAATAGCTCCAAATATACTTACGATCACACCACTGATGCCTGCTAATTTATACCCAACAACGATTGCTCCATTCACTGCGATCGCTCCTGGGGCTGATTGTGCGATCGCCACCAGATCAAGCATCTCATCTTCTTCGATCCAATGATATTCATTCACAAACTTCTTCTGCATCAAAGATACGATCACATAGCCGCCACCAAAGGTAAATGCACTCAAATAAAATGTTTCTATAAACAACCTTAATAATTTTTTCTTTTTTTTCATTCCTTTTTCTTCCATATGACATCTCCAGTCAAAAATCTTACCATTTATACTGGTGCAAACTGGCTGTTATATAATCTGGCATACGCACCATTTTTCGCTAAAAGTTCTTCATGTGTTCCCTGCTCCAAAATATGTCCATTTTCCATAACAAGTATCACATCCGCATTCTGAATCGTTGAAAGTCGGTGGGCTACGATAAAACTTGTTCTTCCTTTCATCATCGTTTCAAATGCTTTCTGAATTCGGATCTCTGTCATCGTATCAATGGATGATGTCGCTTCATCTAAGATCAGCATTGGAGGAAGGCTTAACATGATCCTTGCAATACAAAGCAGCTGTTTCTGTCCCTGTGACAGATTTCCGCCACCTTCTGTGATGATCGTGTCATAACCATCTGGCATTCGCTCGATAAATCCATGTGCATTGGCTTCTTTTGCTGCCATGATCATCTCTTCCTCAGTTGCATCTGGTTTTCCATAGCAGATATTTTCACGGATCGTTCCGGCTTTCAACCATGTCTCCTGAAGTACCATTCCATAGCTGGATCGCAGGCTTTCTCTCGTGACATCCCGGATATCATTCCCTTCCACCTTAATCATTCCTGCATTCACATCATAAAAACGCATTAACAGATTGATCAACGTTGTTTTCCCACATCCTGTCGGTCCAACGATCGCAATCCGCTGTCCTGGTTTCACTTTCAGATTAAAATCCTGGATCAAAGGTACTTCTTTCACATAAGAAAACTCCACATGCTCTAATTCGACATTTCCTTTCACATCCTGTAACGCCTTCGCATCTTTGGCATCAGGAATCATCGGCTCCTCATCTAACAATTCAAAAACTCTTGCCGCAGAAGCTAAAGAATTCTGAAATTCTGTGATAACCCCTGTGATCTCATTAAACGGCTTTGTATACTGGTTTGTATAACTTAAAAAACTTGATAACTGACCAACACTGATACTTCCGCGAATAACACTCATACATCCTGCGATCGCAACCCCTGCATAGATTCCTGAATACATAAATCTGGTTGCCGGATTTGTGATAGATGAGAAAAATGTCGCTCTTAAGGAGTAATATGCAAGATCATCATTGATCTGATCAAACTCTTCTTGTGCTTTTTCTCCATGATCAAACACTTTGACTACTTTAATATTTCCAAGCATTTCATTGACAAATCCTGTCATCTTTCCTCTAGTCTGAGATTGTTTCCTGAACATATTAAAACTTCGCTTTGAGATAAAACTTGCAATAAAAAATGAAAATGGACTTAAAATAACAACGACCAATGTGATCCATGGATTGATTCCTAACATAAAACAGATGGTTCCAATGATCGTGATCACACCAGTAAATAACTGTGTAAATCCAAGCAATAATCCGTCCGTAAACTGATCGATATCTGTGACAATACGGCTGATCAAATCTCCTGAAGAGTGTGCATCTACATAAGATAATGGCAGTTTCTGCAAATGCTCAAATGCCTGAATCCTTAAATCTTTTCCAATCTTATATGTAATCTGGTTATTGACATGGTTCATCAGCCACTGTGCTGCTGCCGTCAATACAATACAGATCATGATCGTTTTTATGATACTTATCAATCTTGCAAAATCAACATTTCCTTTTGATATAATGCAATCCACGCCTTGTCCTGTCAGAATCGGAACATAAAGCGTCAACGCCACACTGATCACCGCCAACACTAAAGACGCAAAGATCAAAAACCGATAAGGCTTCATATATTCCATGATTCTTTGTAATGTCTTTTGTTTTTTGTCTTTCTTCATGGTCTTATGCCTCCTCTCCTGCCATCTGTGATGCACAGATTTCTTTATATACCTGATTCTCTTTTAATAGCTGTAGATGAGTCCCGATTCCTGCAATCTTTCCATCATCTAACACTAAGATATGGTCAGCATTGCGGATCGTTGATACTCTTTGAGATACAAGAAATACCGTCATATTATCTGTATTTTCTTTGATCGCTTTTCGAAGTCTTGCATCTGTTGCAAAGTCAAGTGCGGATGCACTATCGTCAAGAATCAAAATCTCAGGGTTACGTACCAATGCCCTTGCGATCGTTAGTCTCTGTTTTTGTCCGCCAGATAAGTTTCCTCCATTTTGTTCGATCCTAAGGTCTAATCCCTGTTCCTTCTGATCAACAAATTCTCTTGCCTGTGCGATATCCAATGCCTGATAGATTTCTTCATCTGTGGCATCTTCTTTACCCCATTTCATATTATCTCTTAAGCTTCCTTCAAATAAAGACGCTTTCTGCGGAACAAATCCAATCTTTCCTCGGATAAATTCTGGTTTTAATTCTTTCTCATCAACTCCACGATATAGAATCCTTCCTGATGTCACATCATATAACCTTGCGATCAAAGATACCAAAGTACTCTTTCCTGACCCTGTACCTCCGATCACCCCGATCGTTTCGCCTTCTTTCACCGCAAAATCAAATGGATGGATCGTCTCTTTTCTTGCACCATGATAGACAAACGACGTATCTTTAAACTCAAGAATAGGTGCATCTTTCTTCTCTTCTATTATAGCTATTTTTCCAGTTTCCTTCATGGATGGCTCTAATGCAAAAATCTGATCTACACGGTCAAGACTTGCAAACGCTCTAGATAAGATGATCAAAAGATTCGCAAGTTTTACAAGTTCTACAAGGATCTGTGACATATAATTGATCAGGGCAATGATCTGTCCTTGTGTTAAATAACCCAGATCAACCTGTTTTCCACCAGACCACAAGATTGCAATGATCCCCAAATTAATGATCACGTAAGTCAGAGGATTTAGTAACGCTGAAATCTTTCCAACGTGGATCTGTTTGTTATAAAGCTGTCCACTTTGTGATCTGAAATTCTCTTCCTCACTTCTTTGTCTGTTAAATGCACGGATCACACGAATTCCAAGAAGATTTTCCCTTGTACTTTTTAATACTCCATCGACCTGTTTTTGTACTTTCTTATACATTGGCATTGTGATCCATAAGATCAGTCCAACAACCACTGCCAATGCTGTGATCGTAAATACAAAGGAAATCGCTGCCTTATGATCCACCGTAAATGCCATGAACATCGCACCAAATACAACAAATGGTGACCTTAAAAACAAACGCAGGAACATGTTAACTCCATTTTGCACCTGATTGATGTCATTACTCATGCGGTTGATCAGCGTTGATGTCCCAACCTGATCAATCTCCTGATAAGAAAATCGATTCATATGTGCAAACAAATCACTTCGCATCGACTTTCCTGTATACACAGCCGATCTTGCCGCAAAATACTGTGCTGTGATAGAAAATGAAAATCCAATGATCCCAAGTAAGATCAATAATCCTCCCATCTTCCACAAATATCCAATATCGTGATGTCCGATCCCTACATCGATCATGCTGGCAACGACCAATGGTACAAATAGTTCAAAACTAGCTTCTAGCATCTTAAATAATGGTGCAAGGATCGTAACGCAAAGATGCTCCTTTAAATATCCTAGTAAACGTTTCATCAATTCGTACTCCTTCTTTTATCTTACTACTTTCTTTAGTATACACTATTTTATTTTTTATTTGAACATAGTACCAGATATTTTACGAAAACAAAAAAGTACCGCTTAGAGCCAGGTAACATGCTCTAAACGGTACGGGGATGATTTATGGGTTCAAAAAGAGTTATTTGTCTTCTTTTTGAACAGAACAATATCCTTGTGGGTGGCTGCTGTGCCATTTCCATGCGGATGCAATGATTTCTTCAAGATCTGCATGTTCTGGCTTCCAGCCAAGGATATTCTTCGCTTTTTCACTGGAAGCGATCAAGACAGCCGGATCTCCAGCTCTTCTTCCTTCTTCCACGGCCTTGATCGGCTTTCCTGTCACTTTTCTGGCTGTTTCGATGACTTCTTTTACAGTAAATCCAACACCATTTCCAAGATTGAAGATGTTGCTTTCATTACCTTCCATTAAGTATTTCACTGCCAGAATATGTGCCTGTGCAAGATCTGTTACATGAATATAGTCTCTTACACAAGTTCCATCTTTTGTATCATAATCAGTTCCAAAGATACTGATTGCTTCTCTTTTGCCATTTGGCACCTGTAAGATCAATGGGATCAGATGTGTTTCTGGATTATGATCTTCTCCGATCTGTCCGCTTACATGTGCTCCGCAAGCGTTAAAGTATCTTAAAGATACATAACTAAGTCCGTGAGCGCGTCCAACCCATTTAAACATTTTTTCCATAGAAAGTTTTGTCTCTCCATAAGTGTTGGTAGGTTCTGTACGGTCTGTCTCTACGATCGGTACCTTTTCTGGTTCTCCATAAGTTGCTGCTGTTGAGGAAAATACGATCTTATCGATACCATGTTCTACCAAAGACTGTACCATTGTTTTTGTTCCACAAAGGTTATTATCATAATATTTTAATGGATTTACCATACTTTCTCCAACTAAGGAGTTTGCTGCAAAATGAATGACTGCATCGATATCTTTTTCCTGATCTAGTACACTATCTACAAAATCTTTATCTCTTAAGTCACCTTTATAAAACTTTGCTTTTGGATGAACAGCCTCGATATGTCCTGTTTCCAGATTATCGATGATCACGACTTCTTCTCCAGCATCGATCAGTTCGTATACTGTATGAGAACCTATGTATCCAGCTCCGCCTAATACTAATATTTTCATTGTCTTGCTTTCCTTTCTATGACCTTGTCATTATAAAACTGCAATAAATCGGTCGAATGCTTTTCTTCCTTCTTCATTATATTTATAAACTCCGGCGTCTTCAAGAACTTTAACAAATACCTGTCCGATTTCTTCTTTTAAGATATCCATGACATTTCCTTCATTGATATCTGTATATTTTTCTTTGATTTCTTTAGCCCATGCTGCATGCTTCTTTAAATCTTCCTTAGAAACAATATCTTCTCCTTTGATCAGGCACTGGCTTAAATGTTCCATCTCTGCCTTTAATCTGGATGGCAGAACAGCAAGTCCCATAACCTCGATCAGCCCAATATTTTCTTTCTTGATATGATGATACTCATTGTGTGGATGGTAAAGTCCTAATGGGCATTCTTCAGTTGTGATATTATTACGCAGTGTCAGATCCAGCTCATACATATCACCTTTTTTACGTGCGATCGGTGTGATCGTATTATGTGGTTCTCCTTCTGTCTCAGCAAAAATATATGCTTCTTCATCCGTGTATCCACGCCATTTTTTCAAAATATGATCAGCAAGATCAATGAGGCGTTTTTCATCTTTACTCTGAATACGGATCACAGATAATGGCCAGTGAACGATTCCTGCTTTGACATCTTCATATCCTGGGATTGTAAATTCTTTTTCAATCTCTGCTCGTTCCATAGCAAATTCATAATGACCACCTTGGAAATGATCGTGTGTTAAGATAGAACCTCCAACAATCGGAAGATCGGCATTCGATCCAAGAAAATAATGAGGAAACTGTCTTACAAAATCAAATAGTTTTGTAAATGCTGCCCGATCGATCTTCATTGGTACATGCTGTCCATTAAATACGATACAATGCTCATTGTAGTATACATATGGAGAATACTGGAATCCCCATTTGCTATCATTGATCGTAAGCGGTATGATCCTGTGATTCTGTCTTGCAGGGTGATTCATTCTTCCTGCATATCCTTCATTTTCCATACAAAGCTGACACTTTGGATAAGAACTTTGCTTTGCATTTTTCGCTGCTGCGATCGCTTTCGGATCTTTCTCTGGTTTAGAAAGATTAATCGTGATATCGATATCTCCGTATGGACTGTTTACTTTCCATTTCATATCTTTTTTGACGCGGTCTCTTCGGATATAGTTTGTATCCTGGCTGAATCCATAGAAAAATTCTGTTGCTTTCTTTGGACTCTCTTCGTAATAGGTACGGAATTCTTTGATGACCTGGCTTGGTTTTGGTGTCAGGATTCCCATTAATTTTGTGTCAAATAAATCTCTTGTCACGATATCATCACTTTTGATGATATAGCGATCATAAGCTGCATCTGTCAGACGATCTAAAATCTCTGGCAGGATGATTTCTTCTCCTTCAATATCAGAATCTTCATATTCATCTAATCGAAACACTTCCAGATATTGATTGATCGTATAAATTTCATCTTCTGGCATGATCAGCTTTTTATCAAGTCCATATGCTACAAGTTTTTTGATATCTTTTTGTAAATCCATCTTATTCCACCTCAAATCGATATGTTGTTACTGCTTCGTATTCTCCGCCTTTTCTTAAAATCACCTTTGGTTCTTTTTCTATATGTATGGAGTTTGGTAAGAACTGGGCTTCTAAGGCAACACCATCTCTGTTTTCATATGGCTTTCCGCCTTTTCCATTACATCCTCCAGAAAGGAAATTCGCTGTGTATACCTGAATGCATGGAAGTGTTGTTGTCATCGTCATTTTTCTTCCAGTTTCTTTGTCATATAGAATCAACTGCTCTTCTTCATCTTTTACCATGAAAGAATGATCATAACCTCCGGCAAGTTTTAACTGTTCATGATCATCATTGATCCGTTCTCCGATCTCATGAAATTCTTTAAAGTCAAATGGTGTATTTTCTATCTTTAAAAATGTTCCATTGGCAAGACAGTTTTCATCAACACATGCAATCTCATCCGCTTTTACCTTTAACTGATGATGATAAATTTTATCTTTTCCAGCAGATAAGTTAAAGTAAGAATGATTTGTGATATTGATCAGTGTATCCTGATCGGATACTGCTTCATATTCCATTTTTAATGTGTTGTCACATAAGCGGTACACAACTTTCAGATAAAGACTTCCCGGATATCCTTCTTCCATATCTGGTGAGAGATAGATAAAACGGATTCCATCTTCCAACAAGTCATATTTAAATATCTTTTGATTAAATCCTTTGATTCCTCCATGGAGAGAATTCTTTCCATTGTTTGCTGCCAATTCGTATGTCTTTCCATTTAATTCAAACTTTGCATCTCCGATACGATTTGCAACACGTCCGGCGATCGCTCCCATGTAACTTCCATCTCCATGCCAGCAATCTTCCACATTCTCAAATCCAAGAACAACATCCCCAAAGTTTCCTTCTCTGTCTTTTGTAAATACAGATAACACATGACATCCAAGATTACTTGTGATCACCTTGATCTCATCATTTTTTAATTCGAATAAGCAGACTCCGTTATCTCTTTGTTCTATCATTCTTACTTTCATCATCTTATAATACCTTCATTCCTCCGTATGGGCGTACTTTTAAGACATGACATGCTCCTTCACCAAATACATGTTCCATGTTCTTTTTGTACATACTAACAATATCATTTGGTACAAATGCCTGAATCGTTCCTGCAAATCCTCCACCATGAACTCGGCTGACTCCTTTATCGCCTAAGGAAATATCACTGATCGCCAATCCGATCGATACACTCTGATTTGTCAGGTCATGGCTTGAATATACATTTTGTAAATATTTAAAGGATGAATCACCAGATTCTTTGATCAATTTCTTAAATGTATCAAAATCTCCTTCTTCTAAAGCTTTTACCTGTTGATCTACACGTTTATTTTCCTCAAATAAATGCATCGCACGAAGAACTGCTCTATCTCCTAAGATTTCTCTGATCTTTGGAAGATTTAAGTAAAAATCATCTTTATCAACTTCTCTTAATGCTTCCTGATTAAAGTAATTGGCAACTTTCTTCATTTCGTATGGAATTGCTGCATAATCATCTGTTAAATCTGCATGAGATCCTTTTGTATCCACAATGCATAAGCTGTGTCCATATTCTTCAAAATCCACTTCAACCTTTTTGATCTTTGGACTTTGAGGATCTTCAAAATCAATATTGATCAGACCTCCAATGGAAGATGCCATCTGATCCATCAATCCACATGGTTTTCCAAAGTATACATTCTCTGCATACTGTCCGGCCTGCGCCAAAAATACAGGATTGATCTTCATATCGTTATATAACCCAGATAAAATATTTCCGATCAATACTTCAAATGCAGCAGAAGATGACATTCCAGCCCCATTTAATACATCACTTGTTACATAAGCTTCAAATCCACCGATTTTATATCCTTCTTCTTTTAATTTAGAAGCAACTCCCTGAATCAGTGCCTGTGATGTTCCTTTTTCTGCTTTGGCTGGGTCAAAAGAACTAAGACTAACTATGATTCTTTCATATCCCTCTGATTTCAGATCGATCACATCGTCATCTCTTTTTGCAACGATTGCGATCGCATCCAAGTTAATGGAAGTTGCAAGAACTTTTCCAAACTGATGATCTGTATGGTTTCCTCCAACTTCACTTCTTCCTGGAGCACTATAGATTTCTACTTCTTTTTCTCCATAAATCTTTTCAAAGGATTCTAATGCTTTGATGTAGCGTTCCTGCTGATATGCAAGAACACTTTCATCTACATAGATATCTTTTAATAACTGATCATATTTTCCTTCTTTAAAAGCTTCTTCTAATTTTTTAATACTGTTCGGCATTGCGGTTTGCTCTCCTTTCTTCGATTGTCTGAATAACTTTCTTCATAAAACTGTCATCCAGATGATATGCTTTTTTATAAACTACATAGGCTACAAGCATGGACACCGCTGGGATCGCACACATTAAAAATCTGATAGAATTCAATGTCAGTGCTGACTGTACAGCGTTTGGATTTGGAATATATCCTGTACGTTCCAGTGCAAATCCAATGAAAAGTGATGTTAAAGCCGCTGTAAATTTTACGATCAATGTCTGTAAAGAGAATACAACGGATTCATTTCTTGTTCCCAGTTTGTACTCACCATAGTCAACAACATCAGATAAGAATACTGTCGCACATCCAAGTTCTAATCCTGTTCCTGTCTTTACGATCACTCCTGCAACTGCTGTTAATACGATATTCTGTGGGCATACAAATCCAACGACTAATAATAATGCTAAGCCAATAAACGGTAAGATACAAGCCAGTAAAAATGATGTATGTCTGGATAATTTCTTTGCTACTTCTGGGAAGATGATCAATCCAACAACTTCTGCGATAGATGCACTGATCATAAAAGCTGATAACATGTTGGCATTTCCACATACATATGTAAAGTAGTAAACTGCAACACCCATGATAAACTGAATTCCTACATTATATAGAAGGATCAGTCCTACTGCTGACTGTAACTGGTCATTTTTCTTAATGATTGAGAATACATCTTTAAAAGAAATCTTCTCACTTGGTGCATTGTTTTCTTTTACTTTTAAGTTGCAGACTGCAACTCCGATCGTAAGAATAAATGTTCCTGCAATGATCATAGCAAAACGATGATATCCGATATATCCTCCACCTAAGGCTGCAATGATCTGAACACCGAATCCTGCGATGACTAATGACTGTCCAATACTTGCGAAAATTCTAGGTAAAACGGAAACAACTTCTCGTTCGTGTGGATCTGATGTAAGGTTTGGAATTACGGACCAGTATGGAATATCCATGATCGTATAAGTCATTCCCCATAATACATAGATCACTGCAACGAAGATGCAAAGTGAAGTTCCTGTTAATTTAAAGTCAGTAAATAATACGACAAACACAACGGAATTGACTAAAGTTCCGATCACTAGCCATGGTACGAATTTTCCAAAGCGTGATCTTGTGTTATCTACGATCATTCCCATAAACAGATCGTTAAATGCATCCCAAAGTTTTGCTACGAAGAAAACGATTCCTACAAAACCCGGTGATACTTTCAACACATCCGTAAAGTAGATCATAGCGAATGTCGCCATCATTCCATAAATTAAATCTTTTCCCAATGCTCCAAATGCAAAAGTATATTTTACTCTGCCTGGAACCTTTCCATTAGTTGTTCCCATTTTTCTTTCCTCCTGTTTTTTATAAGCTGTCTTTGATGTTTATATAGTAAATCTTTTTAGTAAAATTGTCAATATATTTTTACTAAATATTTTACTAAATTTACTTTTGTGTTATTCTCTGCTATAATGAACTAAACTAACATTTATTCAGAAAGGATTTTATCTCCATGGCAACAATCAAAGATATTGCACAGAAAGCATCTGTTTCTGCAGCAACTGTATCAAGAATTTTAAACCAAGACGATACCCTGAGTGTAACCGACGAAACAAAACAGCGCGTTTTAAAGGTTGCCCAGGAATTAAATTATACAAAGCATCTAAAAAATACCGTTGAAAAATCGATTTCTATCGGTATCTTTCAATGGTATTCTGTCTTTCAGGAACTGGAAGATCCTTATTATCAGGCAATCCGTGTCGGTATTGAAAAATATTGTGCAGACCATAACATTCATGTTGTTCGTGCTTTCCAAAGCGATTGCAATTATCCTGACACTCTCAAGGATCTTCAGGGGCTGATCTGTATTGGTAAATTTAATAAACCTCAGATCAAATCTTTTCAAAAACTTAATCCTAATACGATTTTTGTTGATATGAAAACACCAAAGATATATTGTGATACGATCAATCTTGATTTCCAACAGGCAGTTACTGAAGCGCTGGATTATTTGTATGACCTCGGCCATCGAAAGATTGCTTATCTTGGCGGAAAAGAAGTTCTCGCTGATAACAGTGTATATTTTGAAGAACGTAAAGATACCTTCATCAACTACTGCCAGAAACATTCCATTAACCATGAATCTTTTATTTATGAGGGGTATTATTCTGCTGAATCTGGATATAACATGACAAAACAAATGATTGCTGATGGCGACCTTCCAACCGCTATTTTCTCTGCCAGTGATCCTCTTGCAATCGGTGCAATGCGTGCTTTATATGAGAATGGTTATAAAATTCCAGATGATATATCCATCATTGGTTTTGATGATATCAGCGTTGCAAGTTTTTCAAACCCTCCGCTGACAACGATTCATACACCGGCTGAATTTATGGGAGAATATGCTGCTCATTATATTTTACTTCGGACAAAAGAAGATTCTCTGGAGCAGCAGACTCCGATTCGTCTGACACTTCCATGTAATCTTGTCGTCCGTAACTCTTGTGCTGCTCCGCGCAAACAGTCATAATATTTAGTAATATTTTTACTTGTTTTTTCTAAGCATAGAAAAAAACTGCATGCTAACCGCATGCAGTTTTTCCCAAGAAGGAGTAAAAAGTTAATAGGTAAAATTTATTTATGAAAATGGATTCTCAGTCTTATAAAGCATATTCTTTGGCTGATTAAATCCAATCTCATCGACATCAACACCAATGTATTTGAATACTTCATATAAAGTTTTTCCAAAATGACCAAAAGCAACAGCTCCATGGTGTGGGAAATTCTTTTCGATCAGTACATGGCGGTAAAATCTTCCCATTTCTGGGATAGCAAATACACCAATAGATCCGAAAGATCTTGTTGCTACTGGAAGGATTTCTCCTTGTGCAACGTACGCTCTTAATTTTGTATCTGCTGTACTTTGTAAACGGAAGAATGTAATATCTCCTGGCGCGATATCACCTTCTAATGTTCCCTGTGTCACTTCTTCCGGTAATGTTCTTGCCATGATCTTCTGATATTTCATCTCACAGAAAGATAATTTAGATTTTGCTGTGTTTCCACAATGGAATCCCATAAATGTATCTTTTTGTGTATAGTCATAATTATCTTTAATTTCTTCATTATACATATCTGCTGGTACGGAGTTGTTGATATCTAATAATGTCACAGCATCCTGACTTACAACCGTTCCAATAAATTCGCTTAATGCACCATAGATATCTACTTCACAGGATACTGGAATTCCCTGTGCTGCCAAACGACTGTTTACATAACATGGTACAAATCCAAACTGAGTCTGGAATGCTGGCCAGCATTTTCCGGCAATTGTTACATATTTTCTGTAACCTTTATGATCCCTGATCCAGTCTTTTAATGTCAGTTCATACTGTGCAAGCTTGGAAAGAATCTCTGGTTTTTTATTTCCTGCACCCAGTTCTTCTTCCATTTCTTTTATGATTGCAGGAATTCTTTCATCCCCTTCATGCTGATTAAATGCTTCAAATAAATCTAATTCTGAGTTTTCTTCAATTTCGATTCCAAGATCATATAATGGTTTGATCGGTGCATTACATGCAAGGAAATTCAGTGGTCTTGGTCCAAAACTTATGATCTTCAATTCACTTAATGCTTTTACTGTTCTTGCGATTGGCAAAAATTCATGGATCATATCTGCACATTCTTCTGCTGTTCCTACTGGATATTCAGGAATATATGCTTTTATATTTCTTAATTTCAGATTATAACTTGCATTTAACATTCCACAATATGCATCTCCTCTTCCATCTAAGAGGTTATCACCACTTTCCTCAGCTGCTGCCACAAACATCTTTGGTCCATCAAAGTGTTTTGCAAGAAGTGTTTCTGAGATTTCTGGTCCAAAGTTTCCAAGATAAACAACTAATGCATCACATCCTGCTTTTTTAATATCTTCTAATGCCTGTACCATGTGAATCTCACTCTCCACGATACAGACTGGACATTCATAAATGTCCTCAGGATCATATTTTTCTTTATATGCTTTTATCAATGCTTCTCTTCTTGTAACTGATAAACTTTCTGGGAAGCAGTCACGACTGACTGCTACGATTCCGATCTTTGTTTTTGGCATATTATTCATATTGTTTTCCTCCTTTAATACATCAACCAAATATAACTATCTACTTTTCATTACCTTGTGCAAGACGCTTCTCACGAATTGATTTAAATACACTCTGTAAGATTACGAAGAAGCAAAGAAGTAATGCGATCACGATTCTTGTCCACCAGGATGATAATGTTCCCTGGAATGTAATGATCGTTTCAATGATACCCTTGATCAGTGATCCAAATAGTGATCCTACGACAGTTCCAACACCTCCTGTTAAAAGTGTTCCACCAATAACTGCTGCTGCGATCGCATCCATCTCAAATCCTCTGGCCTGCTCTACGAATCCACCACAAGAGTTTAAGCAGAAAGCAAATCCAGCTAATGATGCTAAAAATCCATTTAACACATAAACTTTTAATTTTGTAACTTTAGGATTTAATCCCATTAATAATGCAGACTGTTCATTTCCACCTACTGCAAATACGGCACGTCCAAATTTTGTGTATCGAAGGATCACAAAGGAAATCGCTACAACCAATAATGCAATGACAACACTTAGGTAGATATAAGGATGCATTGCAACTCCTCGGTTGTTGTAATATGTAATAAATCCAAAATAAATTCGATAGTTTGCAAGGCTTAAAAATGTTGGATTTTCAATACTGATCATATCGGAACTGATCAATGCTGTAAGACCTCTGGCAAAGAACATTCCTCCAAGTGTTACGATGAATGGCTGTATTTTTAAATAAGCTACTAAAAATCCTTGAACCAATCCGAAGATCACACCAAATACTAATACCAGAATAATTGCAACGACTGCGCTCATATGCTTCACTTCCATCATCCATGCAAGCATCATACAAACAACACCGATGACGGAACCGATCGAAATATCGATTCCTCCTGTGATCAGTACAAATGTCATACCAACGGCTGCAATGATCAATCCAGCATTACTAATGAACAAGTTTAAAAACACCTGTGGGCTTGTAAAGTTTCGATCTCCGTAAAGGATCGCACCTGCAATATAGAGCACGAAGAATAATACGATCGTAACTGCAAGCAAAAATCCATTTCCTCTAAGTTTATTTTTAATTTTCTCTACCATTGCCATTATGCCACCTTCTCTCCAGCAGTTTTTGCTGCACGTTTTGCTTTAATACGATTTAAGTATTTCTTAAATTCTGGAGACTGTAATGTCACGATTATGATAACCACGATCGCTTTATAAAGTGGAAGCTGATCTCCAGTTACTTTCATTGCATATAATGTTGTAGATAATGCCTGGATCGTGATCGCTCCAATAACACTTCCTGCGACTGAGAATTTACCACCTGCAAGAGAGTTTCCTCCAAGTGCTACTGCTAAGATCGCATCTAATTCCATCAAGTTTCCTACGTTATTTGCATCAATGGATGTGATTCTTGATGTTGCGATCATTCCTGCGATTCCTGCACAAAGTCCGCAGGCTGCATATGTGATAAAGATGATCTTTGTAGAATTCAGTCCAAACAAACGACTGGCTCTTGGGTTGATACCTACACTTTCAATATACAATTTTGTTGCTGTCTTATTTAAGAATAATGTTGCTAAAATGACTACGATGATCGCTACCAGAATCGGTGTTGGAACTGGAATATGTGGCAGAAATCCTCCTAAATACTTAAAGCTGTCCACTTTGACATATAAGTTATTTCCACCTGTGATCAACTGTGCCATTCCTCGTCCTGCGGTAAATAAGATCAAGGTTGCTACCATTGGCTGGATCTTCATATTCGCAACTAAGAATCCGTTCCACATACCACATAATACAGATACCACAAGCCCGATCAGGATTGCTGCGATCCAAGGAATTGCATATGTTTCTCCACTTCCAAGAAGATAAACAGATACAGCTCCTGATAATGCCATGATCGCTCCAACAGAGATATCAGTTCCTGCACTGGATGCTACACAAAGTGTCATACCAACTGCTAAAATGATCAATTCACTGGATCGGTTGAAAATATCAACCAGATATCCATATAACACACCATTTTTAATTGAGATTTCAAAAAATGATGGGGATTTTATAAGGTTAAATAATAATACAAGTGCCAAACATACAATTGGCCAGAAGAGGCGATATGATGTCATCTTTTTTAATTTATCCATAATTATTTGTCACCTCCTGCGATTGCTTTCATTACATTTTCCTGTGATAATTCACTTTCTTCCAATTCTCCGACTTTCTCACCATCTCGTAAGATTCCCATGTGAGTCACGGTACGAAGCATTTCTTCTACTTCGGATGAAATAAATACAACAGACATTCCTTCATTTGCAAGTTTTACGACTAATTTCTGAATCTCTGTCTTTGTTCCAACATCAATACCTCTGGTTGGTTCATCAAGGATCAGAAAATCTGGTTCTGTCATCAGCCATCTTCCGAGGATTACTTTCTGCTGATTACCACCACTTAATGATTTGATCGGTGTTTCTCTGCTTGCTGTCTTAACCTGCAGCATCTTAATATACTTATCTGTCAACTCTTCCTGTTCTTTTCTGCTCATCAGTTTGAACATTCCTCGTTTTGCCTGAAGTGCCAAGATCATGTTTTCTCTTACAGAAAGATCTGCAATGATTCCTTCTACTTTACGATCTTCCGGACAATATGCCATTCCTTTATGCATTGCATCAATTGGTGCTTTGACATCTAATTTTTCTCCTTTGACATATAATTCTCCTCCATCTGGTTTATCTGCTCCATAAATCGCTCTTACAAGTTCGGAACGTCCAGATCCTAATAATCCAGATAATCCAACAACTTCTCCTTTATGGATCTTAATGTCAAATGGTTTGATCGTTCCTTTATGATAAAGACCTTTTGCTTCGATCACAACTTCGTCGCTTTGTTTCTTTGATGATGTTCCACTTCCTTTGATGTCTGCCAGATCATCAAATTCTTTTCCCATCATTGTTGCAACTAATTTAAATCTTGGAAGCTCTTCTGTCTTATATTCGCCTACAAAATGTCCATTTCTAAGTACTGTGATCCTGTCACAGACTGCATAGACCTGTTCCAAAAAGTGTGTTACGAATACGATCGCTGTTCCGCGTTTCTTTAGCATATTCATAACCTTAAATAATTTCTCAACTTCTCCTTCATCAAGACTTGATGTTGGTTCATCAAGGATCAATACTTTTGACTGAATGTCAACTGCTCTTGCGATCGCCACCATCTGCTGAATCGCTACGGAATAGTTTTCCAATTCCTGTGTGGCATCAATTTCTAATTCCAGATTATCAAGGATCTTCTGTGCCTGTGTATTCATCGTCTTCCAGTCGATCCTCCCCATTTTCATTGGTTCTCTTCCGATAAAGATATTTTCTGCTACCGTTAGATTCGGACACAGGTTTACTTCCTGATAAACGGTGCTGATTCCATTGTTTCCCGCTTCTTGAGGGGATGTGTTAATAATACTTTTTCCATCCATGATGATCTCACCTGTCTCAAATTCCTCAACTCCTGTAAGAACTTTGATCAGTGTAGATTTTCCTGCACCATTTTCTCCCATTAAGGCATGAATCTCTCCTTCTCTCAATGTAAGCTGTGCATCGGACAGTGCTTTCACTCCCGGGAATGTTTTATTAATATGTCGCATGGATAGAACTGTCTTCTTTTCATCACTCATGACAATTCTCCTTTCTTTTCATGATTTTTGAGCCGATTTTAATGAAAATGCCCTGATTTTTGGTATAAAAATTACAGGATAAGTCAGATTGTTCTGACCCAGAGCCTGCAATCTTTATTTGTAGTGCGATTGTTAATAGTTACATGTGTGTACTTAAGGGGATTTTCAACAATGTTTATTAATATGCACGTTTGTTAATAACTTCTTTTGTAGTATTATCTTTTGTAAATACCTGCTCATCTACATACTGGATCTTATCTACTTTTTCACCTTTCATGATCTTCTTAGCTAATTCAGCTACACGAGGTCCATGAAGTGGGTTACATTCAAATTCAGCATTGATCTCTCCAGACTGAACTTTCTTTAATGCTGCTTTGATCGCATCGAAAGAAATGATCGTTACATCTTTACCAGGTGTTTTTCCTGCTGCTTTTAATGCATCGATTGCTCCGAATGCCATGTTATCATTCTGTGCTACTACAACATCAATGTCTTTGTTCTGTTTTAAGAAAGATTCCATAACTTCCTGACCTTTTGCCTGTGTAAATTCTCCTGTCTGAGAAGCAATGATCTTGAAGTTTTTCTGATCTTTGATTCCTTCTTTAAATCCTTTTGTACGTCCGATTTCTGCAGAAGAACCAATCGTTCCCTGTAATACAGCGATGTTTACGTCACCTTTTTCTTTTCCCTTTTCTTTAATTAACCATTCAGCCGCTTTCACACCTTCTTTTTTGAAGTCTGATCCAACCCATGCTGTGATCAGTGAATCATCAGAAGTTTTGATCTGACGGTCAACTGTGATAACTGGGATGTCAGCTTTCTTTGCTTCTTTTAAAACTGTTTCCCAACCTGTTTCTGTTACAGGTGCGATTGCGATCACATCAACACCCTGTGTGATAAATTCTCTGACCGCTTTTGTCTGATTTTCCTGTTTCTGCTGAGCATCTGCAAATGATAATTTAAATCCGTTCTTTGCTGTTAATGCAGATTTCATAGACTTTGTATTCGCTACACGCCAATCACTCTCAGCTCCAACCTGTGAAAATCCGATGTTGATCTCTGAAGTTTCCTTCTTTGAAGAACCACTGTCTTTCTTGTTTCCTCCACCACAACCAGTAAGCATTGTTCCGATCATCATTGTTGCAAGTAAACCTGCAGCCACCTTCTTAATACTTCTTCTCATTATGATTTCCTCCTTTTTCTTTTTTGATTTTTTCGTTTTCCTTAATTACAAGTTATATTTTACTTGAAATTGTATTTCTTTCAATGCAATTTCTTTTGCATTCGGTGGATTATTTTATGAAATTTTTATCTTGTCTGTTTAAAGTTTGATTTTTTTTGATAATGGTTTGAATTTTTTTGATTTTTGATTATTTTTTCTCTGCTTGTCTAGTCTTCGGTACAACTACGATCACCTTAGTTCCAATATCTGGTTCACTTTCAAGGATCAACCCATATTCTTCTCCATAATATAATTTAATCCGCCGATTTACATTTGCAATTCCAAACCCTGTTGTCCTGTTCACCCATATATCTTCATACATTTCTTTATTGATCTGAACTACCTGCTCAGGCTGCATACCAACTCCATTATCTTCAACGATCAGGAATATATTATTTTCATCATCTACACTGGAAATCTTTATCATTCCTTTTTCTCTTTGTTTTTTCAATCCATGATATAATGCATTTTCTACTAATGGCTGTAAAGTGATCTTTACAATATCATTTTTCTTGATCTCATCTGGGACATCAATAGAATATTCCATAATATCCCCGTATCTTAATTGTTGTATCTTTAAATAATTTTCAACATGCTCTAATTCTTCCCTGATCGATATCTTATCTTCTCCGTGACTTAAACTTGTACGGAAAAAGCCAGACAAGGCAGCTACCATTTCTACCACTTTGTCATCCTGATGATCAATGGCAAGCCACATGATCGTGTCCAATGTATTATAAAGGAAATGTGGATTAATCTGCTCTTGTAGTAACTGCAGCTCTTTTTTTCGAAGATTTTGTTGTTCTACTTTTACATCTTCGATCAATCTCTCTACCTTTTGTGCCATACGTTCGAAATTATTTGTTAAGATCTGCAGCTCTTCTGTTGTATTTTGAGGTCCATGTACATCAAAATTTCCCTGCGCCACTTCCTTTGTCATCTCACATAACTGTCTGACTGGATAACTAATGCTTTGCGAAATCAATTTCGATAATTTCCATGTTATCAGAGACAAAAACAGTACAGCGATCAATGTGATTGTGATCGTATGCATGATTTCTTTTTCCAGTTTTACACGCATACTCTCCATATTCCCAATCTCATAATAAATGTATTCGGATACTTTTTCTTTAATGATCTCTGTAAATACATTCACATTTAATCTTAATCTCTGATTATTTTCCATATAATCGTTTTTTAGATCTGAATGTTCAATTTCTTCAATGGAAATCTTCAGATTATCCAACAGTTTTCCTATCTGTCTCGTTCTTAATTTACTTTCATCTGTTACAGCATTTTTATTCAGTTCCTTTACCAGCTCCTTCGCTTCCTTAATCTCCTCATATGGTTTCATCGCATCAAAACTCTCTGCACCGATAACAATACGATACATTTTATAATCCATATCTTCTGAAAATGAGAAATTAAACTTGCTGGCTACTGATACGTTTTTTACTGCCTCATTATAGCTTTCATTAAAATTTATCATGATAACAAGAAGCGTGATAATCCCCACTAACGCAGGAATTATCACGACCAACCTTAACCATTTTAGTTTTTTTTCTATTGAGAACTTCCGAAATCGAGCAATAAATTCTCTCACATATTTTTTCATTACATCCTCCTTGATCTATATTCACTCGGAGTACATCCTTGCGTTTTTTTAAACAGGTAGCTAAAGTAATGTGGATCCTTATATCCCACTTCATAGCTGATCTGTGATGCCTTCATATCTGTAAAACAAAGCATTTCTTTTGCTTTATCCATTCTGACTGATGTCAAAAATTCCACAAAAGATTTCCCTGTTTCTTGTTTAAACGTTGTACTAAAATGACTGCTGCTTAATCCAACCTGATCTGCAACATCACTCAACGATAATGTTTCTTCTTGATAATTTTTCACAATAAATTCTTTTGCCTCCGTTATCAACGAAGAATGTTTCTTCCCTAATCTTTCATTTCGCATTCTGATCGCTTGTCTGATAAGTTCTTCGATATACTCCGCTGCTTTCTCTCCTGTTGAAACTGCAGCGATCTGTTGTTTGTAATCCTTAAACGTGCGATCGATATTTGCTTTCTCAACTCCCATTTTCTCAACGAATTTCATAACACCTACCTGTATATTGATCAGCATATACTGACAAAACATAAAGGAATCCATATTAGATTTTCCTAATGTCTTGGTATAATTCTCTACAAATAAATGTACAGCTTCTTCTTTTCCATTTTTCAAAAACTCTTCCAGCGATTCTGAATTTACTTTGGTAAAATCTACTTGCTGCAGATCTTCTGCTCTTTCTATCTTTTCATTATCTAATTTATCAAAAAACACCGCTTCATTCCCAGAAGACTGATACTGGTATGCAAAAGCCTTGCTTGCACTGTCGTAAGATTCCGAAAGGTTATGTAATCGTTCCACTGCATGTCCAATCCCTGCAAACCATTGTAGTTCTTTCTCTTTTTTCATACGCTTTGTCAATGCAGCAACATAATCTTTTGCCACTTGTATGGTTTCCTCTTTATTCTGTGCCTTGATCATTAAAATATAGCCCTCTGTTACACGGTGAAAAACAATCATATTTTCAAACTGGCTACTTACTTCTTCTACGATCGCATCTTCTTTGGTACGAAGATCATATACTGCCTCTGTATCATTCTCATTCTTTGAAAATATTTTAAATAACATAAAATTGTATGCCGGTGCCATAAGATCTATTCCAAGTTCATTCCCTTGTTCCATTAATTTAGATACAGATATCTTTCCACGGATCAGATTCCCGAAAAATTGATATCTCATATTTTTCATTTGTGTTTTTATATTTTTTTGTAATTTTTTTATATCTTCTTCCTGTCTTTTTTTCTTATCAAGCTTTTGTTTTACTTTATTCAGAGCTTCTAATAACTGCTCACCAGTTACTGGTTTGGTCAGATAATCTGTTACACCGATCTTGATTGCTTCTTTTGCATAGTCAAACTCCCCATATCCAGAAAGTATGATGATCTGTATTTTGGGCATTTTTTTCTTTAAGATATCACTTAATTCAAGTCCATCCATAAATGGCATCTTGATATCTGTGATCACGATATCTGGATGTAGTTTTTCGATCATTGGAAGAGCCATCTCACCATCTGGTGCTTCTCCCGCAAATTCAAAACCATTTTCTTCCCATTTTACGTTATTCTTTATGCTCTCACGAATGATCTTTTCATCTTCTACTAAAAATACTTTGATCATATTACCTTCCTCTTTTCTAAAATATTATTATACTCTCTTATAGAATTATCTTCCAGAAATAAACAAGAACATATCCATACAAATAAAAAGGGAAGGGGATATTGTACGGATATGATTCTTATTTTTTTATTTCAATCTATATTATTCTGTTTCAAATCGGTATGTTGTCACTGCTTCATACTCTTCGCCTTTTCTTAAGATAACTCTTGGCTTTTTCTCTATATTCATAGAATTAGGCAAGAATTGTGGTTCTAATGCAACACCATCTCTGTTCTCATATGGTTTTCCAAATTTACCATCACTTCCTCCTGCCAGAAAGTTTCCTGCATATAACTGCATGCATGGAAGTGTTGTTGTGATCGTTAATTTTCGTCCACTTTCTTTATCATATAAGACTGCATGATCTTTCTCATCCTTTAACATAAAACAATGATCATAGCCTCCAACGAATCTCAACTGTTCATCATCATCATGAATTCGTTCTCCAATCTCATGAAAACTTTTAAAATCAAATGGTGTATTCTCTACATCCAAAAACTCACCTGTTGGAAGACCATTCTCATCTGCACATGCAATCTGATCTGATTTGATCATCAATTGATGATCATAGATCTTACTGTCTTTTGCTGAAAGATTAAAATAGGAATGATTGGCTATATTGATCAATGTATCCTGATCTGACACTGCTTCATATTCCATCTTTAATTCATTTCCAGATAGACGATATACTATCTTTAAACAAAGACTTCCTGGAAATCCTTCTTCCATATCTGGAGAAAGATAGATAAAACGGACTCCATCTTCTAAAATCTCATAGTTAAAAATCTTCTGATTAAATCCATTTATACCACCATGAAGCGTATTCGGTTCGGAATTTACTGCAAGTTTATAGGTCTTTCCATTCAACTGAAACTCTCCATTTGCAATTCTGTTTGCAACACGTCCGATGATACATCCTAAAAATTTATCATCTTTATGACAATCTTCCACATCTTGATATCCAAGAACGACATCTCCATAATTTCCATCTCTGTCTTTTGTGAACACAGATAAAATATGACAACCAAGGTTACTCGTGATCACTTTTATCTCATCATTTTGTAATTCAAATAAGCAGACTCCATTTTGTCTTTTTTCGATCATTTTTACTTTCATCATTTTACAACACTTTCTTTTAAATTTTATCTGATATCTTTATTGATCCATTTTCATTATTTGCCTTGGCCATAGTAAGCATTTGCCCCATGTTTTCTGAAGAAATGTTTATCCTGCAGATATTGTGGCGCTGGCTTTGCTTCTGGATTTAAATGCTCACAACGGTATGCCATCTTTGCGACTTCTTCTAAGACAACGGCATTATGAACTGCCTCGGCTGCATCAGCTCCCCATGTAAATGGTCCATGATTTGTACAAAGCACTCCTGGAACATGAACTGGATCCTTATCTTTAAATGTCTCAATGATCACCAAACCTGTGTTCTTCTCATAGGCTTCTTCAATTTCTTCTTTTGTGAGGCTTCTTGCACATGGAATTTCTCCATAGAAGTAATCTGCATGTGTTGTTCCATAGCATGGAATACTTCTCCCCGCCTGTGCCCATGATGTTGCCCATGGGGAATGTGTATGTACAATTCCTCCTAAATCTTTGAATGCTTTATATAATTCAATATGCGTTGGTGTATCAGAAGATGGATTTAAATCTCCTTCCACTCTGTTTCCATCAAGATCCATGACAACCATATCTTCTGGAGAAAGTTTGTCATAATCCACACCACTTGGTTTAATAACAAATAAACCACTTTCTCTATCAATTCCGCTGACATTTCCCCATGTATATGTGATCAGACCTCTTTTAGGAAGTTCCATATTTGCTTCATAGACTTCTTTTTTTAATTGCTCTAACATCTTTCGTCTCCTTTTTACATCACATCAACTGCAACTCGTTCAAGTGCAAGACCTTTTTGATATCGTTTGATAAATTCATCAAAACCTTCTACATCTTTTTCATCTGGAGCGATCGTTGTACCTTCTTCCCCTGCAAATACTTTGTCAGAAAGATAGGTATCAAGCGTCTCATCTTCTGCTTTATCCAGCATATAGGCTGCAAGGATCGCCATTCCCCATGCACCACCTTCTCCAGCTGTTTTCATAACTGATACTGGTGCATTCACAGCTGCTGCCATGATCTTTTGTCCAACACCTTCTGTTTTGAATAATCCACCATGTCCCAGCATTTTATCAACTTTGACATCTTCTTCTTTCATCAAGATATCAAGCCCCGTCTTCAAAGCTCCAAGTGCTGTGTATAGATGAACTCTCATAAAGTTTGCAAGATTAAAATTACTATCTGGTTTTCTTACAAATAATGGCCTTCCTTCTTCAAATCCTGTGATATGTTCTCCTGAGAAATAGTTGTATGCAAGTAATCCACCACAATCCTTGTCACCTTCTAATGCTTTATTGTAAAGAGTTCCATAAAGCTGATCCATATCTACATCTTCCACACCAAAGTTCTGTGCAAATTCTTTAAATAAGTTGACCCATGCATTCAGATCTGATGTACAGTTATTACAATGTACCATACCCACAAGATCACCTGATGGCGTTGTGACAAGATCGATCTCATCATAAACTTTCTTTAATTCTTTCTCTAAAACGATCATTGCAAAAACACTTGTTCCTGCAGATACATTTCCTGTTTTTCTTGTCACGCTGTTTGTCGCAACCATTCCAGTTCCTGCATCTCCTTCTGGAGGACATAAAGGAATTCCAGCTTCCAGATTACCAGATGGATCTAATAATTTTGCTCCTTCTTCGCTTAAGATGCCCGCTTTATCTCCAGCTATTAAAACTTTTGGTAAGATATTTTCTAATTTCCATCCAAATTTTTTATCTTTGATCAGGTCGTCAAATGTCTTGATCATCGTCTGGTTATAATCTTTTGTTTCGATATCGATTGGGAACATTCCAGATGCTTCTCCAACACCGAGCACCTTTTCACCTGTTAATTTCCAATGGACATATCCTGCCAGTGTTGTCAGATAATCAATATCTTTTACATGTTCTTCTTCTTTTAAAATTGCCTGATACAGATGTGCGATACTCCATCTTTGAGGAATGTGATAAGAAAATACTTCCGTTAATTTCTCAGAAGCTTCTTCTGTCATTGTATTTCTCCATGTTCGAAATGGCACTAACAATTTTCCATCTTTGTCAAATGCCATATATCCATGCATCATCGCACTAAATCCGATACTTCCAACCTTGGTCAGTGTAATATCATATTTTTCTTTCACGTCGTTTACTAAATTTTGGTAACTGTCTTGTAGTCCACTCCAGATGTCTTCTAATGTATAAGTCCATATATTATTCTCCAGACGATTTTCCCAGTCATGGCTTCCGGATGCGATCGGATGATGATCTTTGTCGATCAGTACAACTTTGATCCTTGTTGATCCAAATTCGATTCCCAATGCTGTTTTCCCATCTGCGATCATTTGCTTTGTTTCCATGATACTACCTCCATTTTCTAACGATAAACTACTTCATTCCATCTTAATTCATTCTTTAATGTTCTGATATCTGTATTCTCATCAATGACAACACTCTCAATTCCCATAGCCTCTGCCCATGCAACCATCTGATCTACACTAAGATCATAAGAAAATGCTGTATGATGTGCTCCACCAGCTAAGATCCATGCCTCTGCTCCTTTATAAAGATCTGGTTTTGGTGTCCAGAATGCCGTCGCTACTGGAAGCTCTGGCATTGGTTTTTCTGTCTTTTTACAATCCACTTTATTAATGATCAGACGGAAACGATGTCCAAGATCGATCAAAGAAGTGGCTATTCCTTCTCCTTCTTTTGCTGTAAATACAAGTCTTGCAGGATCTTCACGATCTCCCATAGATAATGGATTTACTTTGATTGAAACAGGACCATCCGCAATCGTTGGGCATACTTCCAACATATGAGCTTCTAAGATACCCTCTTTTCCCGGAACAAAATTGTATGTATAATCTTCCATAAATGATGTTCCTTTGGCATCTTTCTTTCCTGCTGTCATAACTTTCATCAGTCGTACCATTGCTGCTGTCTTCCAGTCACCTTCTGCACCAAATCCATAACCTTTTTCCATTAATCTCTGAATCGCAAGTCCTGGAAGCTGTTTTAATCCACCAAGATCGCCAAAGTGTGTAACAACTGCCTGATAATCATGGTCTTTTAAGAATTTTTCTAGTCCGATCTCGATTCCTGCCTGTACCTCTACATGTTTCTTAAATTCGATCGGATCTCTGCCCTCTAATAAAAGATTGTATTTTTCATAATATAACTGTGTCAGTGCATCAATATCACCTTTGCTGACTGCATTGACATAATCTACAACTTCATTGACTGGATATGCATCGATCTCCCATCCAAATTTAATCTGTGCTTCGACTTTATCACCTTCTGTAACCGCAACATTTCTCATATTATCCGCGATCCTTACCACACGGATATTTTTACTTTCCACCATTCCGATTGCACTTCTCATCCAAGATGCGATCTTTTCTTTCACTTCTTTTGATTCATAATATCCAACAACAACTTCTCTTGGGATTCCCATTCTTGTTACGATATGTCCAAATTCCCTGTCACCATGTGCTGACTGGTTTTCATTCATAAAATCCATATCAATCGTGTCATATGGGATTTCTTCATTAAACTGTGTGTGAAGATGTAATAATGGTTTCTTAAATGCCTGTAATCCTGCGATCCATGATTTTGCTGGGGAGAATGTGTGCATCCATGTGATGACACCGGCACATTCTTCATCTGCATTTGCTTCTTCAAATGTTCTTCTGATCGAAGTACTATCAATTAATGTCGGTTTCCATACAACTTCAAATGGTAAGATGCCACTTTCATTGAAATTCTGCACAATGATCTGTGCATGTTTTGCCACATGGCTTAAACATTCATCTCCATATAAATCCTGTGATCCTGTTGCAAACCAAAATTTGTAATTTTTTTTAAGTTCCATTTTTTGCCTCCCAGTTTTATATCTATTCTTGATTCCTATTTTTACATGAGTTTCCGATCACCAATTTCGGTTCGATCAAATACTCTGTTTTCATGTCTTTGTCTGATCCACCTTGTATCTTTTCTAGCAACAACTGTCCTGCCATCTCGCCAAGTTTTTCCTGTGGATGAGCAATAGTCGTTAAAGAAAGTGGATGCTGATGTGCAAGCATTGAATTATCATATCCTGTGATCGACAAGTCTTCTGGAATTGAAACACCGATCTGATGCAATCCTCCAATGATTGAAAATGCGATCTGGTCATTGTAACAGACAACTGCATCCATCTTTCTTTGATCCTTTATCATCTGAACAACCGATGTTACTGGTTTCGTCTGACGATCTTCTGTATGAAACCAGACAACCATATCTGGATCATATTGATATCCTGCTTCCTGAAGTGCCATCACATAACCTTTATGTCGTTCTCTTCCTTGATGATCATCTGCTTTAAAAACTCCTACGATATGTTGATGTCCCATATCGATCAGATATTTTGTAAGCAGATAACCTCCTTTACAGTCGTCCATAAGAATGTGGGGTTTGTCTTTCATCTCCTCATAGACTCCATGAATAAAAATGTAGGGAATTTCATATTTATCAAGATTCTCATAAAGTTTTGGATGTCTGCATACAATCTCACTTTTACTTGGCTCAATGATCAAGCCATCAATATCTTTTGTAAGAATATCTTCAAGACATGCTGTCTCTCCTCGTCTGCTATTTTCTGTTGTCTTAAAAATAATGCTGTATCCATCTTTGGAAAGGACACTGTTGATTCCCTGGATCAATCTAGGGAATATATAATCAGAAATATAGGTTGTAACCACTGCAATGTTCTTTGATTCCTTTTTATGAAGTGCCCGTTCTGTACAAAACGTTCCCTTTCCATGAATTGCAACAATATAACCTTCTTCTTCCAGAATTGACAGCGCCTTACGTACGGTATGGCGGCTAAGATCATATTCCTGTACTAGTTGATTCTCTGACGGCATCTTATCTCCCGGTTGATAGACACCAGATAAAATATCATTCTTCAGTGATTCCTTTAATGTGTGATATTTCATTTCTCCTTTGTTCTTTCCCATGTTTGACATCCTCCTTCCTTATGGTTCTCATTTTAAAACTTGTACGGTCCTCTTTACAAGTTGTTGTTTATAGTAGATATTGACAATATTTTTACTTTATTTTTATGCATTTTTAACAAAAACTGTTTTTTCTATCATTCTACTTTTCCTTTTCTGCTTTCTCATGCTATACTGACTATCAAGAAGGAGTAACATACGATTGGAGGATTTCATGAAAATTTTGTGTGTAACAAAATGCCCGACTGGAATGGTTCAAACCTATGTTGCGGCAGAGAAACTAGAACAGGCAGGTGAGAAACTTGGTGTTGATCTTTCTGTGGAAACACAGGGAGCTATGGGAATTCAAAATAAGTTTTCCCCTGAACAGATCGACGAAGCTGATTATATTGTGATTGCTGCTGATGTTGCGATCGACGAAGCTTCCCGCTTCGGTAATAAAAAGCTTTATGTCACATCTTTAGAAGATGCCATTGTTCATCCTGAACAGATTTTAGAATCTCTGACAACCAAGTCATATTCTTATCAGGATGCAACTGTATCGAATAAGAAGATTCTTGGTTAGAAAAAACCATCACATTTATGATCTTAATGGTCACTAATGTGATGGTTTTTTTCAAATATATGTGATAATAATCAAATCAAAATATAATTTGTAAATTACGATTATTTATGTTAAACTAGAACATATATTCGAAAGGAGCTGTTTGATATGGAAATCTCATCAAAAGATTTATCTTTAAATGAAAAATTGAAGATTTTAGCTGATGCAGCAAAATACGATGTCGCCTGTACTTCCAGTGGTTCTTCCCGCCGTGGAAAGAAAGGGATGCTCGGGAATACAGAGGCTGCTGGAATCTGTCATAGTTTTTCTTCGGATGGGCGCTGTGTGTCTTTGCTTAAGATCTTACTTAGCAATGAATGTATTTATGATTGTAAGTATTGTCTAAACCGAGTAAGTAATGACAGGGTTCGTACAACATTTACTCCGGACGAGATCTGTACACTTGTTGTGGAATTTTATCGAAGAAATTATATTGAGGGATTGTTTTTAAGCTCTGGGATCGTGAAGAGTCCGACTTATACGATGGAATTGATGTATCAGGCTATTTATCTGCTTCGTACAAAGTACCACTTTAATGGATATATCCATGTGAAAGCGATTCCTGGTGCTTCGGATGAGTTGATCACGAATATGGGATATCTTGTCGATCGTATGAGTGTGAATCTGGAACTTCCTACGATTGACGGGCTTAAGAAGCTGGCTCCTCATAAGAATCCAAAGAAACTTGTTGCTCCGATCCGCCAGATTCAAAATGGAATCGTGGATCATCGGTTGATGATCGGGAAAGATGCCTCTATGGAACGTTCTCGAAGTAATAAGTATTTGAAGCATACGATCTTTCAGGAGAATCCTTATCAGCGGATTCAGACTGGTTCTTCCCCGTTGACACTTGCAGATCCTTCTCTTAAGAATACTTTACGTTTGCAAAATAATGGAAAACCAGCTTCTTTTGTTCCTGCCGGTCAGAGTACACAGATGATCATTGGTGCAACTGGGGAGAATGATCTGCAGCTTTTATCAACAACGCAGAAATTATATCAGCAGTATGACTTGAAACGTGTATTTTATTCTGCTTATGTTCCTTTGAATGAAGATTCTAATCTGCCAGCTCTTGGAACTGCACCACCGCTTCTTCGGGAACACCGTCTGTATCAGGCAGACTGGCTACTACGGTTTTATGGATTTAAAGCAGATGAATTACTTTCTGTAGACCGGCCGAATTTTAATACGATGCTTGATCCAAAGTGTGACTGGGCACTTCGTCATCTGGATATTTATCCGGTTGAGATCAACCGGGCTTCTTATGATGTGTTGCTTCGTGTTCCTGGAATCGGGACAAAGTCTGCGTTTCGTATTGTGAAGGCACGCAAACATGGAACTCTTAATTTTGAACATTTAAAAAAGATGGGGGTTGTTCTAAAACGTGCGAAGTATTTTATTACTTGCAGCGGGAAGATGATGCACCGGATACCGATCGAGGAAGATTTTATTACACGCCAGCTGATCGGTGAAGATGGAAAGCAGAACTGGGAGATTGATCATCCGCAGACCTATCGACAGCTTTCTTTATTTGATGATTTTAATTTCCAATCTGAAGTCACTGTAGAAGATTCTTCGAAGACTTTGTTTGGACAGATGTAATTTTCGTTATTTTTTGTATTTTGGAGGCTATTGTGACTGTTTTTACTTGTGAAGATAATTTTGATGCAATGATGACTTGTATTTATGAAGCCTGGGCATCAAGACTTGGACATTCCAATATTAAATTGAAGACAGAACCGATTGGGAATCTGGAATTATTCTGTGATTATCGGCATGTGGATGCCGACCCTGATAAAACTGCCAGTGTCGTTCGTTCTATCAAAAATAAAATTTCTTATCAGGCTTATATTATGATCTATGAAGCTGCGATGTCTGATGCCGAGGATAAATTAGATACGATTTATCGTTTTATTGTTGCTGGATTCCATTACGGTGCTCATGTTGTGGATTTTCTTCAGGAACCCGTGGTTATGCGGATGTTTGAATTGAAACGTAAAGTTGGAAATGAAGCTCATTTTCATGTGGAATTTATCCGATTTGCGAATATGCCTGGAGATGTGTTGGTAAGTCATATTGAGCCAAAGAGTAATGTATTGACTCTGGTTGCACCACATTTTTCTGATCGTCTGCCTTCTGAAAACTGGATGATCATTGATGATAAACGTTTCATTGCTGTTGTCCATCCTGCAGATCAAGATTATTATTTAACAACACTTTCAAAAGAAGAAATGGACCGGCTGTCCATTCAGACAGACGATCCGTTTATTGATCTATGGAAAGACTTTTTCAATACGATTGGGATTAAAGAACGAGAAAATCATCAGTGTCAGAGGAATCTGATGCCTTTGTGGTATCGGAAACATATGACAGAATTCAAATCTTAGGATTTATTTGTGTCTTCTTGTTTTAGATATTCTAAAAATATTTCACATCCCTCGACTACATCTCTGTATGTATCGTCAAAATTTCCTGTATACCATGGATCTGCAATATCTCTTGGATGTTTGGAATAATCTAGTAACAGATGTATTTTCCCATCTGGATCACCGCCTGTGATTCGGTTCATGTTTCTTAGATTCCATGCATCCATACCGATAATGTAATCGTATTCTTTGTAATCTTGTTTTGTCATTTGGATGGCACGGTGTTTTAGGACTGGGATTCCTTCCTGTCTTAGTTTATTTACCGTTCCATAATGTGGTGGATTACCGATCTCTTCTCTGCTCGTTGCAGCAGAGTCGATGTAAAATTTGTCTTTTAGTCCTTGATTGTTTACCATGTGTTGGAAAACAAATTGGGCCATTGTGCTTCGGCAGATATTGCCGTGGCAAACGAATAGTATTTTTATCATATCAATTATCCTCCTAAAATGCCGTGATTTGCCTTGTTTTACGGGATTTTCTAAGGATTCCCGTGAAGCACACTATTTCTGATAATGTGGTAAAATCAGCAAAATGGAGCAAATCGTGGCAACGTGTAGTAGTCAAATGGTAGTCCGTTATGGGGGGTTCAGACTACTTCGATTTTGAATCTCATAACGATAGCTTTGGTGAAAGGGGATCATTTTCCCTTACAGTTCAAAAATTCAAATATCATTGTACCATAGAAGTCGCTTTTTCTCCACATCAAAGAAGGCATCTATAAATGCTAAAATAAGAATGTACAAAAATGATCATTTAAGAATGTACAAAATCACATTATAATAAATTTCCTAGGGAGGAATTTATTATGATATACACACCAAAGATTACAAATGATATTCAGATTAACTCTTTAAAAGATCTGATAAAACTAAAACCCCTTTTGGAGGATGGTACATTGAAAATTAATATTTCAGATATTACCTACTGCTTATCAGAAACTGTATCGTAATCAATAATTTTAATGCAAAACTGCACCCACAATAT
>ERZ791871.364-NODE-364-length-60264-cov-7.202229_pt1 | contig 60264 bp, 59 predicted proteins | sample MGYA00510280_ERZ791871 | MGnify/ENA primary metagenome ERZ791871 (study PRJEB30046, sample SAMN00792111) | human gut metagenome | study: EMG produced TPA metagenomics assembly of the A metagenome-wide association study of gut microbiota in type 2...
ATTTCTCCCTGTGTTCCCTTACCGGCGCCGGGGGCGCCCAACAGGATCAGCTTCATCTCAGTTCAAGTGGAGTTGCTCCATCAGCTTGTCGATCTCGTCAAAGACCAGCTGGGGAGACTTGGCGCGGATCATGAAGTAGGGCCGCCCGGCGGCGTACTTGGCGCAGAAGGCGCCCCGGTCCTGCCGGCGCTCATCGGTGTCCACGATGGGCATTACCAGGCCGTGCTTGCCGCACAGCAGCTGATTCAGGCCGAAGAAGTTCATCATGGAGTGATAGCTCTGATAGGCGGCTTCGAACTGGCCCATGGGCTTGACCTCGGTCTTGAACCAGCCGTCGATGCAGGGCATGATAGCCAGGTCCATGTTGGTGGGCTCGTAGCACATGGGCATCTCCGGTTCGTCGCCGAAGAACATCTTCACGCCCTCGTCCTGGTCCGCCAGGTCAGAACGCTCGGTGCCCTTGGCCCGCTTGCGGACGTAGATGTTCTTGGAGCCGTACAGGGCGATGCCGGTCTCGTGGTCCATGACCGTGGTCTCCGTGGAGAAGATGGAGGCGCCCCGGCGGCAGCCCTCCAGCTGGGTCATGGACTTACCGTGGTTGTTCTCACCGCCCACCAGCAGGATGCCGTGGCCCCTGTAGACCACGCTGGAGGAGTGGAAGGGGTGTAGCCCCTCCTTATCCATCTGGTTGGCCAGCATGGTGACCATGATCTTGTTCAGCTCACCTTCTTCCCAGAAGCTGGTGAGGATCAGCTGTTCGTTCTCGTAGCGGATGGACTTCACTGCCTCGCCATAGTACCAGATGATATCGGGCTGTTCCTTGGTGATCTCGTGGGAGACCTCCACAGAGCCCAGGCGGTAGTTGAGGAAGGACATGTCCTCCGCCACTGCAGTGCGCTCCGGACCGCCCACCACATCAAAGCGGATTACGGCCTTGTTGCTGCTAATCTGTTCGGAAAATGTGCTCATATCGTCTCTCCTGTTCTGAAAATTGGGTGTCAGTTTAGTAGGGGATCACTTCATGGTGGTGATAGGCCGGGACTGGAGCAGATACACCTGCCCGTCTACGATGGCCCACTCGATATCCTCGGGCTTTTTGTAGAAGGCCTCGATCCTGTTGGCCAGGGTCACCAGTTGGTTGCGCTCGTCATCTGTCAGCACGGGGGCCTCCCGCTGGTCCTCGGGCACCGGGATCTCCTTCGTGCCGCCCCGCTCGTTGAGGCGGACCACCATGGTCTCCTTTTCAGAGATGTACTCCGTGGTGACCTCCCCGGTGTGCTTGTTGATCCACAGATTGTCCGGGGTGACAATGCCGGAGACGATGGCCTCGCCCAGGCCCCAGGCGGCCTCCAGCACCACGGTGTCATAGTCGTTGGTGATGGGGTTGGAGGTGAACATCACGCCGGCCTTCTGGGCGCTGACCATGCACTGGACCACCACCGCGATGGAGATGCTCCGCTCGTCAAAATGCTTCTCCCGGCGGTAGAAGATGGCCCGGTCGTTGTACAGGGAGGCCCAGCACTCCTTGATGTACTTCACCACGTCGTCATTGCCGATGACGAACAGGAAGGTCTCCTGCTGCCCGGCAAAGCTGGCGTCGTCCAGATCCTCGGCGGTACCGCTGGAGCGGACGGCCACCGGCTGGCGGGAGTCGCCAATCTGGCTGTAGAACCGGATGATGTCCTCGGCCATTTCCTGGGGAACGGGGGAGCTGATGATGCGCTCCCGGATCTCGGCCGCGACGGAGATCAAAGATGCGTCGCTGGAGAAGTCGATGGTGTCCAGCTTTTCAAAGACATAGTCCCAGAGGCCGTTGGCCTCCATGAATGCGTTGAACATCTCTGAGCGGACGATGAACCCCTTGGGCACCGGCAGCCCGGCCCGGGACATACGGCAGAGGCTGGCGCCCTTGCCTCCGGCGGCGTGGGCCAGTTCCTCGTCGGGGATTTCGTCAAACCATGCCAAATATGGACTCATGATGCAGGACTTCCTTTCTGTTCCAATTCCCGCCGGATGGCGGGCGTCTTGTTCAGGGAAACCGGCTGCGGCGCTGTATTCATCGCCGCAGCCGTGTTGCAGCTCCTCAGCTGAGAACTTCCACTACGCCGATGGAGCCGTCTACGCGGATTTTATCGCCGGTCTTGATCAGCTGGGTGGCGCGGCGGGTGCCTACCACACAGGGGACGCCGAACTCCCGGGCCACCACGGCGGGGTGGGACAGAGCGCCGCCGGTGTCGGTGACCAGCGCGGAGATCTTGGAGAAAGAAACCACCCAAGCGGGGTTGGTCATCTTGCACACCAGAATTTCGCCCTCTTTGACAGTATCCAGCTCAGAGGGATCGGACACCAGATGGGCGATGCCCTCCTGGACGCCGGGACAGCCAGGGATGCCCTTGAGGACCGTCTTGCTGATCTCGGTTTTCTCGGCCTTTTCCTTCATCTCGGCTTCGAACTTCTGGGGATAGCCCCACAGGGACTTGTAGGGCTCCTGATAAACCGACCACTCGGTGGCAGTGCCGTACCACTCCTGGGGATGGAGCTTGCGGGCGGCGTCCATCTCGGCCCGGCGGCTCTTGACCAGTTCCCGGACAGGGTAGTTGGAAGTGGCGGTGCAGCGGATCTCATCGTACTTCAGCATGAAGATGTCCTCGGGATCGTCCAGGATGCCGGCCCGGACCAGGGCCTTGCCAATCTGGACAAAGGCTACCCGCAGCCGGGAGTAGATGCCCTGGTCGATGTAGAAGTGGTGGTCCGGCGTGATGGGTGCCATCTTCACGGACAGCTCCAGATAGTGCTTTAGCTGGGCCAACTGCTCGGGATCGCTGACCTTGGCGTACAGATCCTGGATGGCCGCCTGCTGGGAATCCATGCAGGCCTTGTACTCGGCGTTGAAGTCATAGTCGCTGGCTACATAGCCGCGGACCGCCTCATAGGCAGGGGTGGGATCCTCGTACCAGGTTTTGTAGATGAACTCGTGGGTGTACATGGCCTTGAAGCCGTACTCCTTGCGGTAAGCGTCCATCATCTCCAGGAACGTCTCACTGCCGGGGACGCTGGCGGCCTTCTCCTTGATTGCGGCGCTGTCTGCTGCGGAGAGGAACAGCTCCTTCAGAGCAGGGACACGGCAGATCTCCTCCTTCATCTCCCACAGGGCCTTCAGGGAGTCCCAGTTGCGGTCGGCGGGGGAGACATTAATCTTGCCGATCAGCACATCGTCGGCGCCGGCTGCCTTGGCGGCGTTGGTGAAGTCCGTAGAGGCCTGGAACTGGGCCAGATTGATGATCCAGTGGATTCGGAAGGCTTCGGACTTCATATCCAGCATATCTTCCATGTGGATCATGATCTCCGGCAGGGACTTGTGCTCAAAGTCGAAGTCTAGAATGGCGTTCTGCATCTGCTGGAGGCGGGGCACGTACTCCTTCTTCCAACGGTCCATAAAGGTGTCTGCGTAGATGGGCATGACCTTGGTGTAGTAGTCGAACATGGGCCCCACCTTGTCGGCGTCCGTCTCCGGGGGCACTACGGCAGAGTAAACATAGCCGCCGATCTTCTTGGCGATCCAGGCCTTGCCGATGGGGGCACCGAACCGCTGATACATATAAGTACAGTCGGCACCCCAGCGGCCATCGCAGTCCCACCAGCCGCCAATGTCGAAATATAGTGGGGAGATGGGGTTCGGGCAGTGCAAGTCATCGTAGAACCACATCAGGCTCTTCTCGCCCTCGTCCTTCCACTCGATGGGGAAGCGGTCGTCGGTGAATTTTGTTGCGAGAACCTTGGAAGTATCACTCATGATGATTTCTCCTTCTGTCTGATTTAGACTGTTTTTGGAACTGGATAATCGAGGATCGCGCGCCTTGGATCTCTATCAATGCTGCCGCGACGGCAGGACATGGACCGATAATTTTAATCGATTATATTTGCTTAAAAATAAATTAAGAATAGAATTTGTAAAAATTAAAATATTTTTGTTTAATTCACAGATTTATTAACAAAAAAGTTGATTTATCTTTAAAAAGATGATATGCTGCGAAATAGAAAAGAGATAGCATAGATGTTCGAAAAATTTAAATAATCGATTATTTATCATAGGCTCATTTTAATCAGAACCCCCAAAAAAGTCAAGGAAAAACCGTCAGATTCTTGTCAAAATACTTAACAAAAAGGGGCGTTAAATTTTATGCAATTAAGAGAAATGACTCTGGAAGTGGACACCCACACCCATACGATCCTATCCGGACACGCTTGGTCCACTCTGCGGGAAAACTGCTGTGCCGCAAGAGGGCGGGGCATGAAAGGCCTGTGTTTAACCGAGCATGCGCCGGGGATAGAGGGCGGCGCGCCTTCCTTTATTCCACACAGCCAGCGGATGCTGCCTCAGGAGGTGGAGGGGATCCGGGTGTATCAGGGGATCGAGGTCAATATCCTCGACCATCAGAACCACTTGGACATTCCAGAGGAGTATCTGAAGCTGTGCGAATTTGTCATTGCCAGCATTCACTCCCACATGTTCCCGGAGAAGATGGATCGAGCAGCCAACACCGCCACCTATTTGGAGATTTTGAAGAATCCCTATGTGGACATCATCGGCCATGCGGATGACCCCAGCGTCCCCTGTGACTTTGAGGCCATTGTGCAGGAGGCTCAGCACCAGGGAAAGCTGCTGGAGTTGAACAACAACTCCACCACGGCCCACCGGCCCGGCAGCCTACCCTCTTTAAAGCAATACATCCTGTGCTGCAAGGCCCACAGCCAGCGGGTCTGCGTGGCCAGTGATGCCCATTTCGACACCATGGTGGGCAATGTGGCGCCGATCATGGCGCTGCTGGACGAGCTGGAGTTCCCACAACAGCTCATCGTGAACCTGCGGCAGGAGACCTTTGAAGCCTATCTGCGGGAGCGGGAAGCCCGCATCGGCAGCAGATGAGGGAACCGTCAAATCCGTTGACAAATTCCTCAAAGCGGGATACAATAAAACAAAATAATAATCGATTATTAAAATAATAAAAATCGATTTTATAGAAGGATAGGGAGAAAGAGGGGGGCGGAGCCATGCCTGCAGGACAGAGGAAGAGCACCATGCGGCGGGAGATCCGGACGTACATCCAGAGACAGATCGCCCAGGGCGTGTACCGGCCGGGAGATCGGATTGTGGAGACCCAGCTGGCCCGGGAGATGAATGTTTCCCAGGCGCCGGTGCGGGAGGCTCTGCTGGAGCTGGCTGCCATGGGCCTGGTGGAGGAACGGCCCTATTCCGGCACCTTCGTCCGCCACCTGAAGGCAAGCGACATTGAAGACATCTACAATACCCGGGCCTTTTTGGACGAGTATGCGGCCCGCCAGGCGGCCCGTCTAGCCACGCAGGAGCAGCTGGACGCCATGGAGGTCCTGCTGAAAAAGATGGATCAGGCCGAGGATGATGCCTCCTTTGCAGAGATGGACATCGCGTTTCACGGCATGATCGTGGACGCCGCTGACAGTCCATCCCTGAAGCGGGCGTGGGACAATCTGCGCCTGGTGGAGTGGACCAGCGTGTCAGTGGCAGTAACCCAGGAGTCGTTGCCGGAACTGGCGGAACAGCACTGGCAGATTTTCCGCACTCTGCGCAGCCATGCGGAGCAGGAGGCGGGCGCCTATATGTTTTTGCATATCAAACACTTTGGAGAGGAACTGAAACGCTATGTGACAGAGACGGAACAGGCGGAGGCCGTTCCGCAGGAAAGAGAGGAGAGGAGACTTTCATGATGCAGGAAGGCCGTGACTGGGACCGTCTGGTGATTAACCGGAAGGATACCACAGGAGAAGAGCGGGTCATCGGCCATACACAGATCCGAAAGGGCGGCATCGCCAAGGTCACCGGCACTGCCCAGTATGGCTCGGATGTGGATTTGCCTGGGCAGCTGTATGCCGCAGTAGCCCGCAGTCCTTATCCCCACGCCCGCATTTTACAGATTAACACGCAGGAGGCCGCCGCGCTGTCCGGCGTCCGGGCAGTGATCACCGGCGCGGACTGCCCCACGCTGTTCGGCTCCTTCATTGCGGACCAGCCCATCGTGGCCCGGGAGAAGGTCCGCTACCAGGGGGAGCCGGTGGCCGCCGTGGCGGCTGACACCCAGGAAATCGCACGGGAGGCCGCAAGGCTGATCCAGGTGGAGTATGAGCAGTTACCAGTGGTCAATGACCTGGAGACCTCTATGAAAAATGAGGTGCTGGTCCATGAGGACTGGAGCCAGTACGACTGCTCCAGTGCCTGCTTCCCGGTGCAGGGCACCAACATCGGGGACCAGTACCACCTGAAAAAGGGAGATGTGGAGGCTGGCTTCGCCCAGGCGGACGAGATCGTGGAGAGCGACTTCACCTGCGGGATGCTGCAGCACACCACCATTGAAACCCATACTGCCACCGCGCAGGCGGATCCCATCTCTGGGGAGATCCACATCTGGGTGCCCGCTCAGTCCCCCTTCAGCAACCGGGGGTTGATCGCCAAGACCTTTCATGTGCCCATGGAGAAGGTGCGCCTTACGGTCACGGAGATCGGCGGTGGCTTCGGCGGCAAGTATGAGGCCAAGTGCGAGCCCATTGCTGTGGCCCTCTCCCTGAAGGCCAAGGGCCGTCCGGTGAAGCTGACCTACGGCCGGGACGAAGAATTTGCCGCAACTGTGTGCCGCTCCCCGGTCCACATCCACATGAAGACCGGCGTGAAGCGGGACGGTACACTCACTGCCCAAAAGGTGGATATCCAGTGGGATGCCGGCGCCTATGTCACCACCAATCCCCGGGTGGACTACAACGCAGGCTTTGCCGCCAACGGTCCCTACAAGATCCCTAACGCCCAGGTGGATGCCTATGTATACATGACCAATAAGACCCTGGGAACCGCCTATCGTGGCTTTGGCGTCACGGAGGTGGCCACTGCTCACGAGCGGCAGATGGACCGGATCGCCGAGAAGTTGGGGATAGATCCCCTGGAGCTGCGCCTGAAAAACGTGCTGCAAAACGGAGATGTAGGCATCACCGGCGAGATCATGCAGACCATGGCGGTGAAGGAGTGTCTGGAGACCGCCGCAGCCAACATCGGCTGGAAGGATCTGCCGGACCGCTGGACGGACGAGGAGGGAAACCTCTGCGGCAAGGGCATCGCCTGCTTCAACAAGCTCACCGGTACCCCCTCCACCACCTCGGTTCTGGTGAAGATGAACGAGAACGGCTCCCTGTACATCATGTCCGCCAGCACAGAGATGGGCCAGGGCGTCACCACCACACTGCCCCAGATTGCGGCGGAAACCCTGGGTATGGCTCTGGAGAAGATCTCCATGGCACCGGTGGATACCGCTATTACTCCCTATGATAAGACCACCACGTCCTCTCGCTCCACCTTCCACTCCGGCAATGCGGTGCTGGAGGCCTGCGAGGACATCAAAAAACAGCTGTGCCGCTTGGCGGCCATCAAGTTCGGCGTGGCACCGGAGGATGTAACCTACACCGCCGACGGCTATATCCAGGGTCGGTCCCGACCGGAACAGCGCATCCACATCAACGATGTGGGGGCTTCCGGTATCCTCCACGAGCAGCCGCCGGTGGTGGCGGTAGGCCGGTATGGCACCTCTGACATCTTCGATCCCCCGCCGGTGGACGGCCGGCAGTCCAAGCGGCCCACGGTCATGTGGATGCACGGCGCCCAGGCCGCTGTCGTGGCGGTGAACCCCAAGACGGGCCGGGTCCACGTGAAGAAGGTGGGGGCCGCCCACGATGTGGGCAAGGCCATCAACCCCACCGGCTGCCTCCAGCAGATCGAGGGCTCCATCATCATGGGACTGGGCCACGCGCTGATGGAGGAGATGATCTACGAGGACGGCAAGCTCCGCAACGGCAACATGGTGGACTACAAGGTCCCCACCTTCATGGACTCCGACGTGGAGATGAAGATCACCCTGGTGGAGCAGGCCCATCCGGAGGGCCCATACGGCGTCAAGGGCATCGGCGAGCCGGGCCTGGCGCCCACGGCTGCGGCCATCGTGAACGCGGTGTGCCACGCTTGCCGCACGGATTTCACCTCCATCCCCATCAAGCCGGAACACATTTTGTTCAGAAAGGAGCGCGGCCATGCTTCCGAAGTTTGAACTCTATATGCCGGACACCATGGAGGAGGCCTGCCGCCTGAAAGCGGAGGGCGCCGAGGTGGTGGCCGGCGGCACGGATGTGTTTGTCAATATGCACGGGGGAAAGGACCGCTCCGGCAAGGTGGTGGACATCAAGAACATTCCCACCCTGCAGGGACATACCTTTGACGAGGCACAGGGGCTGGATCTGGGCGCCCTGACCACCCATCGGGAGATCGAGCTGTGGGATGTGATCAAGAAGCACTATCGGGCCATGTTCGAGGGCTGCTCCCGGGTGGGCTCTGTCCAGATCCGCACCCGGGGGACGCTGGGGGGCAACATCTGCAACGGCGCGCCCTCGGCGGACAGCATCGGCCCCATGCTGGTCCACGATGCCCGGGTAGTGGCTGCTGGCCCTGCTGGAGAGCGGGAGATCCCCCTCCACAATTTCTACCTGGGCTTGAAAAAGCTGGATTTGCGGCCGGATGAGCTGCTGGCCCGTATCCGGATTCCTGCGCCGCCCGCCCACTCCGGCAGTTTTTACATCAAGTACACTCGCCGGGACGCCATGGATCTGGCGCTGCTGGGCGTCTCTACCTATGTGGAGCTGACAGGCGACACCCTGAAAACTGTGCGGATCGCCCTGACTACCGCCGCACCCACGCCTATTCGGGCCTTTGAAACGGAGCGGATCCTGACGGGCAGACCCGCTGTGGAGGGGACCTTCCTGGCAGCGGGCAAGGCCGTGCTGCAGGAGAGCCATCCCCGGTCCAGCTGGCGCTCCAGCGCGGAATTCCGCCTGGCGCTGCTGGAAGAGTTGACGGCCCAGGCCCTGCGGCAGGCCGCAGCCGTGGCAAAGGAGGCGTGAGAGATGCAACAGATCACCATTCATGTGACCGTCAATGATGAGGCATACATCCGCACGGTGCCTGTGAACATGACCCTGCTCCAATTCCTGCGGGAGGAGCTGCACCTGACCGGTACCAAGGAGGGATGCGACGAGGGAGAGTGCGGCGCCTGCACCGTGCTGGTGGACGGCCACCCTATGAATTCCTGCCTGGTGCTGGTGGCAGAACTGGACGGCAAGCACGTTCTGACCGTGGAGGGCCTGGCCCGGGACGGCCGCCTGCATCCCCTGCAGGAGGCGTTCCTGGAGGTGGGGGCTGTCCAGTGTGGCTACTGCACGCCGGGGATGCTCCTTTCTGGCATCGCGCTGCTGAACCTGTACCCCCATCCCACCCGGGAGCAAATCCGCAAGGAGATGGAGGGCAATATCTGTCGGTGCACCGGCTACGCCCGCATCGCGGACGCCATCCAGCTGGCGGCGGAGCGTATCAACGGAAAGGCCTGAGCGCTATGGCGGTGGATGTGGCACGGTATTTCTACAAGGGCGGCCTCAACTGCGCGGAATCCACCCTGCGGTGCCTCATCGAGGAGGGGATCATCGACCCACCTCCGGAGGTCGTGCGGATGATGACCGGCTTTGGCGGCGGGATGCAGCGGGGAACCACCTGCGGCGCTGTGGTGGCTGCGGTGGCGGCCATCGGCTGGGCCACTGGCCGGACAGAGCCAGGACAGTCCCGGGAGCCGTCCGCGGCCGCGGTCCGGGAGTTCCTTCGGCGGTTTGAGGAGACCTTCGGCAGCCTGACCTGTCGGGAGCTCCAGGCGGTCTATGTAAAGGAACACGCCCTGAAATCTGAGGGGATGTATCGCAGCTGCACCGTGTTTGTAGAAAAAGCAGTGGAGCTGGCACAGGACATCCTTGGACGGGCATCGCTGGCATAAGAAAACACCGCGGCAGTACAACTGCCGCGGTGTTTTCAGCGCCGCACTTGACAAATTCGCCCAAAATCGATATTGTAAGTAAAAATAACGCCAGAAATGTTCACGGATTTGGTGAGATGAGAAGGGATATCCATGAAAGAGAAAGAGGCTAGACGAAAGCCCGCGAAGGAGACCTTACGGACCAATATCAAGGATTATATCCAAAAACAGATCGCAGCGGGCGTGTACCGTCCTGGGGACCGAATTGTGGAGACGCAGCTGGCCCGGGAGATGAATGTCTCCCAGGCACCGGTGCGGGAGGCTATCCTGGAGATGGTCGCCTTGGGGATGCTGGAAGAACGGCCGTACTCAGGCCATTTTGTGCGGGCTCTGGGGCCGAAGGAGATTGAGGATATCTATCAGACCCGTGCCGTCGTGGAGGAATATGCTGCCCAACGTGCGGCAGACAGGGCCACGGAGGATCAGCTGGCGGAGATGAAACGACTCCTTCAGGAGATGGACGCCAAACGGGATTTGGACCGGTTTGTTCATCAGGATATGGAATTCCACAACTTGGTGATGGACGCAGCTGAGAGCGCCGCCCTCAAGCGGGCGTGGTCCATGTTGCGGATGGCAGAGTGGACCTATATCGCGGCTGCCATTACGAAATCCTCGCTGGAGGAAATGATTCAACAGCACTGGACGATCTTCCGCTATTTAGAGGCCCGGCAGGCCCACAGCGCCGGGGCGTATATGTATCTGCACATCAAGGGCTTTGGAGAAGAGGTCAGCCAGCACTTTGCCGACCAGAAGAAAAAAGAGCTGTAATACGCGGGGCCGTTCCTCTGGAACGGCCCCGCTGCGTTTCAAATGAGACTCAGTAGCACTTGCGGTAGATGGCCTCTTCGGACTCCAGGTCGAAGGGGTAGTAGGCGTTGGTCATGAGGCGCTGCTGGTTGGCCTCGACGGACAGGGGGAAGGCCTTGAAGTCCGCCTCAGTGAAGCCGCAGTCCCGCAGGGGCCGCAGGGGCAGGATGCGCTGCAGCAGGGCGTTCATCTCGGGGATGGCGTCCTTGACCTCGCAGCCCAGGATGCTGGACACCAGCTCCTTGAACTTCATGATCTCACCGTCGGGCTTGTGCTCGTCATAGTAGTCCATGATGGCGCCGAAGAGCATATAGTTGCTCTCGCCGTGGGGCACGTGATAGGTGCCGCCCAGGGGGAAGCTCATGCCGTGGACCGGGCCGCAGCCGGCCTTCAGGAAGGCGATGCCGGCGTAGAAGCTGGCGGTCACGAACTGATCCATATACTCGAACCGGGCGTCCTGGCCCTTTTCGTCGATCAGCTTGAAGCCTTTCAGAATCACATCCATAGCCTTCTCGCTGAAGAGCTCGGAGGTCATGGTCTTGCGGTGGGGGCTCAGGAAGGACTCGGTGGCGTGGACCAGGGCGTCGATGGCGGAGCAGGCGAAGGGCTTGTAGGGCAGGGTCTTGAGGAGCTCCGGGATCAGGCACACCTTGTTGGGGATGATGTCGTCGGACACCAGGCCCAGCTTGGTCTCACCGCCGGTGAGCACACCGTCCTTCTCGTCCTTGACGATAGCCACAGAGATGTTGGTGCACTCAGAGCCGGTGCCGCAGGTGGTGGGGATGGCGATGACGTCCTTCTCGTGCACCACGGGGAATCGCTTGAAGTACAGGTTGTGGACGGTATCGGGGCGCTTGCAGCCCAGCAGCTTGCACAGGTCCATAATGGCGCCGCCGCCCACGGCGATGACGCGGTCATAGCTGTCGTAGGGGATGGCGTCGTACATGACCTGGATCATTTCCTCGCTGGGTTCGCCAGCGCCGAACTTCTCCTGGAACACATAATGGCACTTGAGGCCCAGATCCTTCATGAAGGGGGTGTAGATGAACTCGTTGGTCAGCACCACGTCCCGCTCGTTCAGCTTGAACTCCTCCGCCATCTGGGCGAAGGTCTGGAACTTGTACACTGTGGGAGCGAAAATAATCTCCCGCTTGTCAGCCATCAGGGAAGCGGAAAAAGCATCCATGATTCTTGTCTCCTTTTTAAATATAAAATGTACGCCGTGCCCCGGCATCTGCCGGGGCACGATCTGTTTTATCTCCGGGGCTTGGGGGCGTTGACGCAGGTGCTGTGGCACACGTGGGCCGTCTCCATCACCACCTCGCTGACCGTCGGGTGGGGATGAACGGTGCGGCCAATCTCCGCCACCGTGCCTTCGCACTCCATAACCGCGGCCACCTCGGCCGCCAGGTCCGTGGCCCGGGGGCCGATGATGTGGAAGCCCAGGATCTCATCCGTGGCCTTGTCGTAGACAAACTTGGCGAAGCCCTTGTTCTCGCCCATGGTCAGGGCCTTGCCGTTGCCGGAGAGGCTGAACGTCCCTACGCCTACATCCCGGCCGGTGGCCTGGGCCTGCTCCTCTGTAAGGCCCACCATGGCGGTCTCGGGATTGCAGTAGACACAGGAGGGGATGCGCTCATAGTGCAGCTGCTTGCAGGGCTTTCCGGCGATGTGGTCCGCCACCAGCAGGCCCTGGGCGGAGGCCACATGGGCCAGCTGCATCTTGCCGTTGATGTCGCCGATAGCGTACACGCCGGGTACATTGGTGCGGCAGAGGCCGTCCACCTCCACAAAGCCCTTCCGGTCCATTTTCACGCCGATGGTGTCCAGGCCAATGCCCCGGGTATTGGGGGCTCGGCCGCCGGTCATCAGCACCACGTCGCCCTCCACAGTGCCCTTGGCGCCATCCTTGACAGAGGCGTAGTGGATCTTCAGGCCGTCCTCGATAGACTCCACCTTCACACCCAGCACCAGCTCCACACCGCAGGACTTCAGCTCCGCTTCCACGAAGCTGGTGACATCCTTGTCCAGGGGCCCCAGCAGCCGGTCCAGCATCTCCACAATGGTGACCGGAACGCCCAGGCGATAGAAGAAGGTGGCGAATTCCACGCCGATGACGCCGCCACCCACAATGATGATGTGCTTGGGGCACGTGGTCATGTTCAGCAAGCCGGTGGAATCCACCACACCGGGCAGGTCCACGCCGGGAATGGGGATCCGGGCGGGGCTGGAGCCAGTGGCCACGATCAGGTGGTCGCAGGTCAGGTCCTCACCGCCGGCCAGATGGACCGTCTGCCGGTCCGTCAGGGTGGCGTGGTCGGCGAACACCGTGACGCCGTGGCTCTTCTCCAGGAAGGCCACGCCGTTGCTCAGCTGCTTGGAGACGGCGTTCTTCCGCTCGATGATTTTGGCGTAGTCGAAGGTGACGTTGTCGGCGCTGACGCCGAAGGGGGCGCCGTTTTTGGCGTCGTGATAGATATCGGCGGAGTGGAGCAGCGTCTTGGTGGGGATGCACCCCCGGTTCAGGCAGGTGCCGCCCAGCTCCGCCTCCTCCACCAGGGCGGTCTTCAGGCCGTTCTGGCTCAGGCGGATGGCGCACTCGTAGCCGCCGGGGCCGCCGCCCACGACGATGGCATCAAATTTCTGCATAGGCGCCTCCTCAGATCAGCAGGATGGGATTCTGCAGATAGCTCTTCAGCTTCTGCAGGAATTTGGCGGCCTCGGCCCCGTCGATGATCCGGTGGTCATAGCTCAGGCACAGGGCGCACATGGACTTGATGACCACCTGGTCCTCGCCCTCGTCATCGGTGACCACCACGGGGGTCTTGGCGATCTTGCCCACGGCCAGGATGGCGGACTCAGGGGGATTGATAATGGCCACGAAGTCATCCAGGTCGAACATGCCCAGGGAGGACACAGTGAAGGTGCCGCCGTGATAGTCGGCCTCGGTCAGCCTGCCCTCCCGGGCCTTCTCGATGAGCTCCGCGGACTTGGCGGCGATGCCGGTGAGGCCGATGATGTCGGCGTCCCGGATCACAGGCACGATCAGCCCGCCGGGGACGGAGACGGCAGTACCGATATTTACATAATCATGGTAGACGATGTCGCTGCCGTCCACGCTGGCGTTGACGATGGGGAAGTCCTGGAGCGCCTTGGCGCAGGCCCGGACAATGATGTCGTTGTAGGAGATCTTGATGCCCAGGGCCTTGTACTGGCGCCGCAGGGCCACGGCGGCCGTCATGTCCACCACCATCCGGTGGTTGGTCTGGGCATTGGTGGACTTGCTGGTCAGCATATTCCGGGAGATGGCCTTGCGCATCCCGCTCATGGCTTCGGTGCGGGTGCCCCGGGTCAGCTGACCGGGGATGGGCTCCGCTGCGGGTGCGGGTTCTACCGCGGCACTGGCGATGTGCAAGTCCTCTGTGGTGATCTTGCCGTTGGGGCCGGTGCCGGTGAGGCCGGAGAGGTCAATGCCCTGGATGCGGGCCTGGTTGGCGGCCAGCGGCGTCACGGCGGGCTGGTTGGCGATGTAGTTCTGCACGTCCCGCTCCACCACCAGGCCGTCCGGCCCGGAGCCGGGGACGGCGGCGATGTCCACGCCGTTTTCCTCTGCCCGGAGACGGGCTCTGGGAGAGGAGAAGACACGCTCACCGGGGGCGTGCTCCACGACAGGTTGCGGGGCGGGAGCGGCCTCGGCGGTAGGTGCCTCGGGTGCAGCGGCGGCGGGGGCGGCAGCAGGAGCTTCACCGCCCAGCAGGGCGGAGATGTCCTCACCGGGCTGGCCCACGATGGCGATGGGCTGGGTGATGGGGACCGTGTCCCCCTCGGGATGCAGGATTTTCAGCACGGTGCCGGTGGCGGTGGAATCCATGGTGATGGTCAGCTTGTCGGTCTCCATCTCAAAGAGGGGGGCGCCCTCAGTGGTCTGCTCGCCCTCTTTCGCCAGCCACTTGGTGATGGTGCCCTCCTCCATCAAAAGGCCCTGCTTGGGCATGATAATGACAGAAGCCATGTCGTCTGCTCCTTTCTCAGCGGTACAGGGACGCCTTGCAGGCGTCCACGATATCCTTCACGCTGGGCAGCACCGCCTGTTCCAGCCCCAGGTTAAAGGGAAGGGGGCAGGCCTTGGCGCCGATATGGACAGGGGCGGCGTCCAGATAGGGAAATACCATCTGGCTCACCTGAGACACCACCTGGGCGCCCCAGCCGTTGTTCTGATGGGCCTCGTGGACCACTACTAGGCGGCCGGTCTTTTTCACGCTCTCCGCTACGGTGTCGTAGTCAAAGGGCACCAGGGTCCGGGGGTCGATGACCTCAGCGGAGATGCCCTCCTTGGCCAGCTCGTCGGCGGCCTCCAGAGCCCGCTTCACATACAGCAGGTTGGCCACGATGGTCACGTCCGTGCCCTCCCGCTTGATGTCTGCCTTGCCGAAGGGAATGCAGAAATCCGGGTCGTCGGACACCTCACCTTTGGTAGCGTAGAGCACCTTGTGCTCGAAGAAGCAGACGGGGTTGTCGTCCCGGATGGCGGTGCGCAGCAGCCCTGCGGCGTCGGCGGGAGTGGAGGGGCAGACTACCTTTAGCCCCGGGATGTGCATGAACAGGCTCTCCAGGGACTGGGAGTGGGTGGCGGCGTTGCCGCGGCCTGTGCCCTGCTGGCCCCGGATCACCAGGGGGATCTTGGCATGGCCGCCGAATACGTACCGGGTCTTGGCTACCTGGTTGAAGATCTGATCCGCTGCCACAAAGGCGAAGTCCCAGTACATCAGCTCTGCGATGGGGCGCATCCCGCCGGAGGCGGCGCCCAGGGCGGCGCCGATGATGGCGGACTCAGAGATGGGGGTGTTGCGGACCCGGTCCGTGCCGAATTCCTTGTAGAGGTCCCGGGTGCAGCCGTACACGCCGCCCAGCTTCTCCACGTCCTCGCCCATGACGAAGACCCGCTCGTCCCGCCGCATCTCCTGGGCGATGGTCTCCCGGATCGCCTGCGAATAAGAAAGCTTAGCCATTGTCTCGTACCCCCTTAACCTTCATAGAACACGTCGTCCAGAACATGGGCCGGATCGGGCTCCGGGCTGTTCATGGCGAACTCCACAGCGGCCTCCATCTTCTTGGCGGCGGCAGCCTCGATGTCGTCCAGCTCCTGCCGGGTGGCCAGCTTGTGCCGGGTGAGATAGGCGCGGAACAGCTTGATGGGGTCCCGCTTCTCCTTCCATTCCTCGACCTCCTCCCGAGTGCGGTAGGGCTCCGGGTCGCCGGTCCAGTGGCCACGCCAGCGGTAGGTCTTGCACTCCAGCAGGGTGGGACCCTCGCCCTTCAGAGCCCGCTCCTTGGCCCGGGCGAAGGCTTCGTACACAGCGCACACATCGTTGCCGTCTACCACCTCGCCGGGGATGCCATAGCCGGCGGCTCGGTCGGCGATGTTCTCCACGGAGGTGGACTGCCAGGTTGGTACGGTCATGCCGAACTGGTTGTTCTCGCACACGTAGATCACCGGCAGCTTCCACACCGCCGCCAGGTTGATGGACTCGTGAAAGGTGCCCTGGTTGGAGGCGCCGTCACCGAAGAAGGCCACGGAGACGTTTTTCCGGTTCTGCATCTTGATGGCCAGGCCGCCGCCGGTGGCGATGGGGATGCCACCGCCCACGATGGCGTTAGCGCCCAGATTGCCCTTGGAGAAGTCGGCGATGTGCATAGAGCCGCTGCGGCCCTTGCAGTAGCCGGTGGCCTTGCCCATCAGCTCCGCCAGGGCCCGGTCCAACTCTGCGCCCTTGGCGATGCAGTGGCCGTGCCCCCGGTGCGTGGATGCGATGTAGTCCTCGTCCGTCAGCTGAGCACAGACAGAGGCTGCCACAGCTTCCTCGCCGGTGTATAGATGAACGGAGCCCCGCAGCTTGTTTTCGGTGAACAGCGTCCAGGCTGTCTCCTCAAAGTCCCGGATCTCATTCATCTTGTTATAGATCCAAAGTCCGGTTTCACGATCAATCATGAAAGGATGCACCTCCAAAACAGAATTAGGGGCCGTGGGTGCCATTAGAAGCGCGGCCCGCATTTGTTTACAGTTTAACACCCGAATTATCGATAATCAAGTATTTATAATCTATGGGATTTGACAAATCTTCGGACGGGTTTTGTGCAGAATGTGAATTTCTCTGGAAGAATTGACTTTTTCTGGCGGGTTCCATATAATAGAATCTCAATAAGAGCAAAAAATCCGCCGTTTTTGGCGGATTTTCCAGCAGATGGAGGGATTGGATGTGCCGAGAGAGGGCATAGATTCCGTCTCCCACCGGCAGGTGTTCCGGGAGGAGATTCGCAACGCCATCCGGGAGGCGATTTTTTCCGGGAAGCTGAATCCGGGGGACCGGATCATTGAAACCTATTGGGCCAAGGAGCTGGGAGTGTCCCAGGGCCCTGTACGGGAGGCCATCCGGGATCTGGAGGCCATGGGGCTGGTGGAGACGGTGCCCTTCAAGGGATCCCGGATCCGGACGCTGACGGAGAAGGATGTCCGGGACAACTACAGCGTGCGGATCTGCCTGGAGTCTAAGAGCATCCGAGACGCCATCATCCAGCTGGACGACCAGCGGATGGCGGAGTTGGTGGAGCATCTGCGCACCATCCTGCTGGAGATGGATGACTGCGCCAACCGGGGAGATCTGCGGCAGTTCACGGACTGTGACACCCTGTTTCACCGGGCCATCATCGATGCCACGGGAAATCAGGTGCTACTGAAGCTATGGGAGCAGTGCAATATGCGCAACTGGTTCCGCTTCTCCGCCCTGACGGACGCGACCAGTCTGCGGCAGCTCCAGTCCGGCCACCAGCAGATTTTGGAGGCCATCTGCGCCCGGGACGTCAAGACGGCCACCTCCATGCTGGAGGACCATCTGACCGGCCTGATGGACGGCTTCATCCGGGGCGTCAAGGCTTAGAAACCAACTGGTAAACGCGCAGATATTTCAGAACTTCTTGCCAGCATTGACCTTCCACTTCTCATGCGCTATCTTCATGTGCTATCTTAATATGGCAATTTAAGGTTACCACCGAGTAAACGCCTTGCTCCATTCTGTCAGGCTAGGGAAAGAATGGAGTCAAGGCGTATTTTTGTTTAGCTAACAAGGCGTGTTCATGTCCCGGGAAATGCGCAGAAAACGCCAGGTCCTGCCGTCGGAGGAGTGCCGCGCCGTCGTGGAGCGGGGAACCTCCGGCGTGCTGGCCCTGGCCGAGGATGGCGGATACTCCTACACGGTGCGGCTCAGCTATGTGTACGACGGGGCATAAGCTGGAGCTGATCCGTAGGACGACCTACTTCTGCAGTGTGATGGTCTTTGGCACGGTACGGGTTTTGGAGGATAACCGGGAAAGGCGGACTGCCACCGAGAAACTGGCGGTAAAGTACGCGCTGAGGGACTCCTTGGAGCACCATGCCCAGGCCATCCATCAGGTGTGGAAGCCCTTGTGCATTCTAGAGATGACGATTGCCCCTCTCTCCGGTAGGAAAGCCATCGAGATCGTCTGAAAACATCCCCATCCCTACAAAGATGGAAAACGAACGATTGCGGGATTTTCTGCGCTCTACAGGAAGAAAGCGAGGTCAAGGGCAAAATACGCAGTGATCTACCGGCACCGAAATGAATATCCGTTATGTTTCGATTTTTTCAGATATCCCGAAGCGGATACTACGATTTCGTCCATCGTCTGGGTAGGCCGGAGAAAGACGCGGCCCTTGCAGAAATCATTGCGGAACAGAGGGAGCGCAGCTTTCGTACACATGGCTGTCGCAGGATGTGTCTGGAGCTGAAAAAGCGGGACATCCACCGTGATCCCAAGACCATACTGCGTATCATGGAGAAATACGAATTGCTTGCGGAAATCCGGCGGCGCAGAAAATGGGGCAATCTAGGGCAGCAGGCAATCAATACGAAAACTTGCTGAACCGTCGGTTTCATGCGGACAGACCCAACAGCAAATGGGCGACGGATATTTTCTACATCCACACCAAGCAGGGCGTACAGTATCTGTCCATGATCTGGGAACTTTATGATAACAGCATTGTTGCCTACAAGACCAGCACAAAGCAAACCATCAACCTAGTGTTGGACACCATTCGCCTGGTCATGCGCAAGGAGAAAAAGAGGGCCGCTGCAGAGTTGCAAATCCACAGCGACCAGGGGTTCCAGTACACCTGGCAAGCATACTTTGACCTGACAAAATATGGAATTATACTTTCCATGTCAAGATGAGGAAATGGTTATGACAATGCTATGGCAATGTATCTACCGCCGCAAACCCGCCACTCTCTCAGGAGCCAACGAACTGATTAACCGCTACATTCACTTCTACAACCATGAACGTATCCAGTTAAAAACTGGAGAGGCGCCGCTTACGTTGCGCCTCTCCGCTTAAAATTCCATACATGAAAGCCTTTTTATGCTGTCCGCACTATCTGGCGCGGTTCACTGCTGCCCCAGGGCCCTTTTGTGTCAATGTCGCCTCCGGCCCCGGTAGCCGCCCCCGCGGCGGCGGGGTACGCTACGGCCGTACCGGTAGCGCCGGCGGCCTACCGTCAGCTTCCAGACGATCAGCGCCGCCGCCAGCACCAGCAACGCGATGCCAACCACCTTCACCGCGGTGGAACTGAAGAAGTTCCGCACGTTCCGCCAAAACAGCAGCAGGCCGGAGGCCTCCACATCATGGGAGGCCAGCAGGTCCACCGTGGTCAACACCTCTCCCTCCAGAGAGAGGGAGAGAGTGCCAAGCACCTGCCCCTCGGTGACCGGAGCGTCCACAGGACTCTCCAGGTCCAGCGTCCGCTCCAGAGAGGCGGGATCAGTGCCCTTGGGCAGCAACAGCTCCACATCCGCCGCCGGATGGACGGACACATGGTCCACCTTGGACAGCGCCACGCTGACCTCCTTCACCAGCTCAGCCTCCTCCAGCACCGTCTGATAGGAGAAGTTCTCAAAACCCCAGTCGAAGAGACGGGAGGTCTCGGAAAAGCTCTGGACCTGGGTGCCGCCGCTGGGCAAGGTCACGGATTCGGCCCCCAGCACCACGCTGATGAAGGAGAGGCTGCCCTCCGCGGCAGTGGATACCAGGCAGTGGCCGGCATCGGAGGTGGAGCCGGTCTTGACGCCGTGGGCCCGGCTGTCCAGATATCCCAAGGCCCGCCAGTTGGAGATCAGGTAGTTGGTGGAGTGGAGCACCCGCTCCTCGCTGAGATTGGTGGCGGGGATGGTGGCGCTCTTCATATCGCAGATCCGCAGGAAGTCGTCATGCTTCAGGGCCTCCGCTGTGATGAGGTACAAGTCCCAGGCGGAGGTGTAGTGCTGGCTGTCATGCAGGCCGGTGGTGTTGACGAAGTGGGTGTTCTCACACCCCAGAGCCGCAGCCTTTTCATTCATGGCGCCCACGAAGGCGTCCACGCTGCCGCTGACCTGCTCCGCCAGAATGTTGCACGCCTCGTTGGCGGAGACGATCAGCATACACTCCAGCAGCTGCTCCACCGTCAGCACCTCCCCGGCCCGGATGCCGGCGGTGCTGCCATCCGCCGCCAGCCCCTCCAGGGCGCTCTCCGTAACAGTGATTGGCTGGTCCATGGACAGCTGCCCGCTGTCCACTGCCTCCAGCGTCAGCAGAGCGGTCATGATCTTGGTGAGACTGGCGGGATAGAGCTCCTCGTGCTCGTTCTTTCCATAGACCATGCGGCCGGTGTTGGCGTCCACCAGCAGGGCAGCCTTGGCCTGGATGGCGGGGTCAGGCACCTCTGCGGCGGAGGCAGGACCTGTCAGCAGGGAGACCGCCAGGATCAGCAGCAAAAAAACAGAGAAAAAGCGGTGTGTTTTCATATCAAACTCCTACCATCTGTGGTATAATCAACTTGCATCGCGCGGCAGCGGCGCCGAAAAGCGCCGCGGTTCGACATTTCAATTCATAGTATATCAAAAAACGGGTGGGAGTTCAACAGTGAGTGGACGGGGAAGGCCGACAAAAAGTGAGATCATTCTGCTGGGGCTGACGGCGGTGTTCCTGTGCGCCCTGGCGGGCCTGTCTCTTCGGGATCGGCAGGATCGCGTCCCGGGCGTAGTCATTGAGACAGAGGCGGAGGTCCCCCGGGAGGAGATCGCCCCGGACTTCCCGCCGGTGGATCTGAACACTGCCACGGCGGAGGAGCTGGACACGCTGCCCGGCATCGGGGAGAGCCTGGCCCGCCGGATCATCGCGTACCGGGAGGCCAACGGCCCCTTCGGGAGCATTGAGGAGATCATGGAGGTGAGCGGGATCGGAGAGGCGAAATTCGCCGAGCTGGAGGACCGCGTCACTGTGGACAACGGCAAAGGAGAGGTGACAAATGAGGATTCTGGTGGTTGATGACGAAAAGCTGCTGGTCAAGGGCGTGAAATTCAATCTGGAGAACGAGGGGTACGAGGTGGAGTGCGCCTATGACGGTGCCTCCGCCGTGGAGCTGGCCCGCAACGGCCGCTTCGATCTCATCATTCTGGATGTGATGATGCCGGAGCTGGACGGGCAGGAGGCATGTATGCGGATCCGGGAGTTCTCCAATGTGCCCATCATCATGCTCACCGCCAAGAGCGAGGACGCGGACAAGCTGATGGGCTTTGAGTGCGGAGCGGATGACTACGTTACAAAGCCCTTCAACATTCTGGAGCTGAAGGCCCGGGTTCGGGCGCTGCTGCGGCGGGCCGCCGGCACGCAGCGGAACCGGGGCGCCGTCCTGACCGCGGGGGACTTGTCCCTGAACACGGAGGAGCGGGTGGCCATCCGGGATGGAAAGACCGTGGATCTGACCGCCAAGGAGTACGATCTGATCGAGCTGCTGATGCGCAATCCCCGGCGGGTGTACAGCCGGGAGAATCTGATGAACGTGGTGTGGGGCTATGCCTACGCCGGGGACTACCGGACGGTGGATGTCCACATCCGCCGCCTGCGGGAGAAGCTGGAGAAGAACCCGGCGGAGCCGGAGTATATTATGACCAAGTGGGGAGTTGGATACTATTTCAAAGGATAAGGGCAGGATCTGGGACAGCCTGCAGTTCAAGTTCGGCCTGAGCTATATCCTGATTATCGCGGGCGTGCTGCTGCTGCTGAACACCTATCCGCTGCGGGTATCGCAGGATCTGGTGTTCCGCTCCAAGGCAACCACGCTCCAGAGCAGCGTGTCCGTGATGGTCTACTCCCTGTCCGGTCTGGACCGGCTGACCGAGGAGAATGTGTCCCAGGCCATGGCGGTGGTGGAGGAGACGGGCCTCAGCCGCATCCTGGTGACGGACAGTGCGGGCAAGGTCCTCTACGATACCCGGGAGACCAACGACGCCCTGGGGGAGTACAGCTTCTACACAGAGATCGTCCAGGCCCTGCTGGGGAACGACGTGTTCTCCAGCAGCTACCGGGGCGGGGCCTTCCGCAGCCGGGCGGCCTCGCCGGTGCTGTACCAGAACCAGATCATCGGCGCCGTATACGCATACGAGTATGACACGGAGCAGGCCGCTCTGCTGGAGGGGCTGCAGGGCAATCTACTGCGGCTCTCCGCCGGCATCGCAGTGGTGGTGCTGTGTCTCAGCGGCCTGCTGTCCCGGGCGCTGACCCGGAAGATCGGCCAGCTGCTCACCGCCATCCGGGAGGTGCGGGAGGGCGCTTACAGCCACCGGGCGGAGGTGCCCGGACGCGACGAGATCGCCCAGCTGGCCCAGGAGTTCAACAGCTTGACGGACCGCCTCCAGACTACGGAGAACGCCCGCCGCCGCTTTGTGTCCGACGCCTCCCACGAGCTGAAAACGCCCCTGGCGGCCATCCGGCTGCTGACGGACTCCATCCTCCAGACGGAGAACATCGACCGGGAGACGGCACGGGAATTTGTCACAGACATCGGGCAGGAGGCGGAGCGCCTCTCCCGTATCACAGAGGATCTGCTCCGCCTGACCCGGCTGGACAGCAACGTGCTGGAGCGGCCGGTGGTGGTGGACGCGCTGCCGGTGCTGGAGCAGGTGATGCGGATGATGAGCCTGGTGGCCCAGGAGAAGGGAACGGAACTGACCTATCGGGCGGAGGGGACCTGTACGATGCTGGCCACCCGGGATGAGATCCACCAGATCATCTATAATCTGACGGACAACGCCGTGAAGTACACGCCGCCGGGCAGCACGGTCCAGGTCTCCCTGTTTCGGGAGGGGGATCAGGTGGTGCTGACGGTGGAGGACAACGGCGCCGGCATCCCGGAAGAGGACCTGCCCCGGATCTTTGAGCGGTTCTATCGGGTGGACAAGGCACGGTCCCGCGCTGCCGGCGGCACGGGTCTGGGATTGGCCATCGTCAGGGACACGGTGGAAAAGCGGGGCGGCACTGTGGAGGCGGCCAATCGTCCTGGAGGCGGCGCAGTTTTCACCGTCCGCTGGCCCTGGCGGGAAGGAGGCGGCCAGACATGAAAAAGCGATGGATTGCCGTGCTGCTGTGCGCCGCCCTTCTGGCGGCCTTCGGCTGGGGACAGCCCCGCATTTCCGGCGAGGGCGAGACATACGACCTCTATTTCCTGGAGGCGGATCTGTCCGACGCCCCTGGCGGCGATGCCCTGCGGGCGGAGCCGCTGTACATCGAGTCGGGCGAGGTGCGGGACACCCGGGAGTTGGCGGAGTATCTGGTGACGGAGCTGCTGGCGGGACCGGAGGACGCCGCCCTCACCAGCGCCATTCCAGAGGAGACTACCCTGCTGTCCCTGGAGCTGGATGGTACCCGGGCCAAGGTGGACCTCTCCTCCCGCTACCGGCTGCTCTCCGGCGTGGCGCTGGCCTTGGCAGACTATGCCATCACCCTGACGCTGACCCAGCTGCCGGAGATCTCCGCTGTCAGCGTGACGGTCCGGGGCCAGCCGCTGGCCTACCGGGACCGGCAGATCTTCACAGCCAGGGATGTCCTGTTTTCCAGCAACGAGGATGTGATCGACACGCTGAACGCCACCCTGTACTTTCTGGATGAGACCGGCGGCCTGACGCCGGTGGAGATGACACTGGACCTGTACGAGGGGGACACGCAGGCCGGGGCCGTGGTCAAGGCCCTGCTGGAGGGGACGGAGGAAAAGGACTGGCTCTCCGCCATTCCGGAGGGGTTCCAGGTGACTTCCGTCCGGCTGGAAGAGAGCACGTGCTATGTGGATCTGCCCACGGCGGCTCTGCCGGGTCTGCCGGAGGGGGCGGATCTGTCCCTGGCCCTCCGGGCACTGGCGGACTCCCTGCTGTCCCTGCGGGCAGTGGAAGAGGTGCGGTATCTGGTGGACGGTGAGTTCGCCTCCGCCTACGGCGGCGCCGCTGTGCTGGAGCCTTATCTCAGCGCAGCTTGACGGAGCGGGACGCCGCCCCATCAGGCGCCGAAGAACAGCCGCACCGCGAAGGCGGAGGCCAGAAACCCCGTCAGGTCCGCGGCCAGGGCTGCCGGGACCGTGTGCCGGGTGCGGATGATCCCGGCAGAGCCGAAGTACACGGCGATGGTGTAGAATGTGGTTTCCGTGCTGCCCAGCATCACGGCGGCCACCCGGCCGATGTAGCTGTCGGGGCCGTAGGTGGCGATGAGGTCCGAGCCGACTGCCAGGGCGCCGCTGCCGGATACGGGGCGCACCAGCATCAGCGGCGTGGTCTCCGGCGGAATGCCCAGAAACTCCAGCGCCGGGGCGCAGAGGCCCGTGAGCCACTCCAGGGCGCCGGAAGCCCGGAACATGGCCACGGCGGTCAGCAGTCCCACCAGAGCAGGCAGGACCTTCAGCAGGACCGTGAGCCCCTCTTCGGCCCCGTGGGTCAGGGCGCCGTAGACATCCACCCGCTTCCCCATGCCGTAGAGGGCCACCCCGGCCAGCAGTACGGGGATCACCAGAGAACTGAGATTCAACGCCGGCACCTCCCCACGGCGGCCAGGAATTTGGCCGTCAGAACGCCAACCACCACCGACAGGGCCGAGGCCAGCCACACTGCCGGCAGGATGTCGAAGGGAGACTGGGCTCCACTGGCGCTGCGGACGGAGGCGATGGTGGCGGGCAGCAGCTGGATGGAAGCGGTATTCAGCACCACCAGCAGGCACAGCTCGTCGCTGGCGGTGCCGCTGCAGCCACGGGCCATCCGCCGGGCCGCCTGGATCCCGAGGGGCGTGGCGGCGTTGCCCAGTCCCAGCAGATTGGCGGACACGTTGGCGGAGAGTGCCGCCAACGTTTTTTCATCCCGGCTGGCCTGGGGCATCAGTCGCCGCAGAATGGGCCGGAAGGCCCGGGCCAATCCGGCAGAGAGGCCGCAGACATTCATGATTTCCATGACGCCGCTCCACAGGCACAGAATGCCGGCCATGGAGACACTGAGCTCCACGGCGGAGGCGGCGCCGTCCATAGCCGCGTCGGCCACGGCGTCCAGATTTCCGGTGAACAGGCCGAAGACCAGGGACAGCACCACCATCCCGGTCCAGATCCAGGTCATTGCCATTGTCATTCCCCCTGTGTTTGTGACGGATACCCAGTTGCCTCACAAAAAATATGAAGAGGCCAGCTGAGATTTCGGAAAAGCAAATTGGTAAATTCACTTTATTTTTGGAATCAAATTGACAAAATGCGACCGTCTGTGATATGTTCTTATAAATGGATAGTTAGGACATATTGCTGAAAAAGGAGATACATCGTGAAATCAACGGGAATTGTCAGAAAGGTGGATGAACTGGGACGGATCGTGCTCCCTATCGAGATGCGCCGGACGCTGGATATCGGCGAGAAGGATGCATTGGAAATCTATGTGGAAGGCTCGTCCGTCATTCTGAAAAAATACAAGCCCAGCTGCGTTTTCTGCGACGCCACCAAAGACATCACGGTATTCAAGGGGAAGAATATCTGCCCCAAGTGCCTGAAAGAATTGAAAGAGCTGTGAGCGCCCTGTGCGCTGAAAACATGACGCCCATGCGGAGTTCTCCGCATGGGCGTCTTCTGCGCTGTATGTCCTGCGCGGGTCATGACCGCTCCAGGGCCGCGGCGTACAGCTCGTTTTTGGAAAGACCCGTGTGGGCCGATACCTCCCGGGCGGCATCTTTCAGCCGGATTCCCTGGGCCACCAGCCGCAGGACTTGCTCCGTCCCCTCCTCCAGCGTGACGGCGGCGGTCTCCCGGGGCGGGCTGCCCGCCACCACCAGCACGTATTCTCCCTTGGGGGTGTTTTCCTGGTAATAGGCCGCCGCTTCTCCCAGGGTGGTGCGCACAGTCTCCTCGTGGAGCTTCGTCAGCTCCCGGCACAGGGCCACCCGCCGGTCCGGACCGAAGGTCTCCCGCAGGTCCTCCAGCGTGGCGCGCAGCTTGTGGGGCGCCTCGTGGAAGATCATGGTCCGCTCCTCGTTTTTCAGAGAGTCCAGCCGTTCCCGGCGGCTTTTCTTGTTGACGGTGAGGAAGCCCTCAAAGGTGAACCGCCCCGTGGGCAGGCCGCTGACCGCCAGGGCATTCACTGCCGCGCAGCAGCCGGGGATGGAGAGCACCTCCACCCCATTTTCGGCACACAGCCGCACCAGATCCTCTCCGGGATCGGAGATGGCCGGTGTACCGGCGTCCGTCACCAGAGCGCAGGACTCCCCAGCCAGCAGCCGCTGCAGGATGGCCTGGCCCGCAGCGGCATGGTTGTGTTCGTGGTAGCTCACCAGGGGCTTTTTGATCTGAAAGTGATTCAGCAGCTTCACAGAGACCCGGGTGTCCTCCGCGGCGATGAAGTCCACGGCTCCCAGCGTCTCCGCTGCCCGGGGAGAGAAGTCCCCCAGGTTGCCGATGGGCGTGGCCACCAGATACAGCGTACCGCTCATGCGTTCGTCTCCTTTGTTCGGAAATAGGCGTTGTCCAGCTCCGCCGTGGGGCGGCCGGTCCCGTCCTCCAGGCAGAGGGGGGCGGCGATGTCCAGCCCGGGCCGTCCGCCCCGGCGGGCCTCCAACAGCAGCAGGGAAGGGGCGTCCCCCGCCCGGCGGCAGACGAGGCGCAGCCGCTTGGGCTCAAGTCCCCGGGCCCGGAGGGCGCAGCACAGGTCCGCCAGCCGCTCCGGCTTGTGGACCAGGCAGAAGCTCCCGCCCCACCGCAGCAGCCAGGCTGCTGCCGTGCAGATATCCTCCAGGGTGCAGCCAGTCTCGGACCGGGCAGCCCGGAGGGCTTCAGTCTCCGGCAGCCTGCCGGACCCGGCGGGATAGTAGGGAGGGTTGCACACCACCAAGTCAAAGCCACCGGCGGGCAGCAGGCCGCGGATCTTTCGTAGGTCTCCCCGGCGGAAGATCAGGCGGTCTGCCAGGCCGTTCCGGGCGGCGGCCTGCTCCGCCAAGCGGACGGCGTCCGGCAGCAGCTCCACACCGGTGACGGACAGTGCCCGCTGGCGCTGGAACAGCAGAAGACCCAGCAGTCCGGTGCCGCTGCCCAGGTCGCACACCCGAAGCCCCGGCTTCAGCCGGGGAAAGCTGCCCAGCAGAAAGGAGTCGGTACTGGGCTGGAACAGGCCGTCATCGCAGACGAAGGAGAGTCCGCCGGGGCAGAGGAGTTCCCAGTGCTGCAAGTCGATCCCCCCATTGGATGATGTCTATATTCATATTATAATGGAAGATCATCATTCTTGCAATGGGGGGCACGGTTCAAAAGAAAAGGCCGCTTGGGCGCGCTCCGGTGCAGTGGCCCTCCGCGCGACGATCGGTGCAAGCGCCGATTTGGTCTGGCCTTTGGGCCTTTTGCGATTCCTGTAGTTGCTGCCCCGTGGCGGATCGTGCGGACGGCGCGGAGCGGTCACTGCATGTTCTCTCCTTCTCTTTTTGCTGCCGCTGGCCCGGTGGGTGATGGAAGTTTCTGCAGCAGGCCGATGCTCTCATCGCCCGCCGGTCCAGGCCCCTGCGGGTCGTGAGGGCCGAGACTTACAGCACGGCCCGGAGCCAGCCCAGGACCAGCAGGTGGAGGGGGTAGAACATATAAAAGAACCACTTGGAAAAACCGCCGCTGGTTCCGTGCCGGCCTGTGTAGCGGGAGAGGAGCAGCAGCGGCAGAAACGCCCCCACGTACTCGACGGAGTAGGCGTAGAGCTCCCAGTCGATCTGGAAGACATGGTCGTAAAACAGTCCGAAAAACGGGTGGATCAGCAGGGAGAGCACCCCCATGTCCAGCATGACCACCATGCAGTAGGCAAACGCCTGGTGCTTCCAACTGCCATAATAATAGTCGAACACGAGGATAATCACCACGCCTGTGTAGCCCCAGTCCGCCGGGACAGACAGGATGAACAGGAGCAAAATCAGCAGGACCTTCCAGGCAGAGCAGAGGCGCGGGCTCCTGCGGATGCGGACCGCCAGAACGCCCAGAAAAATGGTATAGATGACATTGGGGCGCATCAGCTGGATGGCGGCCAGATCGCCGCCGAAGTGGAAGTACAGAAAGGGAAACCAGCTGACCAGCGCGAAAACAGCCAGGCGGAGCAGATACCGGTTGAGGTTTCTGGTGTGGTGACAGCCCTCCACGGCGGCAAAGAACATGGTGGGGCCGGTGATTTTTCCGATGGAATGCAGGAGAATCGCCAACAGGGTGCCGTCGGGGACAAAGGCGAAGGCGATATGGTCGATCACCATGGCCGCCACCGCCACGGCCTTCAGATGATTGAGGGAGAGCCCGCCCCAGGACCGCTCCAGGCATTCAGCGGACGGGGGAGGGCAGGCGGGCAGCCCCTGTGGCGTTTCTCCGGAAAGGCCGCGGCTTTCCTCCAGACAGTGGTCGGTCATGCGGCTCCCTCCATGGCCCGCAGGGCCGTCACCAGAGCCGGTTCCCCGGCGGGGGAGAGAATGTCCGGCGTGGTGCCCGTTTCCTCACTGCTGGAGCCGTCACCGTTCAGGCCGAACATCATGGTGAACTGCACCAGGATGCCGCTGTTGGGCAGCTGCAGGAAGACTGGATCCAGAGCCCCGATGCCGTCGCCGCCGGTGGGACTGCCCACCAGGGTGGCGAAGCCTGTCTCCTGGCAGAACACGGCGAAGGACTCGCTGGCGGAGTAGACCGCCGGCCCCACCAGCACCCAGATGCGGCCGTGGAAAGGTGCCCGCTCTGCCGCTGGCTCCACAGAGAGGGTGCTCTCCACAAAGTGGGTGGCGGTCTGGATTCCGTCCCGCTCCAGCTTGGGCAGATCTGGCAGGTCCGCGATGGGGTGCAGCTCCTCCGGGGAGAACACCTCCTGGATATAGGGGCGGTTGTTGCCGCTCTCCGCCAGCAGGGCATAGTTGGTGCAGGAGAGGGGGCGGTCCGTCAGGGGCGCCGCCAGCAGCTGCTGCCAGTAGACCTCGCTTCCGCCGGAGTTGTCCGTCAGGTCGATGATGAGATCCGTGCAGTCCGCCGCCTGGCGGTAGAAGTCCGTCAGGGCCGCCCGGTCTGTGGTGTAGCTGTCCTCATATTCCGCCGGGAAGCTGTCGATCTTCACATACCCCACGTCTCCGCCGGGCAGGAGCAGGGTGTGGAGGTTCGCGGCAGGCTCCTCCGAATCGGCTGAATTGACCGTGCAGTCCTCTTCGCCGTAGGCATCCAGCAGCGTCTGGAGTCTTTCATAGCCCCGGACGGTCACCGGGTCCGTCAGCACCTCCCGCCAGTGCTCCCGGTCCTGGATGCCGCCGTCCTCATAGGCCTCACAGTAGGCGCGGTACATATCCGGCTCCACGATCCAGAGGTGGCCGTACGTCCCCAGGCGGAACAGTGTGCTGTAAACAGCGGAATAGAATACCTCGTCGCTGTCGCTTTCCTGGATCATCTCCCGGTATGCCTGGAAGATGGCCGCCGACGGGTCCTCCGGGTTGTCCCGGTCTCGGACACCCATGCAGAGATAGCTGTCCCCCAGTGTCTGGACCAGGTAGTCGTAGTCCTCCAGCCGCTGTTCCTGGGTCAAGCCAAGCAAGTGGTCCATGGAGGGGACCTCAGATTCCGGCCCTCCCAGGGCACCGCATCCCGCCAGCAGACAGGGCAGCACCGCTGCTGCCAGCAGCTTCTTCCAAGCGTGTTTCATCGTGTGTCTCCTTTCAAATCGGCTGTCCCCAATATTACGGGAGTAAAGGGCCTCTTTCTTCACTCCAGCGGGGAACACCGGCAGGATAACACCAATTTCTTACAACTCTATGGAGAAATCTCTTACAGATTTCTTACAGTTGCCGAAACGACAAAAAGGTCCGCGAGCTTTGGCTCGCGGACCTTTTATGTATCCTCGATTACTCCTCGGGGACGATGGCGCCGTTGGGGCAGGTGTCGCTGCAGGAACCGCAGTCCAGGCAAGCGGCAGCATCGATGACGTACTGGTCATCACCCTGGCTGATAGCACCGGCGGGGCAAGCGTCCGCGCAGGAGCCACAGCTCACGCAGGCAGAAGTGATTTTGTAAGCCATGGGAAGCACCTCCATCAGAATTGTACCCCTATTGTAGCATACAAATTAAAAAAAGCAAGTACCAGCCGTTCAAATTCTATGGTTAAATTTTCGAAAAAATACGGGAAAGCGTCCAAAAATGACGTTTGTCAAGACTAACTGTTCATAAATTGTTTTCAAATAGGTCAAAGAAAGTTAAAATTCAGCTCTTGACATTTTGCTCGGGCGTGTTATACTAAACACAGAACAAAAGGTTAAAGAAAGTCAAAGTCAAAGAGACGAGGCGTTCTTTGGAAAGGGAGGAATCATCCGTGGGGATTTCCGATTTGATTGCCAGCTTTCTGCAGGAGAGTTTGGAGGAGACGGACGGTGGTGTGCTGGAGGTCCAGCGCAATGACCTGGCCCAGCGCTTCAATTGCGTACCCAGCCAGATCAACTACGTGATGTCCACCCGCTTTTCCCCGGAGCGGGGTTATATCGTGGAGAGCCGCCGGGGCGGCAATGGCTACATCCGGATCACCCGGGTCCGGGTAGACCGCCAGACGCTGCTGATGCAGGTCATCAACACCCTGGGCAGCCAGGTGGACCTGGCCTCCGCTCGGGCCATCCTGAACAATCTGGTCCAGGCCGGCGCCCTGGAGGAGAACGCAGGTCGGAGCATTCTGGCCGCCGTCGGCGACAAGGCCCTGGCCGCGGTCCCGCGGGAGAGCCGGGACACCGTCCGGGCGGACATCATGAAGCAGGTGCTGATCCTGCAGGTGTAGCCGGGACCCGGGCAGCGGGGAAAAATGTTTCAATAAGCACGCACAGTTTCCAGATGATAGGAGGAATTGATTTATGAAATGCGAAAATTGTGGTAAGAATGAAGTTACCTTTGTGTATCGGAGCAACGTGAACGGCCATGTGGAAGAGAAGCACCTGTGCAGCGACTGCGCGGAAAAGCTGGGCTATACCCAGCGGCTGGGTGCCCAGAGCCAGCGGATGATGCAAAGCTTCTTCGGGAACAGCCTCTTTGGAAACGATTTCTTCGACGATTTCTTCTCTCCCATGCCCAGCCTGCTGGGGCGGAGAATGAAGATGCTGGAGGACCCCTTTGACGACTTCTTCGCCGAGATGCCGGCCCTGAGCGCCTCTCCTGTCCAGCAGCAGGAGGCAAAGCAGGAAAAGAAGGACGAGCTGGTAGGCCAGGAGGACCAGAGCCGCTTTGCCTATCTGCGCCAGATGAACGCGCTGAAGCTGGAGATGAAGAAGGCTGTGCACCAGGAGAACTTTGAGCGGGCGGCGGAGCTGCGGGACCAGATCAGGTCTCTGGAGGCCGCTCACAAGGAGCAGAAGGAAAACAAGTAAACGGGACTTTCCCATGGAAAGGAAGGTAAGACACTATGAATGAGAACAAATTTTCGCCCAGGGCGGAGGAGGCCCTGCGGCTTTCCCAGGAGGCAGCCGGTGAGCTGGGCCACGGCTACGTGGGCACGGAGCACCTGCTGCTGGGCCTGATCCGGGAAGAGGAGGGCGTGGCCCACACCGTTCTGACGGAGGCGGGCCTCACCGATGACATGATCGTGGAGATCATCAAGAAGAGCGTGGGTGCCGGTCTGCCCGGCAGCAATCCCGCCCAGGGCCTCACCCCCCGCGCCAAGCGGGTGGTGGAGCTGGCCATGGAGGACTCCATGCGGGGCGGCTACAACTACGTGGGCACGGAGCACCTGCTGGCGGGCATCCTGCGGGAAGGCAACAATATGGCCGTCCGTATCCTGCGCACCGCTGGCGTGGATGCCCGTCACCTGTACACAGCCCTGATGCAGAAGCTGGGTGAGATGCCCCGGAGTCAGGCCGCCGATCCCGGCCGCTCCGGCACCAGCCCCGCAAAGGAGGATAACGGCAAGAACAAGACCCTGAAGGAGTTCACCCGGGACCTGACCGCCGACGCTCGGGCCGGCAAGCTGGACCCGGTCATCGGCCGGGACGGGGAGATCCAGCGGGTGATCCAGATTCTCTCCCGCCGCACCAAGAACAACCCCTGCCTGATCGGTGAGCCCGGTGTGGGCAAAACCGCCATCGCTGAGGGTCTGGCCCGGAAGATCGTTATGGGCGACGTACCCGACGAGATGCTGGACAAGCGCCTTTTGTCCCTGGACCTCAGCGGCATGGTGGCGGGCACCAAGTACCGGGGTGAGTTTGAGGAGCGGATTAAGAAGCTGCTGGAGGAGGTCAGGAAGTCCGGCAATGTGATCCTCTTCATCGACGAGCTCCATACCATCGTGGGCGCCGGCAGCGCCGAGGGCGCCGTGGACGCCGCCAACATCATCAAGCCGGCTCTAGGCCGGGGCGAGATCCAGGTGATCGGCGCCACCACCCTGAACGAGTACCGGAAGTATATCGAGAAGGACGCCGCCCTGGAGCGCCGGTTCCAGCCGGTGCAGGTGGGTGAGCCCAGCCAGGAGGCGTCTCTGGAGATCCTGAAGGGCCTGCGGGAGAAGTACGAGAAGCACCACAGCCTCCAGATCACCGACGAGGCCCTGGAGGCCGCCGTGAAGCTCTCCGCCCGGTATATCAACGACCGGTTCCTGCCGGACAAGGCCATCGACCTGATGGACGAGGCCGCCAGCCGGGTGCGGATGGAGACGGAGGAGATCTCCCCGGAGCTGAAGAGCCTGGAGGAGAAGATCGCCGCCCTGGCCAAGGACAAGGAGGCTGCCATCGAGAAGCAGGACTATGAGACCGCCGCCAAGCTGCGGGACATTGAGAAGGACTACCAGGAGCAGGTGGAGATGGAGCGGGAGAAGCGCCGCAAGAACAACACCCAGCACCGCCCGGTGAACGCTGACGACATTGCCGCCGTGGTGGCCGGCTGGACCGGCATCCCCGTCACCCGTCTGACGGAGGATGAGGGCACCCGCCTGCTGCACATGGAGGACACCCTCCACGAGCGGGTAGTGGGTCAGGACGAAGCCGTAAAGGCCGTGGCCCGGGCCATCCGTCGGGGCCGTGTGGGTCTGAAGGATCCGAAGCGCCCCATCGGCTCCTTCCTGTTCCTGGGCCCCACCGGCGTGGGAAAGACGGAGCTGTGCAAGTCCCTGGCAGAGGCCATGTTCGGCGATGAGAACGCCATGATCCGGATCGATATGTCTGAGTATATGGAGCGGCACACAGTGTCCCGTCTGATTGGCTCCCCGCCGGGCTATGTGGGCCACGAGGAGGGCGGTCAGCTGACGGAGAAGGTGCGGCGCAAGCCCTACTCCGTGGTACTGTTTGACGAGATCGAAAAGGCCCACGAGGATGTGTGGAACATCCTGCTGCAGCTTCTGGATGACGGCCGGATCACCGACTCTCAGGGCAGGACGGTGGACTTCAAGAACACCGTCATCGTCATGACCAGCAACATCGGTGCCCGCAGCCTCACTGCCATGGGCAGCAAGCTGGGCTTTTCCGCCGAGGAGCGGGACTCCGATCCTGACGCTGAAAAGAAGTTCGAGACCGCCCGGGAGCAGGTGATGGCGGAGCTGCGTCAGACCTTCCGCCCGGAGTTCCTAAACCGGATCGACGATATCATCGTATTCCGCCCCCTGACGGAGGAGGACATCCGGGAAGTGGCCCGGCGGATGCTGAAGACCGTCTCCACCCGGATGGAGACCATGGGCATCCATCTGGATGCCAGCGACGAGGCTGTGGCAGAGCTGGCTAAGGAGGGCTTTGATCCCAAGTACGGGGCCCGTCCCCTGCGCCGGGCCATCCAGAGCAAGGTGGAAGACGCCGTGGCCGAGAAGATGCTGGACGGCACCCTCAAGGCCGGTGACACCGCCAAGCTTACCGTGGAGAACAATCGACTCTGCGTTTCCAAGTGAAGAGACCTGGTCAAGCCGTCCGGAGGCCCCATAGCCTCCGGGCGGCCTTTCCGACATACCGGCCGGAAGCGAATAGACTTGACTTTGGCGGAGAAACAGGTAAAATAGAGAGGTATAAAATGAACCCATCGTGCTGCCCTCGATCCAGTAAAAGATGGTGCCAGAGTGCCAACGCGGCGGATCGCAGAGTATATTGCCGCACGTATGTGGGGAAGAACGCCCTCGGGCGGGAGAAATATCTATGACCAAATGTAGCGTAGTTGGCAGCACGCGTGATTTGGGAGGATAGACGACCTATCCATTCCCTTGAAAGTGAAATCCCGGAAGTCCTTGGGACAGTAGTCTACGGCGGAAATTTCCCGGTTGAAAAATTTCGGCAAAATCGGGCTTGACCACAGCGCCGCCCACAGACACGGGAAACTTGCTTTTTCCTTCCTCGCGTGGTATCATGCAAAAAAACTGAATATCCGGGTGTAGCGCAGTTGGTAGCGCGCTTGCTTTGGGAGCATATCCCGCCCATCCATGAGGGAAAAAGCCCAACCCCACAACCTGCTGGGACACTACCAGAAGCGGGAACCAGTTCCGTAAAGTCGTTAGTCAAAAAACGGCCAAGACCACATGAAAGACCACAGATAAAACAATTCCATAACCGGGTGTAGCGCAGTTGGTAGCGCGCTTGCTTTGGGAGCGTGAGGCCCGGGTTCGGGTTTCTGCCCTTGAAAATCCCGCAAAGCATTGGGGCGTCTGGGTTTACAGCACTTTCTCCCTCGCCTGTAACTGGTCAAAAAATGACCTTGACCACATGTTTGACCACAATTGGAAAAATTTCATAACCGGGTGTAGCGCAGTTGGTAGCGCGCTTGCTTTGGGAGCAAGATGCCGGGAGTTCGAGTCTCCCCACTCGGACCAAAATGTGTTGACAAAAAAGATGCACAGCAGAAATGCCGCACGAAAGTGCGGCATTTCTGCACTTTTACAAAGAAAACAGAGTAAATGGCATGAAAAAGTCAAATAATCGAAAGACCGTCCCAGTTTTCCCCAAATTACACTCCAGAGAGATGCAAATACGGTAATTTCCGCACAGAAGTGTTTCGAACTCTCCGGCTCTCCCGCACAAAGCCACTCACGGTTTACCGCTTGTCCCGGTAGACTGTGAGGGGTTTTTTTGCTTTCCTGTATGGATTGCGAGGTTGGTGCTTATGCTTCAGTTGTGCACCATTCTTTATTGGTGTTGGTGATAGCTTTCCCCAGGCTTTCCAGATATACTTGTGTTGCGATCAACGAAAGGAGGTAAAACGGATGGCTGAGACGAAAAACCTATGCGCTCAGATTGACCTGGCCCTCCATACGAAAGTATGTGAGGAACGAGAAAAAACGGGCTTGACTACCAGCCAGTACATCACCCAACTGCTCACAGAATACTATGAAATCAAAGAAAATGGAGGAAAAAGCGACATGGCGAACAACGGCAACAGAACGATGGCATTCCAGATCCCGGAGGAGCTCTTCCAGCGGATCAAGCGGTACCTGGAGCGTGAGAGTGACCGCCTAGGCCGGAGAATGACACAGCGGGAGTTCGTCCTGGAGCTGATCGAGGAGGCACTGGGCAAGGCGGAAGCGGAAGAAGCCTTGCGCCAGGAGGATGCGGACAGCAACGAGCAAGGCGCGGAGATGGAGCCTGCCCCGCAGGATAAAGGTGACGAAATGGAGAGCTTCCAGAAAGAATAAGAGGTCAGTGTGAGAAGAGCCGCCCGGAGAGGCGCCCTGTGGAAAGGGCACCTCTCCGGGCGGTTTTTCAGTTTGCAGCGAAGGAGGTGAAGTATACGGAGACAAGGACAAATGATCGGTTTACAGATGCGGAGATGGAGATCGCCAGGGAGACGGATCTGCCGGACCTGCTGGAGCACCTGGGATACCAGGTCAGGAAAATTGGCAGGTATCACACCACCAAGGAGATGGACAGCCTCCGCATCAAAAACCGCCGCACATGGCGCCGCTACATTGACGAGATCTACCTGCTGTTCCAGCATGAGTACAGCGCCAATTTCCTGTTCACCCTCTGGAAGCGGGTGCGCAAGTACGGTGCCTGCTGCACTGGTTTGACCCAGAACGTGGACGACCTGCTCCAGTCCCACACGGCCCGCACCATGCTGGCCAACAGCGAGTTCCTGGTCATGCTCAACCAGGCCGCCACTGACCGGGCGGAACTGGCCAAGCTGCTGAACATCTCCGACAATCAGCTCTCCTATATCACCAACGTGGACTCCGGGCGCGGACTGATCAAGTGCGGCAGCGCCATTGTCCCCTTTATGAACAGCTTCCCCAAGAATCGACTCTATCAGCTGATGACGACCCGCCCGTCTGAGATGGCGGCGTGACCGGATGGAGCCGGAGTTGCTGTGCGGCTCCGGCCCCGCCAGACAGGAGGTGACAGAGCATCGAGAAGATCAAGGAGAAGCATACAGGCACTAAGGTCCTGAAAGAGAAGGTCAGATCTGCCCCCAAGGAGCTCGTCCACCGGGGATTGGAGGATGGTACGGAGCGATTGCGCCTCCAGTTCCGGGATGCCGCCCAACGGGACCAGCAGGATGGGTATGGAGGGGATCAGATCGAGGACACCGCCGCTGGCGCCGCCAGGCAGGTGGAGCGCGGTGGCAGGGATCTGCTGAAAAGCAGAAGAAGGGATGGAAAGTCCCAGGAGCCTGCAGACTGTTCCCAGAGCTGCACATGGGGCCCGGATCGAAGTACGTCCGCTCATTACGAACGCGTCCCTGACAGCGCCCAGGGCGGCCCCTCTACGCTGCAAGCTAGGCAGAAAGCGATCAAAACCAAGGCCACCTATATGGAGCGGCAGGACCCAGCTGCAAAGATGCCGGTTTATAGCCAAGAGGACTTGGCTCAAAGACAAGAGCGTGCGCTGGCGGTCCGGCGAGCGGAGCATGGCCGACAGGTCAGGGGAAGTCAGCAGAGACGCGCCATCGTATCTCCCCAGCAAGGTGGTGGGGACAGTGAGAAAGGCCCCCCGGCCCCTACATCTCGGCGTTCTCGCAGCAAAGATCCCCGACTGGGACCGGCGGGGATCGAGGAACGAGCCGGACGTGGGGCGCCAGGAAAAGCTACTGCCAAGGGCATAAAGGCTGCAGAGCACATTCCTGGGGAACCCATGAAAACGACACAGCGGGCAGCTCAGGCCGCCCAAAAGGCCGCCGTACACAGCACCCAGAAGACGGCCCAAGTCACCCGCATGACGGCAAGATCTGCCGCTGTGACCGCCAAGTCCGCAACCCGGACCGTCAGCGCGGCTGCCAAGGGTGCGGCGGCTGCCGCCCGTTCCCTGGCAGCCGCCATCGCCGCTGGTGGCTGGGTCGTGATCGTGATCGTCCTGGTGATTTTTATGGCCGGGATGCTGATTGCCTCTCCTTTCGGCATTTTCTTCGCCGACGGCAGCGACGCCCCGGACGCAGTCTCGCCCTCTGCGGCGGTGGCCCAGATCAACGGAGAGCTGGCGGATTGCCTGACCCAGCTGCAGGCGGAGGGGACATACGACCGGGTAGAGGTCCAAGGTCAGCCTCCGGCTTGGGCGGATGTGCTGGCGGTGTTTGCCGCAAAAACAGCGGGGGCGGAGGACGGCGTGGACGTGGCGGTGCTGGACCCGCAGCGGGTGAAGCTTCTGCGGACGGTATTCTGGGACATGACCAAGATCACCACCGCGGCAGAGACTGTGGAGATCCCGGCCAGCGGAGGCGCCCCGGCCTCCACAGAGGAGGTGCTGACCATCACCATCACCGCCAGGACGCCGGATGATATGCGGGTGTTTTACAGCTTTACTTCCTGGCAGAACGAGGCCCTAGACGAGCTCCTGGCCAACTCGGATCTGCTCACGGCATTGGCCGGCGACCTAGCCATCTCCAGCCAGGACGCCAAGGAACTCCTGGCCAATTTGCCCGCGGATCTTTTCCCGGCGCGGCGGGCCGTGGTGGAGACCGCCTGCCGGCTGGTGGGCAAGGTCAATTACTTCTGGGGCGGAAAATCCCTGGTGCTGGGCTGGGACGACCGCTGGGGAACGCTCCGGCAGGTCACGGCGGCGGGCAGCCCTACCACCGGCACCTACCGGCCCTACGGGATGGACTGCAGCGGGTATGTGGACTGGGTATTCTATAACGCCACGGGTGGGGAGTACATCATCGGCCACGGCGGAGGCGCCCACGCCCAGCACACCTACTGTACCACCATCTCCTGGGCGGAAGCCCTGCCCGGGGACCTGGTGTTTTACCCGGACGACGTACACGTTGGGATCGTGGGCGGCCGGGACGAGAACGGGAACCTCCTGGTTATCCATTGCGCCAGCGGCGCCAACCATGTGGTCATCACCGGTGTAGACGGCTTTACATCTATCGGCAGACCGGTTTTCTACAGCGAATAGCAACGAGGGGCGTGGGACTCTTCCCGCGCCCCTATTTTGCACAGAGCCATGTCCCGGCGCTGTCCGCGGCATGGCTCTTTGCAAAACTTATTTTTATAATACGGAGGAACACAGCAATTGCGGTTTTTCGCGTGGAGCGCACCCAGAACTACACTGTCATGAGCAACTACCATCTGTGGGACAAGAGGCTCTCCCTAAAGGCCAAGGGCCTGCTGTCCCAGATGCTCTCCCTGCCGGAGGATTGGGATTACACACTGTCCGGCCTGGCGCAGATCAACGCGGAGGGCAAGGACGCCATCCGCGCCGCTGTGGTGGAGCTGGAGCGGGCCGGATATATCCAGAGGCGGCAGAGGATTGACAAGGCTGGCAAATTCAGCGACAACGAGTACATCATCCGGGAGTATCCGATTTCCGCCCCAGTGCCCCAGGAGGGGCTGTTGTCTGCTTTTTCGTCGTCGGGAAATCCGACAACGGAAAATCCGTCAACGGATCTCACGCCGACGGATTTTTCAACACAACAAAATATAGAATTAAAGAATGAAGAGAAAAACAAAAAGACTGACTTACGAAGTAAAGAATCATTTCCCATCCCTTCTGCCCCCTTCCCAGACGGGACGGCAGCGGAGGAACCGAAGGGAAGGGATTCAAAGCGCGGGAGATGCTGTGCTGTGAAAAAATCCGAGATGGACGCCTACCGGGAACTGATCGGGGAGAATATCCGCTATGACGACTTCGTGCGGGAGCGCCCATGGGATGATGCACAGCTGGACGAGATGGTGGAGCTGATGGTGGAGGCGGTCTGTTCCAAGCGGGAGACCCTCCGGGTGGCCGGGAATGAGCTTCCCCAGGCGGTGGTAAAATCCCGCCTGCTGAAGCTGGATGACAGGCACATCCGCTTCGTGTTTGACTGTCTGCACCACAATACCACCCAGGTCAGGAACATCAAGCAGTACCTGCTGACCACCCTCTACAACGCCCCAATCACCATGGAGAACTACTATGCCGCCCAGGTCAACCACGATCTCTACGGGAACGCAGCCTAACAAAAAGCGAGAAAGCGAAGGAAAAGACCATAAATCAGCCCTCAAATAGAAATGACAAGTACACAGTGATAGTATAGAAATCCTATTGGATTTACTTTAAGTTTTTTCCCAATTTCATTTTGTGTTCCCAGGTTCAACATTTTTCCTGTGTGTTCCCTCCCCCGCAGGGTGCGGGAACACACAAAAGAATTGGGCGTAAGTTTTTTCTGAATTGTATTGCAAACATGACGGAAGTGGTACAAACAGCAAGAAAATCAGCAACAGGTTCTGCCAGAAAGATAGCAAATGCTTGGTTAGAAAAGAAATGAGGCAAAATGTAAATCAGGGGGATGAGTAAGATAATTTTCCGTAGCACAGCCAGGAAAAGAGAAGCTTTAGCATTCCCTAAGGCTACAAAAGTATACTGACAAGCCATCTGGATGCCAAATATTCCAGTAGAACCCATATAAATTCTCAGCGCCCATGCAGTGTAGTTTACAAGTTCAGCATCTGAAGTAAATATTAAGGCAAACCTCTGAGGAAATATCTGCACGAGAATCCAAAGCAATATCGAGTAAATTACACAAGTAGCTAATAATGCATGAAATGCTTGGCGAACCCGTTTGGCATTTTTTGCTCCAAAATTATAGCTAATGATAGGCTGCGCTCCCTGAGTAAGGCCTTGAAGCGGCATGATCGCGAACTGCTGCATGATACTAGCAAGTATGGTCATGGCGCCTACTGCAAGATCACCTCCATATTTGAGCAGCGATGAATTGAAACACATGGTAATTATACTTTCTGTGCACTGCATTACAAACGGAGAAGCCCCCAGAGCCACGATAGATAAAACGATTTCAAGCTGAGGCTGTAGAAATTTTCGACGTAATCGCCACTTTGTTTTAGGGCCAGTAAGAAACCGAAGCACCCATATCGCGGAGATTGCTTGCGATATAATGGTGGCCAAGGCAGCCCCTTGAACACCCATTCCAAAAAGAAAAATGAAAATAGGATCAAGCACTGTGTTTAATCCGGCACCAATCAGGACGGTCTTCATGGCTATCATAGTAAAGCCCTGAGCGGTGATGTAGGCATTCATACCTAAAGTCACTTGAACAAAAACGGTGCCCAGACAATAAATCCGCATGTAATCTAAAGCATAATCAATGGTATTATCACTGGCGCCGAGAAGCCGTAACAGCGGTTCTGAAAAAATTAAAAACCCCGCGGTCAGAACGATAGAAACAGCCACCAGCATAGTCATGCTGGTGGCCATAATCCGCTCGGATTTGCCTAGGTCACCTTGCCCTTCAGCAATAGAGGCCTGTGGAGCGCCTCCGGACGCGAGCAGTGCAGCAAAAGCGGAGATCACCAAAATGACGGGCAGGCACACGCCGACCCCAGTTAAGGCTAATTTGCCGACGGTTTCAACCGGCTGCATATGGCCAATGTACACCCGATCTACTAGGTTATACAGCATGTTGACAATTTGAGAAGTAATTGTGGGAACGGCCAGAGAAAACAATAATTTTCCCACACGTTCATTGCCAAGATCCATATTTTTTTGGTCCATGCATACTCCTGCCTACTGATTCTACAGTTATTTCATGTATTTGTCTAATGCGGCAAGCATTTTTTCGACGGTTTCATGATCATTCTGTTTTACCGCATCAACAATACAATGATTTAGGTGATTAAGCAAAATTACCTTTCCTGTCTTACTGATTGCCGAACTGACAGCGGATAATTGTATCAGAACATCACTGCAATCTGCATCTTGCTCAACCATCCATTTCACCTTTTCTAAGTGTCCGATTGCTCTTGCTATTCGATTGACAACAGCCTTTTTTTCTTCGGCTGAGTGAATATGAGGATGGATCGCATGATTTTCAGGATTCATTTTCTCATTAAAAACTCATTTAAGAAATTTACCCACTTATCGAACCCAGCCCCGGTTTTTGCGGAAAGATCAAAAACTTTCAAGGAAGGATTAAGAACAGCAGCACGAGCTTTCAAATCTTCAAGGGAAAAGCCGTCATCAGGGAGATAGTCAGTTTTGGTTACAATTAAGACATCGGACACCGAAAACATCAGCGGGTACTTAAGAATCTTATCATCCCCTTCCGGAACGCTTAGAATCATGACTTTCAATGATTCGCCAATGTCAAACTCCGCAGGGCAGACAAGATTGCCGATATTCTCCACAAAGACGACGTCATAATCTTGAACAGGAAAAGAATTTAATGCGCGCTGCACCACAGTAGCTTCGAGATGACAGGCACCGCCAGTGTTGATTTGAATAGCGGTTGCGTCAGCAGCCATAATTTTCTTGGAGTCAACTAACGAATCAATGTCCCCCTCAATGACGGCAATTTTCCACTTATCTTTTAGCTCTTTAATAGTGCGTACAAGAAATGTGGTTTTTCCACACCCTGGTGACCCCATAAGATTAATCATGCGGGTATTACATTTTTTCAGATCATTCCGAATTTCTGAAGCACACTGGTCATTTTCTTCAAAAACTTCTTTTCGGACATCAATCAATGTTACTTCTGACATGGCGAATCATCCGTCCCTTTCTCAATAATTCCAATTCCTGTAATTGTAAACTCTGTGCCGCTCTTCATTCTAAGCTTTTGCTCTCCACAATTAGGGCATACAGTGGGCATGTACTCGGGGGTTAAGGGCAAGACCTCACCACAATTTTCACACTGTACACTCCCAGGGATGGTTTGAATGTGTATTTTGGCTCCCTCTACAATTGAGCCCTTACTAGCATAAGCAAAATATCTTATAACCCAATCATTTAGCATTCCACGCAAATCGCCGACTGCTAAATAAACGTCTGTGACGCGTTCAGCGTTTTTTGCCTCTGCATAGAATTTCACTTCATTATATAGCAGCTTTGTGATTGCAAACTCATGCATGACAGTTCTCCTTCAATATGGGGAGAAAGGGTAGTTGGAACCCTTTCCCCCCATACAATCCTAAGTTACTTAATTTTTCCGGCCTCTCTCAATATAGTCGGTCTTGATACCATAGGTATCTGCACCTTGCCGGTCATAAAGATCCATGCAAGAATCCGGCCAATCATAACGCTCACTCTCGTTTTTCAAACGCAGAATCAGCGCTTTTTCCGGACATTCGCGCACACAAACGCCGCAACCCACACAACTCTCACGATGATATTCCACTCGGGAACCATCCCAAAGATGCCCATGCTGCGTGAAGCAACTCTCAACACACTTTCCGCAGTTTGTGCACTTACTTTCGTCTTTATCAACGTAATAGTGTGTGACCTTCCAGGCATTGGGGCCGCCCATGCCATACTTCTTGAAATATTCGGTCGGCCCACAGCAACCATCGTTGCAGCAGGAGCAAACAATTTCGGCATCCTTAGTGGCAGAAAGCAGAATTGCGAGACGGTGTTCTTTGCAGAACTCGATATGTTTCTTGATTTCCTCCTTCGTAATGTAACGCGAGACCTTCAAGTCATTCACATAAAAATCGGCAAAATCATTAACCTGAAGACAAACCTCATACGGAGGATCGCACTGCTTGCATTCTTTGGCAACTGGAGCTCGGCAGATACAGGAGGTAACAGCGACACGATCCGCATTCATCAAAATAGACTCCGCAACCTCATAATCATTGATGACGTCACCTTCGGCAACTTCTGCTTTCGTCAAAGGTACATAGCGCCAAGACGGAGCATCCTGGTCGAACATAACAGGCCGCATATAATTCGCCATATAGGGTTCGATGCTAGACCAGAACTCAACAGAAAGGCGGCCAACAGACATGGCAACCTGGCCGGGGAAGGGGCCAATATGCCGGAAGACATCAACACCATTCTCGACTTTGTGGAAAATGTTGACTCGCTCCGCCATTTCAAGCAACATTTTTCTGGTCTCTTCTTCGCTCATACCAGCCTTCTTTGCAATCTCGGCGGCGCTTTCAAAATGATGTACGGGTACATGAATTGCAAGCATTGCATGCTCGGGCAAGTAGTAGGTTTTCAAATACTGGATATCAGCCCCATCCGGGATGCTTGCCATGGCACCTTTGAAATTCTTGGGCTTTGGAAAACCAGAAGACAGACCATCCAGGATTTCCGCAAGCTTTTCATAGTACGGCGCATATTGGGGGTCGTTTGCTCTCGGATCAATGGCGGGCTCTCCAGAGGGAATACCTTGTGCCATCATTGCTTGAGTGGCATACGTTCTCCATGAATTCCAGTATTCTTGCTTCTCGGTAAAAGTATCCATAATGCGTCCTCCATTTTCCCATCATTTTTTACAACTCACTTAGCAGGCTAAGCACAGAATTATTATATCATTATCATACTAATTGTCAAGATATTCACGAAAAGATTAGCGCAAGTTCGGTATTTTAGACAAAACCAGATGAGTGCTTTTGGAGAGAACTCAAAAATGGCCGTTGTCTAATGACTTTCCAACAGAAATAGCAAAGCAACATAAATTTGAGCAAAGCAATTTTGACTTTCTTAAAAAGCTGTGTTGTATCCCCCCTGGGGCTTACAAGAAGAGAAAATGCCTGTTACAATTATAGCGATTATTGTAAGTGGAAGGCGGAATGTAGAGTGAAACGATTCGTTGCAGTATGTTTAGTATTCGGTCTCATTATATGTATGCTGGGATGTATGGCTTCAAACAAAGAAATGGATAGCGGTGTGGAAGCACAAGCCACACGCATCATCACGGACGTTTGGAACCGTGAAGTAGAGATCCCACTAAAAGTTGATACGATTGTTTGTTTGGGATCAATGGCCCCCAGATTTGCGGCTTACCTAGATGTGGTCGATATGATGGTGGGAGCAGAAGATTCTGATATTCAGACAGAGTCTGTTCGATATGATTATAGTCTCATCTATCATGATCAGTTGCAGGATCTGCCTTCAGTCGGGGTCGGAGGAGGTAGTGGAGAAAACAATGGTTATCCTGAGCAAATTATACAAGTAAATCCTGATGTGATTTTGGCTGGTTTTTCTGCAGAGGCGTCTGACGAGCTGCAGCGGCAAACTGGAATTCCTGTAGTCAGCGTAAGGTATAGAACAGAAGCATTTATCGATGAAGGGTTTTATAAAACGATGAGGATTTTTGCCGAAGTGGTAGGCGCTGAGGAACGATGTGAAGAGATTCTATCCTTTATTGATACCTGTAAAAAAGATTTGAATCAACGCACAAGTAATATACCCGAGGATAATAAAAAATCTGTTTACACAGGTGCTGTTACATTCAATGGTCGGCATGGATTTGCCTTTACATACGTAAATTTCCCGCCGTTTTTAGCTGTTCATGCCAATAACGTCGCCGATGTGTTTCTGGAGACTCTCACCGGAGAGGACTCTCAAGCTGCCGCAGAAGCTGGGACCGCATATGTGGGACAGAACGGATTTGAAGTGGACCTGGAGCAAATTATTGCATGGGACCCAGACGTAGTCTTTTTAGATCCGGGAAATATGGATTTGGTAAATGATGAGTATAAAAATAATCCGGGTTTCTTTAAGTCTCTCCGCGCGATTCAGGAAGGCCAAGTATATACCATGCCTTCTTCAAATGCTGCCGGGCCCAATATCACATACCTACTGATTAATGCATATTACGCAGGTGTGGTGTTATACCCAGAGCAGTTTTCTGACATTGATATTCGTGAGAAGGGCGGAGAAATCATGGAGAATATGCTGGGACAAGATTTCTTTGATGAAATGGAAGCGGGCGGCCTCTATTATGGGGAAATTACCATTGGACAATAGTTTGTATGAAAGAGAAAGATTTCACTCAGATTGCAGAATCCTATAAGAAATATATTCGGCGAAAGTGGATTGTCCTCGTTGGCTCTTTATTAGTGCTTATAATTTCCAGTCTAGTATCCCTGAGTACAGGCTCTGCAGGGCTTAACTTAAGTGAGATTATCCAGGGACTCGTAGGTTTGGGATCGGAAGAAATAAGAACGATAATTTGGAATGTACGAATGCCCCGAATTGCGGCAGCTATTATTGTAGGGATTGCCCTTGCGATGTCTGGCTGTGTAATGCAAAATGTGCTGAGAAATCCTTTAGCATCTGCGTCTACACTGGGCGTATCCCAAGGGGCATCCTTTGGAGCGGCGGTAGCGATTATCTGCTTTGGAGCTGGCTCCCAAATCAACTCCGGGGGAGCAACAGCCGCACTTTCGATCACAAATCCCTATTTAGTGACTGTTTGCGCTTTCTTGGGTGGGATGACTACAACCTTGCTGGTTTTAGGTTTGGCCCGCATACAGGGAATTACTTCGTCAGCAATCGTTTTGGCTGGCGTGGCTATTAGTTCTATGTTTACAGGTGGCACCACATTGATTCAGTATTTTGCCGATGATGTTATGGTGGCGACGGTGGTTTATTGGACTTTTGGAAGCTTGGGGCGTGCTGGCTGGAATGAGATCAGTATTATTGCGGCACTCTGCATTTTTGCATTCGCTTTCTTCTTTTATCATCGATGGAATTATAATGTAATGGAGAGTGGGAACTATACTGCGAAGAGTTTAGGTGTTCCCGTGATATTTCTTATGTATGCCAGTATGGCAGTCTGTGCACTCATCGCATCGGTGTCTGTAGCATTTGTGGGCTGTATTAATTTTATTGGGCTAATAGCTCCACATATTATGCGTCATTTTGTCGGAAATGATTACCGCTTTCTGATCCCGTGTACAGCTATATGTGGGGCGGTTTTGCTGCTGTTGTCTGATATTGCTTGCCGAGCCCTGGTTCCTCCTACTGTACTACCAATCGGAGCACTGACCTCATTCTTGGGAGCACCGTTGTTTTTGTATCTGATTATGAAACGGGGTAGCATGAAATGATAGAACTAAAAAACATTTCTTTTGCCTATGGAAAAAAGACGGTCTTATCAAACATAAGCTTTACAGCATTTGACGGGGAATGTGTTGGGATTTTAGGCAATAATGGTGCAGGAAAGAGTACGCTTATTACTTGCATAAATCGGATAAAAACGCCCAGTAGTGGAGAAGTATATATTGATGGAAAATCAGTCCAAAGTATGAATCGTAATGAGCGCGCAAGACATATTGCATATGTAGCACAAAAAAATGAAATATGTCAGATCACAGTGTTTGACAGTGTCCTGTTAGGACGAAGGCCATATATTAAATGGGCAATGACACAGGAAGATATTGAACTTTGTGCTACCATGATTCATCGGGTTGGACTTGGAAAATTTCAATTGCGGAATCTCAGTGAATTATCGGGTGGCGAGTTGCAGAAAGTCATGCTGGCCAGAGCACTTGTTCAGCAGCCCAGGGTATTGCTTTTAGATGAACCTACCAGTAATCTAGACCCGCGAAATCAATATGAAATGATGGAACTTGTGAAGGAAATTGCGAAAGAACAAGGGATTACTGTCCTGGTTGTAATTCACGATTTGAATTTGGCATTGCGATATTGTGATCGCTTTTATTTCCTAAAGGATGGTCACGGGTTTCGTTATGGAGATATTAAGACTGTAGATCAGACTACTATTGAGCAGGTCTATGGGATATCAGCAAGAGTGATAGAGGTCGAGAAAAGAATGTTTGTTATGATTGGGTAAGGAGAAATGAAAATGACTGATTGGGAGAAATGTGTAGCATTTCATGGGCATGAATGCGGTGGCTTGACAATTGGCTATAAAGCTGCGCAATATGCTGCTTCGTTACTTAACCTTAATTATTCAAATGATGAGCAGGTGGTCTGTGTTTCTGAAAACGACGCCTGCGGCGTGGATGCGATTCAAGTATTGCTGGGGTGCAGTATAGGAAAAGGTAATCTCCTTTTTCATATGACAGGAAAACAAGCATTTTCCTTTTATGATCGAAAGACAGGACAGTCAACACGACTGATACTAAAACCAAAGCCAGACTGCATCAGCCATGATGAGTCCCTCGTATATTACAAGAGTTGCAATCCTGAAGATCTGTTTGATGTGAAAGACGCGATTATCCATTTGCCAGAGCAAGCTCGCCATTTTGATTCTTTCGTCTGTGACAGCTGTGGAGAAATAACAGGATCGCACTGGATCCGGCTTCAACATGGGAAAAAATTATGTATAGACTGTTACCCCAAATATAACCGTTTTAACGTGTGATAGAAAAATCACAAAAAAGCTTGTGAGTTTTGACGAGAATCATTTTTTGTATGGCCGATTGACAATTAGCCTGCTAAGTGATAGAATTCCAATATAATCACGCAACGAAACATCCACAAATTTTAATTCTGGAGGTATGATGAAATGGCCGTAAATGCAAGAGAAATCCTGAATGAGTTTAACAGCGGTGTTGGCAAGCTGGTAGAGATGGATAATGACTTCATGCAAAAGTTCTTTGCGGTTGACGGTGGCTGCGGCGGAGAAGTGCTCAGCTCCAAGGTCAAGGAGCTAATTGGCGTCGCTATCGGCTGCTACAACCGGTGCCAGTACTGTATCACCGTGCATACTTACGGCGCTTATCAGGCGGGTGCCACCAGGGCGGAAATCATGGCGGCTGCGGAAGTGGCCATCGCGTTCGGCGGCGGCCCCAGCGTTGCATACAGCGCCGGCGTTTTGACTGCTGCGCTGGACGAATTTGAGCATGATTTTGATTGATTAAAATAAGAAAAACCATGCCGATGTTCTTGAATTATCGGCATGGTTTTTTTGTTCCTGGGTTGATGGATTTGGAGCTACATTATAAAGCGGCTATTTATAAATGAGAATAAGTGCATAGTAGACCTTGCGCTAATATTATTAAATTGGGGGTAGAGGATGAAGCAGGCAATAACAGTCATGAAGAAGACCGGCTGTACCATGAAGAAGTGGAATGTCCAAGTTGGGGATGCGGTGCAGAAGGGAGACCTTCTGTGCACGGTTATCGTGGGACCGATGAACCGCGAGGTGAACAGCCAGTATACCGGTCAGATCACAAGCATCCTGGTCCAGGAGCGGGATGAGGTGCCCGGCGGCACTGTGATCTGTGAGATTGAGGCGGAGGATGAGCCCGCCGCTCCCGCCCTGGAGGCGAAGCCCGCCACCGGGGAGAAGAAGGCGCTGCTGATGCCCAAGACCGGAACAGATGGTTCCGCAGTTAAGAAGTGGTATAAGGCGGAGGGTGACCCGGTGGCCAAGGGCGAGGCGGTGGTGTCTGTCAGCGCCGGCAAGATGAACCGGGACGTGTGCAGCGACTGCGACGGAGTTCTGGCGGAGATCGTGGTCGCTGAGGGAACGGCTGGCGTGGGCGACGTGCTGGGCTATGTACAAGCCTACGCGGCGGACGCCGGAGAGGCGCTGGGTGAGGTGGCGGTTAAGCTGCCCAAGGTGGGTGCCAACAAGGCCACGATTAAAGAGTGGTATAAGGCCGAGGGCGACACCGTGCAGAAGGGGGAGCGGCTGGCCTCTGTGACGGCGGGCAAGCTGACATCGGATGTCAACAGCGCGTATGACGGCGTTCTCACCAAGATTATCGCCCCGGCGGACACCACGGTGGAGAAGGACGCGGTGGTCGCCTACATAGAGGCTCAGGGCGGCGCGGGAGAGGAGACTAGCCAGACCGCGCAGAAGGTGATCGTCATCGGTGGCGGCCCCGGCGGATACGTGGCGGCCATCCGTGCGGCACAGCTGGGTGCCGAGGTCACGCTGATTGAGATGAACAAGATCGGCGGTACCTGCCTGAATGTGGGATGCATTCCCACCAAGGCGCTGCTGCACAGCGCCGAGCTGTACGCCGCAGAGAAAAATGGTGCGCGGGTGGGCATCGTGGCTGAGAATGTGAGCATCGACTGGCCCCAGGTGCAGGCGAACCGCGCGGCGATTTCCGCGCAGCTGACCTCCGGTGTGGCGGGCCTGCTGGCGGCCAACGGGGTCGAAGTTATTGAGGGCCGTGCGGAGTTCACCGGCGCCAAGACGCTCTGCGTGTATGCTGCCGACGGGGGCACCCAGGAGATGACGGCGGACCGCATCATCATTGCCACCGGCTCCTCCCCCAGTATGCCTCCCATTCCCGGGCTGGCCGAGAACAAGAACTGTATTGACTCCACAGGGGCCCTAACGTTGGAGCAGCTGCCCACGTCCATGGTCATCATCGGCGGCGGCGTGATCGGCATTGAGCTGGCCTGCACCTATGCCCTCTTTGGCACCAAGGTCACTGTGGTGGAGATGATGCCGCGCTTGATGCCCGTGATGGACTACGAGCTGACCCGGATGGCGCAGAAGATCATGGAGGACACCGGGATCGAGTTCCTGCTGGAGACCCAGGTCCTGGGCTTCGGGGCCAGTAGTGTGGGTGCGAAGGTCCTGATCAAGAATAAGAGCGGCGCGGAGTCCAGCCTGGAGGCTGAGAAGGTCCTGGTGGCGGTGGGCCGCCGCAGCAATGTGACCACCCTCAATCTGGAGACCGCTGGGATCGCCACGGAGCGCGGCCATGTAGTCACTAACGACTATCTGGAGACCAATGTGCCGGGCGTGTACGCCATCGGTGACTGCGTCGGCCGGATCATGCTGGCCCACACAGCGTCCACCATGGGCGAGATCGCGGCCGAAAACGCTCTGGGCGGCCATACGGCTTACGACGAGCGGGTGTGCCCCTCCTGCGTCTATATGGTGCCGGAGTTTGCCTATGTGGGGCTGAACGAGGAGGAGGCCAAGGACAAGGGCCTAAACTATAAGGTTGGGAAATTCCCCCTTGCGGCTAACGGTAAGTCGCTGATCATGGAGGAGACCCGGGGATGGATCAAGATCCTGGCGGATGCCAAGACCGAGAAGATACTGGGCGTACATATCCTGGGTGCCCGCGCCACTGATATCATCGCCGAGGCCGCCATTGCTATGAAGATGAACGCCACGGTCAAGGATGTCATCGATACGATTCACGCCCATCCCACCGTGGCGGAGGCTATGAAGGAGGCCGCTTTGGCCGTAGAGAACCGGGCCATTCACTTTAAGTAACCGGCGGATGGGCCGAAAGTCCAGAAGAGCTGCTCAGCGCAATTTCAAAAACACGAAGAGGGGAAACTGCGATGGAAAAGTATAACTCCATTCCGTGGAGAAAGCACGAGGATTTGAATAAGTACGCCGTGGCTACCAATGTTCCGGTTTGGCTGGGCGGCAAGAAAGTGATTGCGGACCGGGTGGTCAAGACCTGTTGCCCGCATAACTGCTACGACACCTGTGGCGAGCTGGTGTACGTCAAGGACGAGAAGGTCATCAAAATCGAAGGAAATCCGGAGCATCCCATCACCAAGGGACACCTGTGTCTCAAGGGCTTTGCCAACGTGCAGAAGATCAACAGCCCGGACCGGGTGAAGTATCCACTGCTGCGCGTCGGCGAGCGGGGCGAGGGCAAGTTCAAGCGCATCTCCTGGGACGAGGCCATGGACTGGATGGTGGAGAAGATTCAGACCATCACGGAGAAGTATGGCTCTGAGGCGATCATGGAGTACTGCTACTCTGGCAACCGGGAGCACATGGCCAAGGCGGTTGCGAGCCGGCTGTGGAACCTGATGGGAGCCACCAAGCTGGTGGGCAGTTTCTGCCTGCTCTCCGGCGCCACCGGCTCCTTCTACAGCGTGGGCAGCCAGTACACGATGGACCCCTCCATCTGGTCTGAGCATGCGGACACCGTTTTCCTGGTGGGACGCAACTGCTCTGCTACGAACCCCCATATCTTCCCCTTCCTGTACCGCGCCAAAGAGCGCGGCGCGAAGCTGATTGTGGTGGACCCCTATACCACCGGCGTCGCCTCCAAGGCGGATATCCACCTGCGTCCCCGGCCCGGCACGGACGGCGCCATGTGCCTGGGCATGATGCACTGGATCATCAAGAACGATCTGTGGGACCACGACTTCGTGGAGAATCACACGGTGGGCTTTGAGGATCTGGCCAAACTGGTAGAGAAGTGGACGCCGGAGTACACCGAGGAGATCACCACAATCCCCAGGGAGCAGATTATCGAAGTGGCGCAGATTCTGGCCACCACGAACACCCAATTTGAGACGGGATATGGCCAGCAGCGCTACAGCAATGGCCACCAGGTGCAGCGGGCGCTGGCCTGTCTGGCGGGTCTGTGCGGCAGCTTCGGCAAGGAGACCGGCAACTACAACTTCATTTCCGGCATGGGCTTCCCCGGCATCACCGGCTTTGCCCACCAGAATGACGTGGCGGTGCCCGAGGGCGCCGAGATCAAGCCCACCCGCATGGTGAATATCGCCGCGGTGGCGGAGGCCATCCACAAAGCAGACAATCCCCCGCTCAAGGGTATCATCTCCTACCGGGGCGGCCTGATTTCCCAGCAGCCCAACGTGGATTATACGATCGAGGCTATTAAGTCCCTGGACATGTTTGTGTCCGTTGAGCAGTTCATGACGGACGATACGGACTATGCCGATCTGGTGCTGCCCGCCTGTCACTACTTAGAACAGTACGGCCTGCATCCCTCTTACTGGCACAACTACAACCAGGTCCTGGTGCCCGTGTGTCAGCCGCCCTATGAGTGCGTGCCGGACGTGGAGATCTTTGAGGAGCTGGGCCGCCGGCTGGGCTATGAGCAGTACTTCCCCCGGGAGCGTACGGGCCTGGACTATGTGCGCATGCTGATCGGCCAGGAGTGCGATGTGGATGCGGCGGTGTCCCCCAACGGCCCCGTGCGAAACCCGGAGAAGTGGTGCCCGGAGATCCCCTACAAGGACGGCCAGTTTGACACCCCCTCCGGTAAGCTGGAACTGTACTCCTCCGGCATGGAGGAGCGCGGAAAGAAGTTCGCGGGCGAGTATTGCCCGGTGCCGGAGTTCTTGGAGCCTGCGGAGAGCATCCGCGCGACGCCTGATCTGGCGAAAAAGTATCCCCTGAACGTGATCTCCCAGCATCCGGCGTTCCGGACGCACTCCCAGTACTACAACCTGCCCTGGATCCGGGAGATCGAAGGCCCCGCCAGATTGTTCATGAGCAAGGCCGACGCCGCGGAGCGCGGCATCCAGGACGGGGACCGGGTTCGGATCTTCAATGACCGCGGAGAGCTGACGAATATCATCGCCCGCGTGGGCATCCGGGTACGGCCGGGCGTGGTGGAGATGAGCAGCGGCATGTGGGTGAAGCTGGGCGGTAGCGTCAACAAGCTGACCGGCATGTACCCCGCCGGCCCCAGGGATATCCTTTGCGAGGGCGGCATCATGCAGGAATATCACCCGCTGATGGACGGCAATACCGGCTCCTATTTCAACACACTGGTAGACGTCCAAAAGATGTGAGGGAGGGACAGTCATGGATAAGCAGATGATTCTTTATATTGACACCAGACGGTGTATGGGCTGCCGTGCCTGTGAGACGGTCTGCAAACTGGAAAACAGTCTGCCCGCTGGCCCTCGCTTCACGATGGTGACTGAGGTGGAGACCGGAAGCGGTGATGACGAGCGGTTGAATTTTCTCCCCATCCCTTGCCAGCACTGCGGCGACGCCCCCTGTGTGAAGGCCTGCCCCACCGGTGCCCTGCACAAGCGCAGCGACGGCATCGTCCTGGGGAACTCCAAGAAATGCATTGGATGCCATGAGTGCCTGTGGGCCTGTCCCTTCGGCGTGCCGCAGTTTGGTGCCAACGGCCTGATGCAAAAGTGCACCATGTGCTATAACCGGATCGACGAGGGAGATCAGCCAGCCTGCGCCCGTAACTGCCCGGCCGAGGCGATCCTGTGCGGGACCGTGGAGGAGGTCTCTGCCATCATGCGCAGCCGGTATGCGGATGGCAACTACCGGAAGCCGTAAGGAGCGGTTAGGAGAGGCTTATGAAAGTTCTATCGATCGACAGAACCAAATGCAGCGGCTGCGGCGCATGCCAAGTGATCTGTTCTCTGGTGAAAAAGAGAGGGGGGTATCCCTCTGAGTCCCGGATCCGCATCCGTCGGGCCGGCGGTACGGATACCCAGTACGTGTCCGTATGCCAGCACTGCGCGGAGCCGGTGTGCGTGTCGGCCTGTATGCGGGGGATCATTGACAAGGATCCCGTCACCGGCGTGGTGAGCCGCAAGCAGGAGGATTGCTTCTCCTGCGCGGCCTGTAAGGTGATGTGCCCCCATGGAGCGGTGGTATATGACAGCGGGCTGGACGCCTTTGACACCTGCGACCTCTGCGGCGGGGACCCCGCCTGCGTCCGGGTCTGCCCCACTGGCGCCCTGCGCTACGAGGACTTGAGCGCGGCCAGTTCGGATTTTCGCAACCGATATGCCCAGCACGTACTGCAAGCGGCGGAGGTGAAGTGATGGTGCAAAGAGAGGTGCGGTATGCCCTGGTGGACCTGGGCAATCAGACGTGGGATGTGAAAGGTATTTGTGCGGACAACTTCGGCACATGGGGAACCTATCTCCAGGAGCTGCGCTTCTGGTGGGAGATTGACCCCACCCTGGTGGTACTCACCACGGGAGTCCTCACAGGCACCGGCGCCCCTGGCACCGGCGCCATGACTTGGTGCTACCTTGGAAAAACCGGGACCGTGTGCACTGCGGAGGCGGAAGGCCGTCTGGGTGCCTATCTGCGCTATGCGGGTGTGGATGCGGTTCTTTTCCTAAACAGGAGCGAGAAGCCCTGCTGTGTGACCGTGGATAACGGGGCCCTGGAGCTAACGCATCCGCAGATGGACGAGCTGTCCCTGCTGGCAAACCGCAAGAACGAGGACGCCGTCATCGCTACGGTGGCGCAGAACGCCGTCCTGGAGGACAAGTATTTTGCCATTGCCGGTAAAGATGTGGCGTCACGCCTGCGGAGCAAAGGCGTGGAGGGCCTTTTTGTGGAGGACACCGGCATACTGCCGGTGGCGGATCCGGCGGCGGTGGTCGCGCTCAGTACAGAACTTTGGCAGACGGTATCCCGCTCAGGCTGCACACGGCAGCCCGACCGCCAGCACCCGGCCTATTTCCTGTCTCCGGACCACACGGCGGACTTTGAGAGCCGCCCGGTCTATGAAAACCAGGCAAAGTCCGGCGAGGACGCCATGTACGCGGCTCTGGGGATCCTGTGGAGCCAGGCGCTGGCGCAGTTCGACCGGCGGAAGTACACAGCGAAACTGATTACCGCATGCACTGGTGCGCCCTGTACGGAAGAGGACCTGGACGTACTGAACGAATACCTCGTGCAGCTGCGGCAAAAAAAGGTTGGGGGTGAGGCGTAAATGGCAGAGAGGGTAGATTTACTGATTATCGGCAACGGTGTGGCAGGCAACAATGCCGCACTGACCGCCCGGCGGACCAATCCAGACATGTCCGTTATGATCTTGAGCCAGGAGAGGCATCCGGAATACGCTGCGCCCGCCCTGCCGGACTATCTCTCCGGGGAGCTGACCAAGGAAAAAGTCCTGGTGAACACCTTTGAGAGCTATGCTCAACACGGGATCCAGGTGCGACTGAACGACGAGGCGGTGGAGATTCGCCCGGAGGAACATCTGGTGCTGACGGCGTCCGGCGCAGAGTACATGTACGGCAAGCTGATCGTCGCCACAGGCAGTTTTCCCATCCAGCTGCGCCGGATGAAAGGAACCAGCCTCCCTGGGAATTTCGTCCTGAAGACGATTGACGATGTGGAAGCTATGGTGGTCTACCCGGGTAAGCAGGCTGTGGTGGTGGGCTCCGGCGCCATCGGACTGGAGGGTGCGCTGGGCCTGAAGGAGCGCGGCTATGAGAAAGTCACCATTGTGGAGGCATTGGACTGGATCAACATGAAGTCCTTTGACCGGGAGACGGCTGACGAGACGGTGAGAGCACTCAGGGAAAATGGAGTGGAAGTGTTCAGCGGCGAAGCCGTGGAGGGTGTCGAGGGCGATGACTGCGTGCGAGCCGTGCGTACATCGAAGCGAGTAATTCCCTGTGATCTGGTGCTATGGGGGATCGGCGTGCGGCCCCGGGTGGACCTGGCGCAGAGGACCGGGATCGCCCTGGGCAAGCTAGGGGGAATTGAGGTGGACAGCCATATGCGCACCAATCTCCCTGACATCTATGCCTGCGGCGACTGCACGGAGTCCACAGACCGCCTCAGCGGCCAGAAGGCCCTGAATTTGTTCTGGGAACCCGGCGCCCGGGGCGGCATGGTGGCCGGCTCTAATTGCGCGGGTGTGGAGCGGGAGTTCAACGGCTCCATTGCTCTCTTCCTGACATATATCGGGGAAACCTCTGTGGTAGCCTTTGGCAAGACGGAAAAGGACCTGGAGGGGACCCGCTATCAGGTCCTGGAGGACCGAAGCCACAACACATACCGCCGGATTCTGCTGCAGAAAGACCGCATCCAGGGCGTGCAAATGGTCAACACCATGGAAGGTGTCAATGAGCTGCTGGACCAGGTGCAAAAGGAGGCGGATGTGGATATGGCCCTGCTGGAGCGGGAGGATTCCGGAAAGTATGCCGCGATGCAGCTTTCCCTGGCTGCCTACATCAAACAGCTCAAGAGAAAGCAGCGGACCCGCAGACAGTGAGCCGGTAAAAACCATTCCAGGAACTGACTGGGTAGAGCGACAAATTTCATAGTAGTTTGCTTTCGAGCGGCGGCATCTACGGGGAAACCTATGAGGCCGTTGCCGCGGTGGAAACACGAAGTTTCGCACCGCCAAGTAAGTTTGGAAACGGACTTGCTCTCCGTGTTTGAGAAGGAAGCATGGTTCTATCCCACAGGGGGCATGAGGCGTGCTTTGTCTTTTTGGCAGAGCACGCCTTTTCCGTAAATTTTGCAAAAATGCGTTGCATAAAGGATGTCTTAGTATGGATCCAAGCATGATAAGGCCTCTGGTGATCACCCTGGCCGCGTACTCCAACACGGGAAAGACCACCTGCCTGGAGGGACTGCTTCCCTGTCTGAAGAAAAGAGGGCTGCGGGTGGCAGTCATCAAACATGACGGCCATGACTTTCAAATGGATACTCCCGGCACAGATACTAGCCGCATGACAGCTGCCGGTGCAGATACCGTTGCCATTGTCTCAGATCACCGGTTTGCCCTGCTTGAGCAGAGGAGCTATGCGGTAGAGGAGATTGTGGCACGGATTACGGACGTGGACCTGATCCTGACTGAGGGCTTTAAGTACGGTCCTTATCCCAAAATCGCTTTATATCGCGCCGCTTCCGGCAAGCCCTTGGCGGTAAACCCGCAAGAGTGTCTGGCAGTAGTTACGGATACGCCTGTAAAGACCAGTCGTCCGGTTTTTCCGCTGAACGATCCGGAGCCCTTGGCGGAGTATCTGGTGAGCTTGTTGAAGCAGAGGCAGAACGGAGGAGTTTAGATGTCCATCACGATTGAAGAAGCCATCGCTATTGCACGGCGATACGCTGTGGTGAGGCCTGCGGAGGAGGTTCCCCTAGACGGGGCGCTGGGCAGGGTAATGGCGCGGGATGTGTTCGCGCCGCTGGCGCAACCGCCCTTTGACCGCTCGCCGCTGGACGGATACGCTGTTTGCGCCGAGGATACTCTGGAGGCGTCTCCGGATGCGCCCGTGGAACTGCAGGTAGTGGACCGGTTGTATGCCGGTGAGGTGGCAACCGTGCCGCTGAGGCGGGGACAGGCGGTCCGACTAATGACAGGAGCTATGCTGCCGGAGGGCGCCAGCGGCGTGATCCGGCAGGAGGACACAGATAGGGGAGAGGAGCGTGTGCGAATCTTCCGTGGGGTGCGCTCCGGTGAAAACTGTTGCCGTAAGGGGGAGGAGTATGAAGCGGGCTCTCTTCTCCTGACGTCGGGTTCACGGGTTGATGCGGCATCCATTGCGGTGGCCGCGGGTGCTGGAATCACGCACCTGCCGGTATATCGTCGTGTCCGGGCAGCGATCATCTCCACAGGTGACGAAATCTGTCAGCCAGGTGAGCCTTTGGCCACTGGAAAGATCTATGACTCCAATCGGGCATATTTATCGGCCCGCCTAAGGCAGCTGGGTGTGGAAATTAAAAAAGCGCTCTCTGTCGGAGACAGTATTCCACAGTTGTGTCAATCACTGCAGAATTGTAAGGCGTGTCACGTGATCCTTACCACCGGCGGCGTCTCCGTAGGCCAAAAGGACCTGTTGGAGGAAGCTGTGAGAGCCTGCGGCGTACAGATACTGTTTCATGGCATTGCCATCAAGCCGGGTATGCCAACACTCCTGGCGCGGTGGGATGACTCGTTGATCCTGGGACTCTCCGGGAACCCATTCTCGGCGGCGGTGCCGCTGGAGCTGCTGCTGCGCCCCATTCTAGCGAAAATGACAGGTGATCCGCAGCTGGAGATGAAACGGCGGCGGGGTGTTGCGGCTGATAACTTCATAAAGTCCAGCCCCACTCGGCGGTTTCTGCGAGCACGCATTGTTGGTCGGCGGGTGGAGCTGCCGCCCGCTCAGGCTAATGGGCAGATGCGCAGCATGGTGGGCTGCAACTGCCTGGTGGACGTGCCTGCAGGGAGCGGCCCGATCCGCAGAGGGGACCGTGTGGATGTCTGGATGCTCTGAGTGGAGGTCATGATGGGACTGCGCATAGAAGACTGCGGTGCTGTGATCCTGGCCGGCGGAGAATCCCACCGCATGGGGACCAGCAAACCACTGCTGCGAATCGGCGGGGAGACCATTGCGGCCCGCCTGGCCAGGCAGTTTGACGGGTTTCCGGAGCTCTGGATTTCTGCAAATCACCCAGAAATAGCTTGTGATCTGCCTGGACAGCTGGTGCAGGATCTATACCCCGGCCTGGGACCACTGGCGGGCCTCCATGCGGCACTGTCTGCAACTGAGCTGCAGTTTTTGATCTGTGTTTCCTGCGATCTGGTGTTCTTTTCCAGGGAACTGGCTGCGGCAATGCTGGGGGCGTATTCGGGGACTTCTCTGGCCTTGGCCTGTGTGGATTCCACAGGCCGGGTACACCCGCTGTGCGGCATCTATGCCAAAGCCGCTTTACCGGTAATCGAACGGCGCCTGGCCAATGGGCAGCTGCGCATGCGTGCTTGTCTGGAGGAACTGCGATTCCAGCCGTATCAGATCGGACCACGATTTGCAGACGTATCTTTAAGCAATGTGAACACACCGGAGGATTTTGCCCGTGTTCTGGTGATGAAGGAGGGAGAGGGGCTATGAAAGACGGCTGCGGGCGGACAATTGATTATCTACGGCTGTCGGTGACGGACCTGTGCAACTACCGGTGCCGGTACTGCATGCCGCCGGAGGGCGTGGAGAAGCGCCTCCACAGCGACATCCTCTCCATCGAGGAGCTGGCGGAGATCGCGGAGGCCGCGGTGGCCTGCGGGGTGAAGAAGATCCGCCTCACCGGCGGGGAGCCCCTAGTGCGCCGGGGCCTGGTGGACCTGTGCCGGATGCTGCGGGCCATCCCAGGGGTGGAGGAGCTGTGCATCACCACCAATGGGAGCCTGCTGCCCCATCTGGCGAAGCCCCTCCGGGAGGCGGGGCTGGACCGGCTGAACATCAGCCTGGACACCCTGCGGCCGGACTGGTTCGCCGCCATGACCCGGCGGGGAACCCTCCAAGACGTGCTGGACGGCATCCAGGCGGCGGAGGCGGCAGGATTCTATGATCTGAAATTCGACACCGTCCTCATCGGCGGGTTCAACGACGATGAGATCGAGGACTTTGTGGAGTTGAGCCGGAATCATCCCTGGGAGATGCGGTTCATCGAGCTGATGCCCATGGGCCCCTGCGCCGGATGGGACAGGAGCTGCTTCCTGCCTGGTTCGACGGTGCTGGAGCGGGTGCCGGAGCTGGAGCCTCTGGAGGCCCAGGGAGTGGCCCGGCGGTATAAACTGCCCGGCGCGGCTGGCACGGTGGGGCTCATCTCCCCGGTGAGCCACGACTTCTGTGCCGACTGCCGCCGGGTCCGGGTGACATCGGACGGCAAGCTGAAGGGCTGCCTCCACAGCCGGGAGGAAGTGCCTCTCCGGGGCCTCCACGGGGAGGCGCTGGTGAATGCCATCCGACAGGGCATCCGCCAGAAGCCGGAGCGGCATCACCTGGCGGAGCGGCCCAGCGACACGCCCCGGAATATGAACCAGATCGGAGGATGACCGCTATGGCGGAATTGACCCATTTCAACGAACAGGGCCGGGCGAAGATGGTGGACGTGACGGAGAAGGCCGTCACCCACCGCCGGGCGGTGGCCGCCGGGGAGATCCACATGGCCCCGGAGACCCTGCAGAAGATCAAGGACGGCACCATGAAAAAGGGCGACGTGCTGGCGGTGGCCCAGGTGGCAGGCATCCAGGCGGCCAAGCACAACTGGGAGCTGATCCCCATGTGCCACCCCCTGCCCCTGACGGGCATCGACATCACCTTTGCCCTGACCGACGAGCCCTGCATGGTGGAGATCCAGGCCGCCGTTACCTGCACCGGCGTCACCGGGGTGGAAATGGAGGCCCTGATGGCGGTATCCGTGGCGGCGCTGACCATCTACGACATGTGCAAGGCGGTCCAGAAGGACATGCGTATCGAAAAGATCCGGCTGCTGGCCAAGTCCGGCGGCAAGAGCGGAGATTATCAGATCAAGGAGTGACTCTCATTGGCAAAGGTGGTATCAGTCAACATCAGCGAGCGGAAGGGGGAGCAGAAGCACCCCGTTCCGGAAATCCAGTTAAAGCTCCGCCACGGCATCGTGGGGGACGCCCACGCCGGGGACTGGCACCGGCAGATCTCCCTTCTCGCAGAGGAGAGTGTGGACACCATGCGCGCAAACTGCCCCATCCCCCTGGATGCGGGGGTGTTCGCGGAGAACATCAACACCATCGGCATCGATTTGAAGCACCTGCCGGTGGGCACCCATCTTCGGATCGGGGAGACCGAGGTGGAGGTGACCCAGATCGGCAAGGAGTGCCACAGCGACTGCGCCATCAAGAAGGCGGTGGGCAAGTGCGTCATG
>ERZ791871.381-NODE-381-length-59084-cov-4.841857_pt1 | contig 59084 bp, 48 predicted proteins | sample MGYA00510280_ERZ791871 | MGnify/ENA primary metagenome ERZ791871 (study PRJEB30046, sample SAMN00792111) | human gut metagenome | study: EMG produced TPA metagenomics assembly of the A metagenome-wide association study of gut microbiota in type 2...
GTCATACAACTCTTTATCCCGGCCCGCATACCCGGGCTGATGAGCCCGCATACCTGGGCCGATGAGCCCGCATGCCCGGGCCGATGAGCCCGCATGCCCGGGCTGAGATAAAGATCCGACCATTTGCACTAAAGAGAGTAAGTGAAATGAAATGCTTTTAGAGAGATTAACGGATAAGAAATTGGATATATCCATTTGTTTTCCAAACCTTTACTGCTGAAATATCCCCTAAAACAGCGGGTGGAAGATGGAAGATAGGGGTGGAAGATAAATGGCATAAAAACCGCATCTTCCACCAATCTATACATCTCACAATCAACTATATGCACTCTAAAAGGTGGAAGATGGAAGATCGAAACGCGTTTTTTGTATGAGAGGAAGACGGTTGTTAAATGAAAGAGCCGTGCATTGAAGGTTGTTTTTTTCCACAGTCCGATCATTTGCATTGTAGTAGAAAACCATTATATTTGCACACCCTGTTTTTTACCGTTCACATTTTAACTTATCAGACATGAGTAAAATTCTGATTATAGATGACGAAGTTCAGATTCGTGGTCTGCTGGCCCGTATGATGGAACTTGAAGGTTATGAAGTGTGCCAGGCCGGCGATTGCAAGGCAGCGCTCAGACAATTGGAACTTCAAATGCCCGACGTGGCTTTGTGTGACGTATTTCTTCCGGATGGAAACGGGGTAGACCTGGTGACGGAAATAAAGAAAAAAGCACCCGGAGTAGAAATCATCCTGCTGACGGCTCATGGTAACATACCCGACGGTGTGCAGGCCATTAAGAACGGAGCTTTCGATTACATTACAAAAGGAGATGATAATAATAAGATCATTCCTCTCATTAGTCGTGCTGTAGAGAAAGTGCGAATGAATATCCGTTTGGATAAGCTTGAGAAAAAAGTCGGACTGATGTATTCGTTTGACACTATACTTGGCGAATCGAAGGCACTGAAAGAAGCGGTGTCACTGGCACGTAAAGTATCAGTGACTGATGTCCCTGTGTTGCTGACAGGTGAAACAGGGACCGGAAAGGAGGTCTTTGCCCAGTCGATACATTATAACAGCAAGCGGTCGCAGCAGAATTTTGTAGCGGTCAATTGCTCTTCATTCAGTAAAGAGTTGCTGGAGAGTGAAATGTTTGGGCATAAGGCGGGTTCGTTTACCGGTGCGTTGAAAGATAAGAAGGGGCTTTTTGAGGAAGCCAACAATGGAACAATCTTTTTGGATGAGATTGGTGAGATGGCTTTTGAATTGCAGGCCAAACTATTGCGCATCCTCGAAACCGGTGAATATATCAAGATAGGAGATACGAAGCCTACCCGCATCAATGTACGCATCATTGCTGCTACGAATCGGGATTTACCTGCTGAGATAGCAGCCGGACGCTTCCGTGAGGACTTGTTCTATCGCCTTTCTGTATTTCAGGTACATCTTCCGCCTCTGCGTGAACGTACGGGGGATATTAAGATTCTGGCTGAATCGTTTGTCCGTTCTTTCTCGGAGAAGCTTTCACATCCGGTGGGTACTATTACGCCTGCTTATCTTGAGGCTTTATGTCAACAACCGTGGAAAGGCAATATCCGCGAATTGCGTAATGCCATCGAACGAAGTCTGATTGTCTGTGAGGGTGATTGTCTGGATGTAGACGACCTTCCGCTTGAAATACAGAACAGCCATTATGAGAAATCTGATGAAGGAATGCCGGGCAGCTTTGAACTTTCAGCCATGGAACGCAGGCATATTGCCAGGGTATTGGAGCATACCAAAGGGAATAAGACTGAAGCGGCGCGTTTGCTGAAAATCGGATTAACTACCTTATATCGGAAAATAGAAGAATATAAACTTGGCAGTTGAGCGGACAGGAATATACTTGCTTGTCCGGGTTTATGCTTTTCTCCCTTTCAAAATAAAACATACCTTTTCAAAATGATAGGGTATCCTTGCACTGACGAGGATACCCTATTTGTTTTATCTGTCTGTATGTTAGTTGATTATGCTAACTCTCTTCATTTTTGGCACACATTTGGCATTAATTGTTTCAGGTAAAATAGAAATATAAACATTCTAATTAAAAGGTAAAGAACATGGGAATAACAGTTTCATTTATTTTCTGCCTGTTGAGCGGCATCGTCTGCTTCTGGCTGTTTTGGAAATGTGTCGATTGGTTTGAAACAATTTAAAGAGAGAGGAGAATTAAGTTTATGTACACAACACTATTTGTAATAAGTATTACACTTTTCGGCTATTTGGCGTATGTGCTCATTCGGCCTGAGAAGTTTTAATTGGAAGTAAAGCAATGAATACAGAAATTTTAGGAGTGGCGGTGCAAATCGTCCTAATGGTGGTCTTAGCTTATCCGTTGGGACGTTACATAGCCCGGGTTTATAAGGGAGAGAAGACTTGGTCGGACTTTATGGCTCCTGTAGAGCGAGTGATTTATAAGATATGCGGTATAAATCCGCAAGAGGAGATGAATTGGAAACAGTTTCTCAAAGCCTTGTTGATTTTGAATGCTTTCTGGTTTGTATGGGGAATGGTATTGTTGGTATCACAAGGTTGGCTGCCACTCAATCCCGATGGTAACGGACCTCAGACACCCGATCAAGCATTCAATACCTGCATCAGTTTCATGGTAAACTGTAATTTGCAACATTATAGTGGTGAGAGCGGATTGACTTATTTTACCCAGCTGTTCGTTATTATGCTGTTCCAATTTATCACTGCTGCTACAGGGATGGCCGCTATGGCCGGTATCATGAAAAGTATGGCTGCCAAATCCACCAGAACAATAGGTAACTTCTGGCATTTCCTGGTAATAAGCTGTACACGTATTTTATTACCTCTTTCGTTGATTGTCGGTTTCGTCCTGATTTTGCAGGGAACACCGATGGGATTTGATGGTAAGATGAAGGTGACTACCCTGGAAGGACAGGAGCAGATGGTATCGCAAGGACCTGCGGCTGCAATTATCCCTATTAAACAACTGGGAACCAATGGTGGCGGTTATTTCGGGGTTAATTCTTCACATCCGCTGGAGAACCCTACTTATCTGACTAATATGGTTGAATGCTGGTCAATCTTGATCATTCCGATGGCAATGGCGTTGGCTTTGGGCTTCTATACCAATCGCAGAAAGTTAGGATATAGCATCTTTGGAGTGATGCTGTTTGCTTATCTGGCCGGAGTTTTCATTAATGTTCAGCAGGAAATGGGAGGTAATCCACGTATCGATGAGATGGGAGTTGCTCAGGATCATGGTGCGATGGAAGGCAAGGAGGTAAGGCTTGGGGCCGGAGCCACAGCATTGTGGAGTGTTACTACAACGGTTACCTCTAACGGATCAGTCAATGGCATGCACGATTCGACTATGCCGCTTAGTGGAATGGTCGAAATGCTGAATATGCAGATTAACACTTGGTTTGGTGGTGTCGGTGTCGGATGGATGAATTATTATACCTTCATTATTATGGCCGTGTTTATCAGTGGCTTGATGGTGGGACGTACACCTGAGTTTCTGGGAAAGAAGGTAGAAGCCCGGGAGATGAAGATTGCAACTCTCGTTGCTTTGCTCCATCCGTTTGTTATCCTTGTGTTTACTGCCATTTCAAGTTACGTTTATACACATCATCCCGATTTTGTAGAGAGTGAAGGAGGCTGGTTGAATAACCTCGGTTTCCACGGGCTCAGCGAACAACTCTATGAATATACCTCTTCGGCAGCCAACAATGGTTCCGGTTTTGAGGGGTTGGGTGATAATACTTACTTTTGGAACTGGACATGTGGGATTGTGCTTATCCTGAGCCGTTTTATTCCAATTATCGGTCAGGTAGCCATTGCGGGACTTTTGGCACAGAAAAAGTTTATTCCCGAAAGTGCCGGTACATTGAAAACGGATACTGCGACTTTTGCCATGATGACTTTCGCTGTTATCTTTATCGTTGCAGCCTTGTCTTTCTTCCCTGTGCATGCATTAAGTACGATTGCCGAACATTTAAGTTTATAAGAATAGCAGGATAATATAGTTATGAAAAATAAAATGTCAGCTTCTATGTTTCAAAAGGAGCAAGTAATGGAAAGTATCAAGCAATCGTTTGTGAAGTTAAATCCGCGAATGATGGTAAAGAATCCGATCATGTTTACAGTAGAGATAGTTACCTTTATTATGTTGGTGGTGACGGTGTTCTCTCTGTTCACTCCGGAGTATGGTGCTTTCGGATATAATTTGTGTGTATTCCTGATTTTGTTTATCACTTTGTTGTTTGCCAATTTTGCCGAAGCGATAGCCGAAGCCCGTGGCAAAGCACAAGCGGATAGCCTGCGTAAGACACGTGAGGAAACTCCTGCCAGACTGGTGATGGGTGACAAGATTCAGACGGTGAGCAGTTCAATGCTGAAAAAGGGAGATATTTTTGTGTGTGAGGCAGGCGATACGATTCCTGCCGATGGAGAGATTATCGAAGGATTGGCTTCGATTGATGAAAGTGCCATTACCGGTGAATCTGCTCCTGTGATTCGTGAAGCAGGTGGAGATAAGAGTTCGGTGACCGGTGGAACTAAAGTGCTTTCGGATCACATCAAGGTATTGGTGACACAACAGCCCGGTGAAAGTTTTCTCGACAAAATGATTGCTTTGGTAGAAGGTGCCAGCCGACAAAAGACACCGAACGAGATAGCTTTGACCATTCTGTTGGCCGGTTTTACACTTGTGTTTGTCATCGTTTGCGTCACTCTGATTCCGTTTGCTGATTATACCAGTCTTGAGCATCCTGGAACGGCCATCTCGATCGCAGCTATTCTTTCTCTGTTTGTCTGTTTGATTCCGACTACTATCGGGGGACTGCTTTCTGCAATCGGTATTGCCGGTATGGATCGTGCACTGCGTGCCAATGTGATTACGAAATCGGGTAAGGCTGTTGAGACGGCAGGTGACATTGATACTCTGCTGTTAGATAAAACGGGTACCATTACGATTGGTAATCGTAGAGCGACAAAATTCCATTCGGCACCGGGAGTCGGTCCGCGTGAGTTTATTACGACCTGTCTGCTGGCTTCCCTCTCGGATGAAACGCCTGAAGGTAAGTCCATCGTAGAGTTAGGACGTGAATCGGGGGTACGCATGCGGAGTCTTAATACGACCGGTGCACGCATGATTCAGTTCACTGCCGAAACCAAATGTTCGGGGGTTGATTTGTCCGATGGTACACAAATCCGTAAAGGGGCTTTCGATGCAATCCGTAAAATAACGGAGGCTGCAGGAAATAAATTTCCGAAAGAAATAGAAGAAGTGATAGCTGAAATTTCGGGTAATGGCGGTACACCGCTGGTAGTGTGTGTCGACCAGAAGGTAACAGGGGTTATTGAGTTGCAGGATATCATCAAACCGGGAATTCAAGAGCGTTTTGAGCGCTTGAGAAAGATGGGAGTGAAAACGGTGATGGTGACCGGTGACAATCCCCTGACCGCTAAATATATTGCAGAGAAGGCAGGAGTAGATGATTTCATCGCCGAGGCGAAACCCGAAGATAAGATGGAATATATCCGTAAGGAACAACAGTCAGGTAAGTTGGTGGCTATGATGGGCGACGGAACGAATGATGCTCCTGCGCTGGCACAGGCTAATGTCGGTGTGGCAATGAACAGTGGTACCCAGGCGGCCAAGGAAGCCGGTAATATGGTCGACCTTGATAACGATCCGACGAAGTTGATAGAGATTGTGGAAATCGGAAAGCAACTGCTGATGACTCGCGGTACGTTAACAACTTTCTCTATTGCAAACGATGTGGCCAAATACTTTGCTATTGTGCCTGCCCTGTTTATGGTGGCTATTCCAGAACTCGGTGCACTTAATGTCATGAATCTGCACAGTCCGGAAAGTGCGATCCTTTCGGCTGTTATCTTCAATGCTATTATTATTCCGATCTTAATTCCATTGGCTTTGAAAGGAGTACAGTATAAACCGATCGGAGCATCGGCACTACTTCGTCGTAACCTGCTGATTTATGGGTTAGGAGGGGTGATAGTTCCTTTTGTCGGAATCAAGTTAATCGATTTGGTAGTCAGTTTATTCTTCTAAATATTCAAACAATGAAAACATTATTAAAATCTATCAAGATAACGCTTGTGTTTTGTGTATTCTTCTCAGTGTTCTATATTCTCGTGTTATGGTTGTTTGCTCGGGTAGCCGGTCCCAATCAGGGTAATGCGGAGGTGGTGACATTGAACGGTAAAGTGGTCGGTGCCGCCAATGTCGGACAAAAATTTACGGAGGATATTTACTTTTGGGGACGCCCTTCATGTGCAGGTGACGGTTATGATGCAACCAGTTCATCTGGTAGTAATAAAGGGCCTACCAATCCGGAATATCTGGCAGAAGTGAAATCCCGTATCGACACTTTCCTGGTTCACCATCCATACTTGTCCCGTAAAGATGTGCCTGCCGAAATGGTGACGGCCAGTGGTTCGGGACTGGACCCCGATATCACTCCTCAGAGTGCTTATGTGCAGGTAAAAAGGGTCGCTCAAGCACGAGGAATGGATGTAGAGGAAGTCAGAAGGATTGTAGATAAGGCAGTGGAAAAACCATTGTTAGGGGTATTCGGAACCGAGAAAGTAAATGTATTAAAATTGAATATAGCTCTTGAAGAGACAAAAGTAAACAGGAAATGAATATGAGAAATATTATAAATAAAAACACGATTTTAACATCACTGGCACTTGTGGCTATGTGTTTTTGGGGAGGCATAAATGCAAATGCTCAACAGTTCAATGTTCAGGGCGATCTGGTAAGCTCTTACATTTGGCGTGGAATGTATCAGACAGGGGTCAGTATTCAGCCGACTCTGGGTTTCAGTGCCGGAGGCTTTTCGCTGACGGCATGGGGATCTACAGATTTTGACGGGACTTCCGCTTCGGCCGGAGCTGCTGCCAAAGAGATAGATTTGACTGCTGCCTATACTTTAGGTAATTCCGGATTGACTTTTTCAGTTGCAGATTTATGGTGGGCAGGACAGGGAGCGCGTAAATACTTTAATTTTAAAAGTCATGAAACCGCTCACCATTTTGAAGCAGGACTTACTTATGCCGTCCAGTCTGAAAAGTTTCCTTTATCTATAGCATGGTATACCATGTTTGCCGGACAAGATAAGAATGCGGAAGGCAAACAGAATTACTCGTCTTATGTCGAGTTTAATTATCCTTTCTGTGTAAAGATGGTAGATCTGAACGCAACTTGCGGTATTGTCCCTTATGCGGCTCCTCAGTACAATTGTGATGGATTTGCTGTGACCAATGTTGCTTTGAAAGGAACTACCCGGATCAGATTCAATGATACGTTTGCTTTGCCTATATTTGCACAGGTTGTTTGGAATCCTCGTATGGAAGATGCACATTTGGTGTTTGGTATCACTTTAAAACCGTGAAATCAGATATAACTTAAAAACTCATGAAGTTGTTAGCCGGCCCGTAGCAGTAGTGATACTGTTACGGGTTATGCAGTATAAAAAATGAATAAATATGGATAGAGAAGAGAGTGTACAGCATTTCCTCGATTTGATAAAGAGATCACGTCGTGGTAAGTTCAAGGTTTACATCGGTATGATTGCCGGTGTAGGCAAGTCTTACCGGATGCTTCAGGAAGCACACGATTTGATTGATAGTGGAGTAGATGTCCGGATAGGATATATTGAGACACACGGGCGTGCCGGGACGGAGGCCGTATTGGAAGGCTTGCCGGTTATTCCGCGTAGGAAACTGTTTTATAAAGGGAAAGAGCTTGAGGAGATGGACTTGGAGGCGATTATCCGTATTCATCCCGAAATTGTGATAGTGGACGAGCTGGCACATACTAATGTGGAAGGAAGTCTAAATGAGAAACGTTGGCAGGATGTGATGACATTGCTCGATGAAGGCATTAATGTGATTTCGGCAGTCAATATCCAGCACATTGAGAGTGTAAACGAAGAAGTGCAGGATATAGCAGGCATTGAAGTTCGGGAACGTATCCCCGATAGCGTACTTCAAGAGGCTGACGAGGTCGTGAATATTGACCTCACAGCCGAAGAACTGATTACCAGGCTTAAAGCGGGGAAGATATATAAAGCGGAGAAGATTCAGACCGCACTCAATAACTTTTTTAAGACTGAAAACATTTTGCAACTCCGTGAATTGGCCTTGAAAGAGGTCGCATTGCGAGTAGAGAAGAAAGTGGAAAATGAAGTTGTGATGAGCATTGGCCTTGGGGTTCGTCATGAAAAATTTATGGCTTGCATCAGTAGTCAGGAAAAGGCTCCCCGGCGTATTATACGGAAAGCAGCCCGTTTGGCTACCCGGTACAACACCTCGTTTGTAGCACTCTATGTACAGACTCCCAAAGAGAGCATGGAGCGTATCGATCTGGCCAGTCAGCGTCATTTGCTGAATCATTTCAAACTGGTGACAGAGTTGGGGGGAGAAGTGGTTCAGGTACAGTCGAGAGATGTATTGCAGAGCATTGTACAGGTTTGCAAAGAAAAACAAATATCCACTGTTTGTATGGGATCCCCTTTCCTCCGATTGCCCGGCGCTGTGTGCGGAATATTGAAATATCGCAGATTTTTAAATAATCTGGCACAAGCGAACGTAGATTTGATTATACTTGCATAAAAAATGATTTAGTCTCATTATCGATTATGAATATAAAAACCAAATTACTTTTCGGCATTGGAATATTGGCCGGAATGATCATTTTACTGGTAACACTTTCAGTGGTTAATCTTCAGATTTTGACGGCTACGGAACCTGACAGTCCGGTTGCTATGCCTGCTCTGGAACGTGCTCTTTTATGGATTTCCATAACGGGTGGTATTTGTATCTTGACGGGGTTGGTTCTGCTTATTTGGCTACCCCGCTCCATTAATAGACCGGTAAAGGAACTGACTCGTGGAATTCTGGAAATAGCCAATCATAATTATGAAAAGAGATTGGAGATGAAGGGGTATGAAGAATTCAGGGAGGTTTCCGATAGTTTTAATCGTATGGCAGAGAAACTGACAGAATATCGTGATAGTACGTTAGCTGATATTCTTTCTGCAAAAAAATTTCTTGAGGCTGTAGTCAATAGTATCCATGAACCGATTATCGGGCTGAATACCGAACGGGAAATTCTTTTTATTAATAATGAAGCACTGAATGTGCTCAATATGAAGCGTGAGAATGTGATTAGGCACTCGGCTGAGGAACTTTCTTTGAAGAATGATCTGCTGCGCAGACTGATACGTGAACTGGTGACTCCCGGCGAAAAGAATGAACCCTTGAAAATCTATGCGGATAATAAAGAAAGTTATTTCCAGGCTTCTTATATCCCGATTGAGAATGCAGAGGCAGAAAAAGGAGAAGCCCGTAATTTGGGAGACGTCATTTTGCTGAAAAATATCACAGAATTTAAGGAACTCGATTCGGCAAAAACAACCTTCATTTCCACTATTTCTCACGAACTGAAGACCCCCATTTCTGCCATTATGATGAGCCTTCAGCTATTGGAGGACAAGAGGGTAGGAGTTCTGAATGGAGAACAAGAACAGCTGTCAAAGAATATAAAGGATAACAGCCAACGTTTGCTTGATATTACCGGAGAATTACTGAATATGACTCAGGTGGAAGCCGGTAAACTTCAGATGATGCCGAAAATTACAAAACCTATCGAACTGATTGAATATGCCATTAAGGCCAATCAGGTACAGGCCGATAAATTCAATATACAGATAGAAGTGGAGTACCCTGAAGAGAAGATACCTAAGTTATTTGTGGATAGTGAAAAGATAGCTTGGGTGCTTACTAATCTTTTGAGCAATGCAATCCGCTATTCTAAAGAGAATGGACGGGTGGTGATTGGTGCACGGCGTGAAGAAGAGTATATCGAACTCTATGTCCAGGACTTTGGGAAGGGTATTGATCCGCGATATCACCAAAGTATTTTTGATCGTTATTTCCGTGTGCCGGGCACCAAGGTGCAGGGGAGTGGTTTAGGATTGTCTATCTCAAAAGACTTTGTAGAAGCACATGGAGGTACGTTGACCGTGCAGAGCGAATTGGGTAAGGGGAGCTGCTTCGTGATGAGACTGAAGGCTTGATGATGATTGTAAATGACAGAGGTGAACTTGTGGCTCTGTAGGGCATTTTCCGGAAAAAACAACTTATAACATCTTTATATTAAGCTTTTTTTGTTATTTTTGTCAGCGTATTGATATATAATCTGATACTTGTCTAAGTTAATCTTTTAAGCGAGGTATAATAATGCATTCTGAAATCGCAGATGAAAAATTGCTGGTCGTCCAATTCTCACAAGGAAACCATATAGCGTTTAAGACATTGTTTGTGCGTTATTATCCAAAGGTGCGCTCTTTTATTATGGGATTGGTTAAATCAGAGAGTGAAACGGAAGATTTGGCACAAGAGGTTTTTCTTAAGCTGTGGACCCATCGGGAACGATTTCGTGAAGTGGAAGTCTTTGGTACTTATCTGTATGTTTTGACTAAAAATACAACTTTCAATTATTTGCGTTCCAGGCAGAATCGTCAGGATGATCAAAGGGCTGATTCAGTGGAAGAGTCTACGGATACTACACCTTACGAAGAGTTAGTTGCCAAAGATTTGCAATTATTGATTGATATGGTGGTAGAGAACATGCCTCCTCAACGGCAAACGATTTTCCGGTTAAACCGGGAGGCTGGGCTTACCAATGCAGAAATAGCGGAAAAGTTGCAGATAAGTAAAAAAACAGTTGAGAACCATCTTAACCTGGCATTGAAAGAACTGAAAAATGCTTTGTTACTCTTTATTTTTCTCTATTTATGTTAATACGGTTAGGGATAAACTCGGATTTATACGTCCTATTATAAATTACTAATAGAATGAGTTATTTAAAAAATATAATCACTTACTTTTTCCATCATCCGGCATCGGAAGAGGTGGCGGGGAGAGTGTATAAACGATTAACCGACACAAACAGCAAGCAAGAGAAAGAGGAGGCTTTGTCTGGTATTTGGGAACAGATCGGTTTCCCGGAAGGGGATGAACACGAAACATTAAGAGCGTTTGAGAAGCTGGAACAACAGATTGGAGGAAGCTCTGTGAAGTTGGAACCGGACTCTCCGCGTTTCCGTATTCCCCGGTGGACTTGGGTTGCTGCATCTATCATCATCCCTCTATTGCTTTTATTCGGTTCTGCTTATTTATATACAGAAACTCTTACTATCAAGAATGAACTCAGTAATGTGACCTTCATCCAATACTATGTTAATAATGGGAAGAGGGAACAAATTATCTTACCCGATCAATCGAAAGTTTGGCTCAATTCCGGTTCTCTGTTGGTTTATCCATCTTCGTTCATTGGAGATGAACGTGAAGTTTATCTGGCCGGTGAAGGTTATTTCTCAGTAACGAAAAATAAAGAATGTCCTTTCATTGTGAAAACGAACTCTATTTCAATCAGTGTACTTGGTACGGAGTTCAATATAAATGCTTATCCTAATATCGATAAGGTCGTGACAACTTTGGAAGAAGGATCCATTCGTATGTTGCTGAATCGTTCCAATTCATCCTATTTACTGGAGCCTGATGATCAAATCGTTTATATCCCGTCTACCGGACATATAGAGCGAAAACGGGTAAAAGCTTCTGATTATTCTGATTGGAGAGATGGAGGTTTATATTTTAGTAGTAGTCCGTTTAAAGAAGTGATACAGACCTTAGAACGCGCCTATTCGGTTCAGGTACATTTACAGACTTCTATTTATCAATCCAATAATCTAACTATTCATTTTTATCCTAATGAGTCGATAGAAAATGTAATGATGCTGATCAAAGAAATGATTCCGGGACTTGAATATCAGATAGAGGGGAAAGATATTTATATCGAATAAGATTTTAAATATTAGCTTTTGTTAACGTTTTGTCGTTGGGTGTAGTTAAATAACAGACTGTCCTATTGTAAAAGTCGCCAAAGGACGGCTATTGTTTAACTAAAAAAAATAATATTATGAACAAAAATCGATCAATCCGAGTGGCAACCTTTTGCCTTGGTTTGATGTTGGCGGGTTCTCTGCAAGTACATGCCCAGAAAGTTACGTTTCGGGATGGAACAGTATCATTGAAACAAGCGTTTGAGAAGATCGAAGCATCTTCGAAGTATAAAATCGCTTATAATGATTCACACCTGAACGTCTCTCGTAAGGTTTCGTTAAACCAGAAAGAAACTGAAGTCCTGGAGATATTGGCAACCATCCTGAAAGATACGGGTTATACATACAAAAAAAACGGCAACTACATCGTTATTGTGCCGGTGGAGCAAAAGCCTGCTTCAAAAGTAAAGAAAGTGAAAGGAGTTGTAAAAGATGCCAGTGGCGAGGCGATTATCGGAGCAAATGTATTAGTAAAAGGTACGACAACAGGAGTAATTACCAATCTCAATGGAGATTTTGAGTTAGAAGTGCCGGATAACGCAGTATTACAGGTTACATATATTGGATATGTACAGCAGGATATAGCTGTAAAAAACCGGAATCAATTAACTATCTCGCTGAAGGAAGATACTAAAACTTTAGATGAAGTTGTTGTCGTAGGTTATGGTACTATGAAGAAAAAGGACCTGACCGGAGCTGTAGCATCAGTGAAGATGGATGATACTCCCTTAAGTACAATCTCTACGGTAAGTCATGCATTGGCTGGTAAGGCTGCTGGATTGCAAGTAAACACAGTTAGTGCCCAGCCGGGTGGGGGTACAACATTTCGTATTCGTGGAGCTGCTTCGACCGGTGCAGGTAATAATCCGTTAATTATTGTGGATGGATTTCCTGTAAGTAATGCGGGAAATGTCAGTGTCGGTTATAACAGCGATAATGGTACAACTGATAATATATTGGCCTCTATTAATCCCAATGATATAGAATCAATTGAAGTATTGAAAGATGCCAGTTCTACTGCCATCTATGGTGCGCGCGCAGGCAGTGGTGTTATCATTATTACGACTAAACGGGGAAAAGAGGGGAAACCCAAAGTTACCTATTCAGGATCGGCTACTGTACAGACCATGGCTACCCAATATGAAATGTTGGATGCACAGGATTTTATGATTCAGTCTAACCGCTGGTTCAAGGAAAAATGGATGTATGACAATAAAGTTGGTATTTATGGCGGTGAGAGTGAATCGGATGTCACCAGTACATATAGTCCAAAATATTCGGATGCGGAGATTGCGAATCCGGTGAACGATACGGATTGGTATGATCACATTACGCGTACTGGTTTTCAGACACAGCATAATATTTCTATCAATGGAGGTACAGAATATACCAAATATCTGATTTCGGGTAACTTTTTTAATCAGAAGGGTATTGTGAAGAATAATGGTATGTCGCGTTATACCGGGCGTGTTAATTTGGATCAGAAACTTAGTAAATATGCAAAAGTCGGTATCAACCTGACTGTGAGCCGTAATACATTGGACAATGTTCCGTTGGGAGCGGGGCAAAATGAATATGCCAGTATTTTAGTGTCGGCAGCTCAGTTTAGTCCTCTACTTTCGGTCAAAGATGAAAATGGTGATTACAGTTTGAATCAACAAGCTGCTTATATTCCAAACCCTGTTTCATTACTTGAGATTAGTGACCAAACGACTAAAGAACGTTTGTTGGCTACTCCGTTTGTTGAAATTAAACCTATTAATGAACTCACATTAAAAGCGAGCTTCGGCATTGACCGCAACTACCAGCGTCGTGAAGTCTATATGCCCAAAACAACTCTTTATGGAGAAAAGGCAGATGGACGTGCAGATATCGGGCAATATGACAGATCTGATTATTTGCTGGAACTGACAGCCAATTATGCAAAGCGTTTTGGTAACCATAATTTGAATGCTTTGGTCGGGTATTCTTTCCAGCGTTTCACCAGCAAATATCTGAATGCCGGTAACCAGGGGTTTTTGACGGATGCTTTTCTGTTTAATAATCTGGGTGCAGGTACTTATGAGAAACCATGGGTTGGTTCTTCCGCTTCTAAAAGCGAAATGGCTTCTTTCTTCGGTCGTGTAAATTATACCTATAAAGATCGTTATTTGCTGACTGCCACTCTTCGTGCTGATGGTGCCTCTAACTTTGCAAAAAATAACCGCTGGGGATATTTCCCTTCTGTCGCTTTGGGTTGGAGATTTACGGAGGAAAATTTTGCCCGGTCTTTGAATTTGGATAAAGTGCTATCTAACGGTAAGTTAAGGTTAAGTTACGGACAAACAGGTAACTCGAATATTGGAGATAAATCAGTCACTTATTATGGTACTGGATATAATAAAGTTTTCGGTAATAAAGAATATACAGGAGTTTATGTCAGTCAGATCGGTAATCCGGATTTAAAATGGGAGACGACGACCGAGTGGAATGTAGGATTGGATCTGGGCTTCTTAAACAACCGTTTTAATGTAACGGCAGAATACTTTCATAAGGTAGTTTCTGATTTGCTTAGTTCCCGCAGTGTGCTTTCATATAATGAAGTAGGTTCAATTGCGGCCAATATTGGTAAAACACAAAGCCAAGGATTTGAACTGACAGTCAATACAAAGAACTTTGATACAAAAGATTTTAGCTGGAATACCGATTTCACCTTCTCATTCTATCGTGATAAATGGAAAGAACGTGACGAGAGCTGGAGCCCGAACCCATACGATATGTATAATGCTCCGTTGAGGGGATACTATATGTATCTGTCTGACGGGTTGATTCAGCCGGGAGAGGAAGTATCATGGATGCCGGGAGCCCTACCGGGACAGGTGAAATTAAAAGATATTGATGGATATGCATACAATGCAGACGGAACTTATAAAACCGATAAACATGGCATTCCATTGAGGACTGGAAAGCCGGATGGAAAGATCGATTATGCGGATGCTGTATTTAAAGGTTGCAGTGATCCGGGGTATTTGTTGGGATTGAATAATACTTTCCGTTATAAGAATTTCGATCTGAATGTTTACTTCTATGGGCAGCTGGATTTATTAAAGAGTGGTTCTTATAAAGATTATTGGATTGTTGGTTCAGGTACAATGACTGGAGTGAATAACTTATATCGTGGCTATAACATGCCGACTTCGGCTAAAGATGTGTGGTCACATGATAATACATCGGGTAAGATGCCGGGTTATTTTCAATATATGAGTAATTATGGATATGGAGACTATTTTCTGGAAAAGAGCTGGTTTATTCGCTGCCGTAATATTACATTGGGATATACATTGCCTGTTAAATCGGCAAAGAAGCTGATTTCCAATGTACGTATCTACGCTGATGTAAACAACTTGTTTACTATTACTCCGTATGATGGTTTGGATGTGGAAACGGATGATTCTTATTGGGCATATCCTAATGTGCGCAGTTTTAGTATTGGTCTGGATATTACTTTCTAAGCAATAAAAAATAAAGAATGATATGAAAAAGATAATTTATATATTTTCCCTGTTTATCGCAGTGATTGGTTTATTGGATTCTTGCATTAACCTGGAATCCGAATCATACGACTCTATTAATACAACTATATTTCCAACTAATGCAGATGATGCAGATGCACTGGTTATTGCAGCAGCTTACGGTCCGTTCCGTGCAGATGGATATGGCGGATTATTTCAATGCGCTAAAGGTGGTCTGGCCTCCAATACAGATATGTCTACCGACCTATTGGATTGTAAATGGGGAGATTCATGGTGGCCGGCTGTATTACAGTTGAATTTCACTGCTACCTCTGATATCCCTACTTCTTTTTATGGTACGTGGGCGAATCATATCGGAAAGATGACATTGACATTAGACCGTATTTCTGGTATTGATATGAAAGAAGAGGAAAAAACACGTTTAGTTGCCGAAACACGTTGTGGACGTGGCTGGTTAGCATATATTCTTTACGACTTGTATGGCCCTATTCAGATTCCTTCATTAGAAGTTTTACAGAATCCTACCCAGAAGGTCATTGTACCTCGTTCTTCAAAAGAGGAAACAGTGAAGTTGATTGAAGATGATTTGAAAGCGGCAGCTGAAGTACTTCCTGCTAAATATAGCAAGTCTGATGAGAACTTCGGACGATTTACCAAAGGACTGGCATATACAGTGTTGATGAAACTTTATATGCATGAAAAAGAATGGGGCAAAGCTGTGGAATGTGGAAGAGAAGTTATGAAATGTGGGTATTCGTTGGTTGCTAATTATAAGGACATCTTTACTTTAGATAATGAAGGCAATGATGAAATGATCTTTTCATGTATTGAAACCAGAGGGGTAAATGAGCAAATGTGGCATGCACATGTGTTGCCAAGTAATTATCCTACAACTAATCCCAATATCCAAAAATGGAATGGCTATCGTATGCCATGGCAGTTTTACCACAGTTTCGATCCTAAGGACAAGCGTCTGGAAGTTATTTGTAGTGAATATGTAGGAACAGATGGGGTGACATACAATGAAACTAATCCGGGCGAGTATCTGGATAAAGGTGCATTGCCCATCAAGTATGGAGAAGATCCGACACAAACCAGTGAAAGCAGTGAAGTAGATGTTGTTGTTTACCGTTATGCCGATGTATTGACTCTGATGGCTGAGGCATTGGCACGTAGTAATAATGCGGTTACTCAGGAAGCTGTGGACCGTCTGAATGATGTACATACACGTGCAGGATTGACTGCTTATCAGTTGAGTGATTTTACCTCACTGGACGATTTTCTTGGAGCTGTTCTTAAAGAACGTGGGCATGAATTATGGGGTGAGGGCTGCCGTCGTAGTGATCTGATTCGTTATGGATTGTATATTGATTATGCTATCAAGTATAAGGGATCTACTACTGCAAAAGAGTATATGAACCTGATGCCGTTGCCGCAGAGTGTCATTACCGAAAGTAGTGGACAGGTTATTCAGAATGAGGGGTACTAATGCTTATTAAGAGATTATTATAAATTTAGGCACTTATATACGTCCCTGCACCGTATAACTAAAAGTAATTACTAACAATTAAAAAAGAAAATTATGGAAAAGAAGCAAGAAGTATTGGAAAAATTAGTAGAAGAATTTGCAGCATATAACAGATTGACTGCGATTCGGATTGCAAAAGAGAATTTAGATTGTTGGGGAAAAACTCATGAAGAGATGGTGAAAGAGATGAAGTCTGCATCTGAGCGAATCCTACAATGGGGATACTCAACAGACGCAGATTTTCCTCTTGATCCACCAAGAACAACAACTGTAAATATTACATCGTGCTCAAAAAACTTATCTGAGTAATATTTCTTTTTTGAAAAACATGATGTACCCACAATGCCTACACTCAATTTTGATATTGTCTTTAGATATATCTATTTCATCAAAAAAACTTTGTTCTATTGGCGAACTGATTTGAGATATAGGAACTAATGGATTAGAATAGAGTAATATTCGGCCTTTGCAAACCGGGCAGTTTCTATTTGATAATTTTGACTTTACTGTTTCAATCTGTTTTTTATTCATATTTTGCATTTTTCTAAGTTATTATTCCTGCAAATTTACTGTTTATGGTTTATAAACAGTAATAGCTCTGCATGTTCTGTAAGAATGTTCTTTAGCATACTTTTGAACTTTTTCTCAGAAAAATATTGCTGATTTATTGCATATCTCACTGAGATTTAGTATATTTAGGAAACTAAAAGATAGACACTATGAAGACAGAATTTACTCTTTTAACTCTATCTGATAATTTCCCAGATGAAGAAAGTTGCATCCGATACTTTGAGAAGATGCGTTGGGGAGACAAGGTTGTTTCTCCGTATGATGCGACGTCAAAGGTTTATAAGTGTAGCAATGGTAGGTATAAATGCAAAAACACAGGATGTTATTTTGACGTAAAAACTGGAACTGCATTCGCTAATACCAAGTTACCCCTAAGAGCTTGGTTCTATGCTATGATGTTATTCTTATCACACAAAATGGGTGTTTCATCGTGCCAGTTGGCAAGAGATTTGGGTATAACTCAAAAGACTGCTTGGAATATGCTTCATAAGATCAGGCAATATATGACAAAGGAAAATAATCATGTATTATCTGGGGAAGTCGAAATCGATGAAACATTCGTAGGAGGAAAGAACAAGAATAGACATAAGGACAAGAAAGTTGAGAAATGCCAGGGACGGTCTTTCAAAGATAAAGTGCCTGTGTTTGGGATACTTGAAAGGAACGGCAAGGTAATTGCTAAAGTCGTTTCCAACACCCAAGCGAAAACATTAGTTCCAATTGTAAGGAAGAATGTGGAAGCAGGGAGCGTGGTTTACACTGACGGTTGGGAATATACTGGATTAATTGGCAGTTATAAGCAAATGTCTGTAGATCACGAGAAACATTTTTATGGAACAACTTACGCTACAAAATATGGAGAAATAATCACTATTAGTACAAATGGAATTGAAAATGTATGGTCACACTTCAAACGGATGATAATTGGAATTTATTATCATGTAAGCAAGGAGTATATGCAGAGATATGTAGATGAATATATTTTCCGATTTAACACTCGGAATTATAGCGACTCTCAAAGATTTAATTTACTTTTGCGTAATATAGCTTAGATATGGGAAAGAAAAAGAAAGAAATAGCCATAAAGGACATTAAATCAGTAAAATTAAAAATTGATCTTTCTGTCTCTAAAGAGCAATTTGACGAATTGCTTAGGATGATGTCCCATATTGAAAGCGGGAATAAGCCGCAGGAGGACACGCCTAAAAAGGGAAAGAAAAAAGAAACCTAAGTATCAAAAAAGAGACTGAGAATAAAATAATCTCAGTCTCTTAGAATAAATTACATTAGTTATTTTTTTGTAAGTCCTTTATATACCGTACAAGCAAGCCAAATTATCACGCAAATATAAAATAACATAAGCGCATTTATTTCTTGATAAATGATCTTTTGTATCCTGATTTATAAGTCAGGTTTAAAATATTTCCATTGATAGTCGCGGAATCGAATGGACTCGTAGATTCGTGTGTTGTGAATTTAACAATGTCGTTTGAATAGGTATATGTTCCATACTCTACGCCTGTCGAAGCAACATTGCCATTTTTATCAGCCATATATTCTTGAAATTTAGTATCAGAGGTGAATTCAATTACTAAAGTTTCATCTTGGCCGTAATCGGCAACCCATTTAGTTCCACTAAGAGTTGGTTTCTTTGCTTCATCATCGTCGTTGGAACAAGCGGCAAACATTAAAAACATTGCTGTGATTAACAGCGTCATACTTAAAAACTTTTTCATAAACTTATAAATTATGGTTAATACTAAAAATAAAGCCTCGCCTATTTCAGCGATAACCACGCATTACAAGTGTACAAGAAAGCGCAGACTATCGCCCATACGCCTTCTTGGCTCACCACAAGCCACAATACATTATGGGGAAGTCTACGCCTGTAAGGTTTCAACTCACCCAATATGTATTGGTTCGTTTATAGCTCGTTTAAGATTCCGAGGTGGTGATTCAGAAGGCGATTGAGCTATTTTATATGTCGTCATAAAGATTGGATATATCCAATCTTTATTTGTATATTTGATGCAAATATAGAGAAAATATTTTAGAGTTAATGCTTTATTAACCAAAAAGTAATTTAATAAAAAAAACAGTGCACCAGCATACATTATTACTTTTAGTTATATCAAACAAGGTAGTGTAATATTGTATATAAGTGCCTAAATTTATTCAAAACGGATTCCGCAATTTGTCATGGGGCATCTTATGATTCTTTAAATTGCCGGGATCCGTTTTTTCACAATTAGAATAGAAAAAACAGATTATGCTTTTTAAAGGAATACGTTTAGCCGTTTTATTATCCGGAATGTTGATTTTCAGTCCAATGACTCCGGCACAAATTGTTTTGAAACACCCTGGTTGGGAATGGAGAATTTCTGAAACCGGATGTGCGGAACAACTAATATTTAAAAATAAACAACGAAATGATACAGTACCTTTTTTCCGTAAGGGCGATCATGCCGGCCCCTCTTTCTATGCTAAACGCGAGGGAAAAGAGATACGTGCGCTTTGGATTCCGGATGGATATGCTTCCTATCGCAGCGAAATAGACGGGGTGCTTTGCTGCATTTCCTATACAAAAGTTCATGGGCAACCTGCATTGAAGGTAAAGTTGACTAACGAGTCATCAGTTCCTTTTCAACCTCAGAAGGCAGGGCTTAAGTTAGGTATCGATACATATATGGATAAATATCCGGATTGGTTCGGTAAATATTTTCCAACTTTGATGAGAAATGAAAAGACTCATTTTTACGGGTATCTGCAGACTCCTTCCGGACATACATTGGGACTTGTGTCACAACAGCCTGTAGCATCTTGGAGTGTGGACTATAATTTGGGATATCAGGATCCGGCACCGTTTTGGTTCATGGGGCATCGCATTGAATCGCTAAATCTTGACTTGTTGAATGCTTTACCTTTACCGTCTCGTCATCCGCAAGATTTGTATGAGTTGAAACAAGGCGAAAGTAAAGAGTGGACCTTCCTGTTCATCAATGTGGGGAAGCTGGATAATTTGGAATATGCTATAACACAAGCTGCAGATATTCCTTTGATTGATATTCGTCAGACCTCTTATGCTGCGCATGAGGAAGCGTCATTCATGCTTACAGCGGATACTCCAGAGGTAAAAGTAACTAATGATGCGGGGGCAGAGTTACCTGTTGTGCTGACTAAAGCGGAGGGTAAACGTTGGATAGGAAAGGTTAAACTGGAAGATGCAGGACTTTATACTCTTTCCGTCCGTTCGGGCAATAAGGTTGCCGAAGCGGTATGGACGGTGCATCATCCTTGGCAGTGGGTGATGAAAAAGGCACGTGAGAATGTAGCCCGTTATCATCAGAAACCCACATCACATGCCGAAAGTTGGTATGGGTTCTATTCGGCCTTTCTGGCCGCCCGTTATTTTCCGGATAAAACATTGGATAAACAATTGAGTGATTATTTTGATCAGCTCTACAATAAATTGCATGATCCGGAAAAAGTGGAGCCATTGTATTTTAAAACTCGTATTCAAAATACTTCTACTACAATTGGGATGTTGGCAGATAAGTATGAGGCACAGGGAAATTTGGAGGATCTGAAGAAAGCATCGAAATTGGCTGACTGGATGATTCGGACTTCTCAGCGTGATGACGGAGCCTATTATAATCACGGAACAGTCTATACCAGTGTTATTTATATTGCTAAAAGTGTTTTAGAACTTGCCGTTCTTGAACGTAAACTGGGTGAGCAAGATCCGTTTTGGAAAGATTGTGCCGAACGTCATTTTTTATCTGCCAAAAAGGCAATCGACCAATTGGTTGCATCACAAGGTGATTTCCAGACAGAGGGAGAGCTGACATTTGAGGATGGAATGATTTCTTGTTCGGCTTTACAGATCGGTATGATGGGGGTTCTTGAAAAAGATGTTGAAACACGTAAATATTATACTGATGCAATGCTGAAGATTCTTAATAGTCACGATTGCCTGACTCAGCTTCGTGTTCCTGATGGACGTCGCCGGCAAGGTACTATGCGTTATTGGGAAGCGCAATACGATGTGCAAATGTTACCGAATATGTTTAATTCGCCACATGGTTGGAGCGGATGGCGTGCATATGCTACCTATTATGCCTATTTGTTGACAGGTGACGAAAAATGGTTGGAACAGACATTTAATGCAATGGGGGCCTTTGCTAATTTGATTGATTATAAGACAGGACAGTTGCGTTGGGCTTTTGTTGTTGATCCACACCTTGAAGTAGAGCAGGCATGCAGTGCTGATACAAAATTGAACTTTTCAGATCTTAGTTTTGGCAATCCGCATCCCAAATTATATGATACCCGTAAGTTTGTTATTGGCGAACAATATGTAAACATGATCAGCGATTGGCAGACAGTCAATACTCAGGATAATGATGTGCACGAACTGTTTAAGTGTATTGGTGAGACGGTACTGACTAATGCTTTTGTGATAGAACGTCCAAATGGTGAGGTGGTTGGATATAATTGTCGTGTATCCGGAAAAGGTAATACACTGACAGTAAAGGCAGATGAAAAACAAATCGTGAATCTGCATTGTAACTTAAAACAACCGTTCTCTGTGACTTTTGGTGGCAAATCCCGCTCTTTACCCAAAGGATACTGTGATTGGGCCTTTGGGCAATCCGGTTATTAATTATTCGATAACTTTCATTGATCCCCTGTATTCATAAAACGAGATGTGTGATATGTTTCGTTTTATGAATATAGGGGATGTTTTTTGAAGAAACTGTTTTTATGAGAAACTTTGGCTTACCCATAGGAATACTTATCTTAATGATGTAAGTGATGAACTTGTCATCAAAAAATAGTAATTGATATGGGCGGTCTCAAAAGATCATATTTGGGACCTGAAAGTACTCTTTGCCGTTGATATTATTTTTAATTAACATTCTTGGATGCAGGCTTTTCGGAATTGTTTTATTTCTATAAATAGAGAGAACCTATTTTGAATGTCTAATGAAAATGAAATCTATTATGAAAGTCTGTTCATTCTTGAATAAAGGAGTTATAATTGCGATGGCGGTTGTTTGTTCTGCCGGTTTACAGTCTTGTCTGGATGACAATGATAAGTACTATTATGTAGGAGGATTTCCTAATGCTCTTGTAACAGTGAAAAACGCGACTGATGGTTCATGCTTTTTACAGTTGAATGATAGCACGACATTGTTGCCTACTAATATGACCTCTTCTCCTTTTGGCGAGAAAGAAGTAAGGGCATTGGTGAATTATGATGAATTGGATGAATCAGGTGGAAAATATGATAAGGCCATACAGGTGAACTGGATAGATAGTATTCTGACCAAATCGATTGCACCTGATCTGGGGACGGAAAATGATGTTGTATATGGCACGGATCCAGTCGAAATTGTGAATGATTGGGTGACTATTGCAGAAGATGGTTATTTGACTCTACGTTTCAGAACAACGTGGGGAGACTATCATAAAGCCCATTTCGTAAATTTATTGTTAAGCCAGAATCCGGAGAATCCTTATGAGGTAGAATTCCGTCATCATGCGTACGGAGACACATATGGTACGATGGGAGATGGTCTGGTCGCTTTTAAACTGGATGGTCTGCCGGATACAAATGGTAAAACAGTCAAATTAAAACTAAAATGGAAATCATTTACCGGCGACAAATCTGCAGAGTTTGATTATTGCACTCAAAAGTCCGTTACACCAGTTAATGCAGCAATCACATCGGTAAGGAGTAATTTGAACTTAAAATAACTTCTCAAGCCCCAAAAGGTTACGTTTCTGTGAATCTCGATTGGAGCATACGGCTTGCCGGGATCTGAAAATAGATAGGAGCGTAGCCCTTTTCTATTAACATTGTTAATGCCTTTTTCAGAACGTTTTTTTTCTATTTGCAGAGAAGAAGTCTTTTGTGCACAAAAGACTTCTTCTTTATTATCAAAAGGCTTGTTTTAACGTACTGTTAAAACAAGCCTTTTGCAGGAATGTAACTAATGCTTATAATTACTTGATTTTTAATCTTATGGAGTAGTGTCAGAACTTTTACTCCCCAATTTTCTCCTATAAGGTTTAGCGGGGATATTTGCTATTTTAATAAGTATATGTGCTTTGATAAAAAAAGTAGGTGGTTGAACCTTTCGATAAGATTGTTTGTTCAGACTTCCTGTATTTACCTCATTTCAGTAAATAGACTTACATAGTTGAAACATTATCATTTTCCCTTGTTGATAGCCTGTTTGAAGTAATGGTTAATAGAATGAATGTAAACTTGTAATCAATTGAAGCTTATTTTGTTATCCTGTTGATAACTTTAGTGGATACCTGTTAATAACCTTGTTGATAACTGAGTGGAATGTATGAGGGGAGCAGCGTGTCGTGCAATAAAAAAGCGCCCAAGAGTGGAAGCCTCCTAAACGCTAATTTTCTTTTGGTAGCGGGACCCGGGATTGAACCGGGGACCTCATGATTATGAATCATGCGCTCTAACCAGCTGAGCTATCCCGCCATTGTTTCTCGATTGCGGGTGCAAAGATAGAGCCTTTTTTTTAATCTCCAAAACATTTTCTATCTTTTTTGTGTTTAACTTAAAAAAAACATCTCTGAAAGTATGATGAACAGGCTATTTCTGACTCTGAAAGAAGAGATGTAATGAAGAAAGTGAATTAATTATGCCTTGTATTTAGAAAAAAGTATTTATCTTGGCACACACAATCAATAATAAAGCTATGAAAAAGGAGAAAATACATTTGGAATATCTTCTGAATGCGACTTCTAAAAATATTCTTTGGTCAGCAATAAGCACACCTACCGGTTTGGAGGACTGGTTTGCAGACAAAGTAGTATCAGATGATAAAACAGTGACTTTTTGTTGGGGTAAAACCGAACAGCGTCAGGCAACTATTGTTGCCATTCGGGCCTATTCGTTTATTCGTTTCCATTGGCTTGATGACGAAAATGAAAGGGAGTATTTTGAAATAAAAATGAGTAATAATGAATTGACGGGCGATTATGTGCTTGAAATTAGTGACTTTTCTGATCCGGAAGAGGTTGATGATTTGAAGGAATTGTGGGATTCCCAAGTGAGTAAGTTACGTAGAACATGCGGTTTTTAGTTAACTTTCAACCAAAAATTTTTTGCACTCCTTTTTTTGTGCTAATTTTGTATCTTAATTGCATGAAACTATTAAGATGCTACGCATAAAAAGATTAGATATTTTTATAATAAAGAGTTTCTTATTACTCTTTGTCGGTACATTTTTCATCTGCCTCTTCATCTTCATGATGCAGTTTTTGTGGAAGTATGTAGACGAATTGGTGGGAAAAGGGTTAGAAATGAGTGTACTGGCTCAATTCTTCTTTTATTCTGCGTTGAGTCTGGTACCGATGTCTCTGCCTTTGGCAGTGTTGTTGGCTTCTTTAATTACGTTTGGTAATTTTGGCGAGCGTTTTGAGTTGCTCGCCATGAAGGCAGCAGGCATTTCGCTGCTTAAAATTATGCGTCCGCTCATTGTCCTTGTCTTCGCCATTTGTTGTGTATCCTTCTATTTCCAAAATGTCATAGGGCCGCGGGCACAAGCCAAGTTGGGCACTTTGCTCATTTCGATGAAGCAGAAATCTCCTGAGGTAGATATTCCCGAAGGAGTTTTTTATGATGAAATTGATGGGTATAATTTGAAAGTGCAAAGAAAAGACCGTAAGACGGGCATGCTCTACGATGTGATTATTTATGATTTCTCCAATAACTTTGATAATGCACGTATTATTGTAGCCGATTCGGGACGTCTGGAGATGACAGCCGATAAGCAGCATCTTTATCTACATCTGTACAGCGGTGAGATGTTTGAGAATCTGAAGGCACAGAGCATGAGTTCGAAGAATGTTCCTTATCGCCGGGAATCTTTCCGGGAGAAACATACGATCATTCAGTTCGATTCGGACTTTAATATGGCTGATGCCAGTATTATGAGCAATCAGTCTACCACCAAAGATATGATAAAAATACAGGCTTCCATCGACTCGATGACTGTATTGGCCGATAGTATCGGCAGGCAGTATTACATTGAAGCAAGTAAGGGGCCGTATCGCACTGCGGCCGGACTGACCAAGGAAGATACCCTGAAGATGGAGGAAGCGCGCATTGGCGATTACAATGTGGATAGTCTGTTTAAAGTTGCTACCTTGATGAATAAGCAGAAGATCATAGCTTCAGCCGTTGGCCGTACGGAGAATCTGTCGAGTGACTGGGGGTTTAAGAGCTTTACAATGGCTCAGAATGATCTTAGCATACGAAGACATAAAATAGAATGGCATCGGAAAATCACAATTTCTCTTTCCTGTCTCTTATTTTTCTTTATTGGCGCACCTTTGGGAGGTATTATCCGCAAAGGTGGATTGGGTATGCCGGTTATTGTTTCCGTGTTTACCTTTATCATTTATTATATTATTGATAATACAGGCTATAAAATGGCTCGAGACGGGAAGTGGATTGTATGGATGGGGATGTGGATGAGTTCCGCCATTCTGGCTCCGCTGGGATATTTCCTGACTTATAAATCGAATAAAGATTCTGTGGTATTGAATACTGATGTTTATATTGCTTGGTTTAAGCGAGTATTCGGTGTGCGCAGTGTCCGCCATCTGTCAAAGAAGGAGGTGATTATTCATGATCCGGATTATCGGCGCCTTCCCTCTGATCTGGATGCACTTTCGGAGGAGTGTAAAAACTATATGGAAAAGAACCGGTTGTCTAAAGCTCCTAATTATTTTAGTTTGTGGATGGCTGCCGGTCAGGATCAGGAGATCATTGCGATTAACAACCGCATGGAGTCATTGGTAGATGAGATGTCCAATACCCGTTCGTTGATATTGCTTCAGAAGCTGGAGAAATATCCGATTATCCCTGTAAACGCACATGTGCGTCCGTTCCATAATTATTGGCTTAATATGGCAATTGGAATTTTGATGCCTATCGGTTTATTTTTCTATTTCCGTATCTGGGCTTTCCGTATACGCCTGAATAAGGATATGGAACGGATAATTGCATTGAACCGGGATGTAGAACTTACAATAAAGGATATTAATAACAAAAATTAAGATATAAGAGTATGGAACCAATAAGACTGAATACCATCGAAGAGGCGATAGCCGACTTCAAAGAAGGTAATTTCGTAATTGTGGTAGATGATGAAGATCGTGAAAACGAAGGTGATTTCATTATTGCTGCCGAAAAGATTACTCCGGAAAAAGTGAATTTCATGCTGACTCATGGTCGTGGTGTACTTTGTGCTCCTATCACGGAAGAACGCTGTGCCGAGTTGGAACTGGATATGCAGGTGTCATCCAATACTTCAATTTACGAGACTCCCTTTACGGTTACTGTCGATTTACTTGAGGGATGCACGACGGGAGTTTCCATGCACGACCGTGCTATGACTATCCGTGCTTTGGCCGATCCGAAGACAAAACCTTCCGATTTGGGACGTCCGGGGCATGTCAATCCTCTGCGTGCCCGTTCGCGTGGAGTCCTTCGTCGCGCTGGACATACTGAGGCGAGTGTCGATTTGGCTAAACTTGCCGGTTTGTATCCTGCTGCCGCGTTGATTGAAATCATCAATGAAGACGGAACCATGGCTCGTCTGCCCCAATTGGTGGAAGTGGCCCGTCGTTTCGGATTGAAAATAATCTCCATCAAAGACCTGATCGCATACCGTCTTCAGATGGAGTCGATTGTTGATAGAGGAGTGGAAGTGGATATGCCTACGCAGTTCGGACATTTCCGTCTGATACCTTTCCGTCAGAAATCGAACGGGATGGAGCACATTGCATTAATAAAAGGAACGTGGGACAAAGACGAACCGATTCTGGTACGTGTGCACTCTTCGTGTATGACTGGTGATATTTTCGGTTCATGCCGTTGTGAATGTGGTGAGCAGCTTCATAAAGCTATGCAGATGATCGAAGCTGCCGGAAAAGGGGTAATTGTCTATATGAATCAGGAAGGTCGTGGTATTGGTTTGATGAACAAGATTGCCGCTTATAAACTTCAGGAAGAAGGATATGATACGGTAGATGCCAATCTCCATTTGGGTTTTGATGCCGACGAACGTGATTATGGGGTCGGTGCGCAGATTCTGCGTGAGATCGGAGTGAAAAAGATGAAGTTGATGACGAATAATCCGGTGAAGCGTATCGGTCTGGAAGCCTATGGGTTAGAGATTACCGAGAACGTGGGAATAGAGGTTAAACCGAATCCTTATAATGTACGTTATCTGAAGACAAAGAAAGAGCGGATGGGGCATACGCTTCATTTTAATAAGTAAACTGTCTATTTGCTTTCATATATCAAATATTATAGTTTATTTTGCAATCAAATTCACTCAACAACAATAAAATAGATACGAAATGAACCAACTATCAGACCGTTTGAACAGCTTGTCGCCTTCGGCGACTCTTGCTATGTCGCAAAAAAGCGCTGAGCTGAAAGCTCAGGGTGTTGATGTAATTAACCTCAGTGTGGGAGAACCCGATTTCAATACTCCCGATCACATCAAAGAAGCTGCCAAGAAAGCGGTAGATGACAACTTCTCTCGTTACTCTCCGGTTCCGGGCTACCCGGCTTTGCGCAATGCAATCGTAGAGAAACTGAAGAAAGAAAACGGTCTGGAATATACAGCCGCTCAGATTTCTTGTGCAAATGGTGCAAAACAATCTGTATGTAACACCATCATGGTGTTGGTAAATCCGGGTGATGAGGTGATTGTGCCTGCTCCTTACTGGGTAAGCTATCCGGAAATGGTGAAACTGGCCGAAGGTACTCCGGTGATTGTAACTGCCGGTATCGAACAGGATTTCAAAATCACTCCTGCCCAACTGGAAGCTGCCATCACTCCGAAGACCAAAGCTTTGATTCTCTGCTCACCGTCTAATCCGACCGGTTCTGTCTACAGCAAAGAAGAGTTGGCCGGTCTGGCAGCCGTATTGGCTAAGTATCCGCAGGTTATCGTCATTGCCGACGAGATTTATGAGCACATCAATTATATCGGAAAACACCAGAGTATCGCTCAGTTCCCCGAGATGAAAGAACGTACGGTGATTGTAAACGGTGTGTCAAAAGCATATGCGATGACCGGATGGAGAATTGGTTTCATTGCCGGTCCGGAATGGATTGTGAAAGCCTGCAATAAACTTCAGGGGCAGTATACTTCGGGTCCTTGCTCAGTTTCTCAGAAGGCTGCTGAGGCTGCTTATACAGGTTCTCAGGCTCCGGTGGAAGAGATGCGTAAGGCTTTCGAACGTCGTCGTAACCTGATTGTGAAGTTGGCGAAAGAAGTTCCGGGATTTGAGGTGAATGTGCCGGAAGGTGCTTTCTACCTATTCCCTAAATGCAGTTCTTTCTTTGGCAAATCTGTTGGGGATCGTAAGATTGAGAATTCGGATGATCTGGCGATGTATCTGCTTGAGGATGCTCATGTAGCTTGCGTAGGCGGTACTTCGTTCGGTGCTCCGGAATGCATCCGTATGAGCTATGCCACCAGCGATGAAAATATAGTTGAAGCGATCCGTCGCATCAAAGAAGCATTGGCTAAGCTGAAATAAGACTCTGCCAATCAGATAAAGGAGAAGGATGTATCGGTGAAAAGATGCATCCTTCTTTATTTTTAAGAGTATCCGGTTTCAATAGCCGGGTAGGGGTAAAAATCAATAAAGGCCGCTTTCCATTAGGAAAGCAGCCTTTATCTTGTTTTGGGGGATTGTATTATTCAGCTGGGTGAATTGCTTCAGAAGGACATACATCTGCGCAAGTACCACAGTCTGTACACTGTTCAGGATCAATTGAATAAATATCACCTTCAGAGATAGCGCCAACCGGACACTCGTCAATACAAGTTCCGCAAGCAATACAATCATCACTAATTACGTAAGCCATTTTGTTTGATATTTTAATTATTAGTACTAATTTGTAGGTACAAAAATAGAGTTTTTAATCATTAGTTGGTATCGATTTTGATTAAAATGTTTTAATTTGTATATCTTCTAAATAAGGAAAACACTATTTTTGCATTGATTATTAAATACGTATGCAATTATGCCTTTAAATTTACCCGATAAGCTTCCTGCGATAGAACTATTGAAAGAGGAGAATATCTTTGTGATAGATAACTCCCGCGCAACACAACAGGACATCCGCCCGCTACGCATTGTCATCCTCAACCTGATGCCGTTGAAGATTACGACAGAAACAGACTTGGTGCGTCTGCTCTCGAACACTCCGCTTCAGGTGGAGATATCTTTTATGAAGATAAAGAGCCACACTTCGAAGAATACACCGATAGAACACATGAAGACATTTTATACCGACTTCGACAAGATGAGGGACGATAAGTACGACGGTATGATCATTACCGGTGCGCCGGTAGAGCAGATGGATTTCGAGGAGGTGAATTATTGGAACGAAATAACGGAGATATTTGACTGGGCACGTACCCATGTCACCTCTACGCTCTATATATGCTGGGCCGCGCAGGCCGGTCTGTACCATCATTACGGTGTGCCCAAGTATGCACTGGGCAAGAAGATGTTCGGCATTTTCAAACATCGCACGTTGCTTCCGTTGCATCCCATCTTCCGCGGGTTCGATGATGAATTTTATGTTCCCCATAGCCGGCATACGGAAGTGCGGAAAGAAGATATACTAAAGGTGCCTGAACTGACATTGCTTTCGGAGTCGGACGATTCGGGAGTGTATATGGTGGTGGCTCGCGGTGGGCGTGAGTTCTTTGTGACGGGGCACTCGGAATATTCGCCGTTGACACTGGATACGGAATACCGCCGGGATGTGTCGAAAGGTCTGCCTATCGAGGTTCCTCGCAATTATTATGTAGATGATGATCCGGACAAGGGGCCGCTGGTGCGTTGGCGCGGACATGCCAACCTGTTGTTCTCCAACTGGCTGAACTATTTCGTCTATCAGGAGACTCCTTATAATATTGAAGATATCAGATGATAAAACAACGTAAGATAGAATTGCTGGCTCCGGCCAAAAACCTGGAATGCGGCATGGCTGCCATCGATCATGGGGCGGATGCCGTATATATCGGTGCGCCGAAGTTCGGTGCCCGTGCGGCAGCGGTCAATTCATTGGAGGATATAGCCGCTTTGGTGGAGTATGCCCATTTGTATAATGTGCGGATTTATGTTACGGTCAATACGATCCTGAAAGATGAAGAACTGAAGGAGACGGAGGAGATGATCCGGGCCCTGTATCGTGTCGGAGTGGATGCGCTTATTGTGCAGGATATGGGAATCGCCGGTCTGGAGTTGCCGCCCATTCCGTTGCATGCGAGCACGCAGATGGATAACCGTACGGCAGAGAAAGTGAGATTTCTGGCCGATGCCGGCTTCCGCCAAGTGGTGTTGGCGCGTGAACTTTCGTTGCGGGAGATCGGCAAGATACACGAGGCTTGTCCCGACGTGCCTCTGGAAATCTTTGTGCACGGAGCGCTCTGTGTAAGTTATAGCGGGCAGTGCTACGTCAGCCAGGCTTGTTTCGGGCGTAGTGCCAACCGGGGTGAGTGTGCCCAGTTCTGTCGTTTGCCGTTCAGCCTGGTCGATTCGAACGACCGGGTGATTGCGAAGGACAAACATCTTCTTTCACTCAAGGATCTCAACCAAAGTGAGGAGCTGGAGGCTCTGCTCGATGCCGGTGCCTCTTCTTTCAAGATAGAAGGCCGGTTGAAGGACGTTTCGTATGTAAAGAACGTGACGGCCGCCTACCGCCAGAAGCTGGATGCCATCCTTGCCCGCCGCAAGGAGTATGTGCGTGCTTCTTCCGGCAGCTGCCGTTATGCTTTCAAGCCTCAGCTGGACAAGAGTTTCAGCCGTGGTTTTACGCATTATTTCCTGCACGGGCGCACCAGGGATGTTTTTTCGTTCGACACCCCCAAGTCGCTGGGAGAGGAGATGGGGACGATGAAAGAGGCCAGGGGGAATTATCTGACCGTGGCGGGATTGAAGTCGTTCAATAACGGTGACGGTGTTTGCTACATTGACGAGCAAGGCAAACTGCAAGGTTTCCGCATCAACCGTGTGGAGGGCAATAAGCTCTATCCGCAGGAGATGCCCCGCATCAAGCCCCGAACGGTGTTGTACCGTAACTTCGACCAGGAGTTTGAGAAGATACTCGCCCGCCGGTCGTCCGAACGCAAGATGGCCGTGGCCATCCGGCTGGCGGACACTGCCTTCGGATTCGCCCTGACGCTGACGGATGAGGATGATAACCGTGTGACCCTGTCGCTGCCGCGTGCGAAAGAGCCGGCGCGTACGCCACAGGAAGAGAACCTGAAGACGCAGCTGGCTAAGTTGGGGAATACTCCTTTCGAAGCGGAACGCGTCGACATCGACTTCACGGAGAACTGGTTTCTGCCTGCTTCGGTATTGGCCGATTTCCGCCGGCAGGCGATTGAGAAACTGATTGCCGCCCGCCGTATCAACTACCGGAGAGAGCTGGCGGTGCTTAGGCCTACGACTCATGCTTTTCCGCAGACGACGTTGACCTATCTGGGAAATGTGATGAATGCGCGGGCTGCCTCTTTTTATGCCGGGCATGGCGTGGCAAGCATTGCTCCTGCTTTTGAACAGACGCCTGTGGAGAAGGCGGTGCTGATGTTCTGCAAACATTGCCTGCGCTACAGCATGGGCTGGTGTCCGGTTCATCAACGGGAACGCTCTCCGTATCGTGAACCTTATTATCTGGTATCGACGGACGGCAAACGCTTCCGCCTGGAATTTGACTGCCGGAACTGCCAGATGAAAGTGAGTGCCTTATGAAAATGAAGGGGCTCTGCGCGCGTCTGTGTTATGCTGTGATAGGCTTTTTCCTGCTGGCGGCCTGCCATTATTCACCGCCCGATCTCACTGCCGAGGGGCTGGGGGAGAAAACAAAGGACTCTTTAGCTTATCTTTTCCGGTACCATTATACCTGGAACACGAATCTGGAGGTGCTGGACGACTCCGTCCGGTTGGAATATCTTCCGGTGAAGGATGCCTATGTCAGTCTGAACAAGGGTGACCGGGTGGTCGTGGCAGAGTTCTCCATTCATCCGCAGGACAGCGTGGACAGCGTATGGGTGAAGCTGGCCCACTCGCAGGACGTCCAGGGGTGGGTGCGCAACCGTGATTTGGTGCGCTCCTTCGTGCCCACCGATAGTATTTCGCAGTTTATCTACCTTTTCAGCAATACTCACGCTTCGTATTTCGTCATCATTTTCGCCCTCTTTGTCGGGGCTTACCTGCTCCGTGCTTTCATGAAGAAGCAGTTGCAGATGGTTTACTTCAATGATATCGACAGCGTCTATCCCCTTTTCCTCTGTCTGCTGATGGCGTTCAGTGCTACGGTTTACGAGACGATGCAGGTGTTTGTCCCCGATACCTGGGAGCATTTCTACTTTAATCCCACCCTTTCGCCGTTCAAGGTGCCTTTCATCCTTTCGGTTTTTCTGCTGAGCATCTGGTTGTTTATTGTCGTCACGCTGGCCGTGCTCGACGATTTGTTCCGCCAGCTCACTCCTGCCGCCGCCGTTTTCTATTTGCTGGGGCTGATGTCTTGCTGCATCTTCTGCTACTTCTTCTTCATCCTGACCACGCACATTTATATCGGTTACCTGTTTTTAGCTTGCTTCATCTGGCTTTTTGTGAAGAAGGTGCGTAGGAATTCCGGCTATAAATACCGGTGCGGAAACTGTGGGCAGAAACTCCGGGAGAAGGGGGTATGCCCGCATTGCGGGGCGATCAACGAATAAGATCTTCTCACCACAGAGGACACAGAGGACACAGAGGACACAGAGGAGTTTTTCTCTCTCTCTTTTCTCTGTCCTCCACCCTCCAAGGGCGAGCGGAATTAAAACTCTGTGTCCTCTGTGTCCTCTGTGGTGAGAACAGCCAAAATTACGGTGCACCGCCGTCGGAAAAACGGTGCACCGTTTCCTCAAGAACGGTGCACCGTTGTTTCCGCCCCCTTCGGGCGTCCTTCCGGAGGCGCAGGCTTCGGCGTCAGAACCGGCAGCGCACGTCTACCCCGAAGTGCACCGGACGGCCTTTTTGCATGAATCCGTTGCCCATTGATTCGAAATAGAACGCGGCATATTCCTTATCCAGTATGTTGCGTACCCAGAATCCGATCTGTCCGTTTCCCTTCTCCAGGCTGACACGTCCGTTCAGGGTTCCGTAGAACGACTGGCTGACGTTGTTCTGCTCCGTCCAGTAGATCCGTCCGACACCGTTGTAGTTCAAGTTCACCTGTACCCGGTCCAGCCAGTGGCGGGGAGCGATGCGGAAGATGTATTGCGCGCCCACGTTGAGCGTGTGTTTGGGGACGAAAGGCACGTAGTTGCCGTTATAGTTCTCTTTTTCTTGCAGGCTGCCGTCCTCCGTTTTCTGGCGGACGACGTAATCGGTGAACGTGGCATACGTATATCCGTAGTTAGCGTTCAGGCTGAGCGCGTCTGTCAGGCTGCTGCGCAGGGCGACTTCGGCGCCATAACTTCGGCTCTTGCCGGCATTGATGGTGATGCGTCCCAGTCCGCTTTCGGCAAACTGCGCTATCTGCTGGTCGCGCGTATCCATATAATAGGCGGCGAGGTCGGCCCAGAGACGGCCTTCCCACAGGGTGAGATGCGCGCCCGCTTCGTAGTTCCACGAGTATTCGGGCTTATACGTGGTCGATGCCTTCACGTCGATCTTCTCTTCCGGCATCATCTGGCCGATCATCCCGGCGTATTTCTTGAACACGTCGCTTTCCATCATGGCGGTTTTCATCGAGTTCTTCAGTTCGCTCTGCACCAGGTCGGAGAACATCTGCACGTTGTATCCTCCCGAACGATAGCCGCGTGAAACCGTGGCATAGACGCTGTTCCCTTTCTGCCATTCATATTGCAGGGCGAATTTGGGGAGCAATTGCAGGTAATCGTTCTTCAGCTTGCCTTTGAAGGATGCCGGAGCCTTCATGTGCTGGTCCTTCAGGTTCAGCATGGGTGGCATGCTGATGCTGAAATCAAAGTCCATCGGGTCGCTGACGGAGTTGTACGTCATCGATATCTTTTCATAGTCCAGGCGCAGGCCGGCGGTAAAGGAGAGCCCTTCGGTGAAGAGGTTGTTGAATGTAGACTGGTGGTAGATCGCTCCGCTCAGTATCGGAGTGTCAAAGTTGCCGCTGACGCGGAGTGTCGGGTTGTTCACCGTCAGCGCCATCCGGGGGGCTTTGGGGCCTAAGTTGGCGAAGGCCTTGTTGGCGCCTCCCTCTATCACCTCTTTTACCCCGTCTTCTTTAAATATCACCGGTCCGTCCGTGTTCAGCCACTGATAGAAACCGAAGGCGCCCGTAGTCCATTGCCAGTTGCTTCCCGGTTTCGATTTCAGCATCACTTCCTCCGAGAGGGTGTTCAGCTTCTGCTTCTGAATCAGGTTGAACAGGTTCTTCTCCGTGAAGTCCTGGTCGAGAAACATGCGGTCGTTCAGGTTCTGGAATCCGGTTACGGCGCTCAGGATGAACTTCTGCGCCTGGTACTCTATGTTGACTCCCGCATTCAGCAGTCCGCGGCGGTAGGTGCTCTCGTCGTTGTACGAGATCTTGCCGATTCGTTCTTTTCGCGGATCGTCCTCTCTTTCCGCCGGGTCCACTCTTCCTGTGTAGAAGTACGGATATCCCCCTTCGTGGCTGTACTCGTAGCTGATGTTCAGGTCCAGCTTCAGGTTCTCGCCGGGCAGGTAAATGCCGCGGAACCGTCCGCCTGCTGCCTGACTCTTGTCTATTCTTTTGTTAAGGTAGGTATTCTTGAAAAATCCGCCGCCGTATTCGTAGAATCCGCCCGTTGAAAAAGCGAATTGATCCGATACACGATGGTAGTGGGTCACCGAAGCGTTGTAATTGTTGTAACTTCCGGCACCCAGACGGAGGTCGGTGCCCTGATAGCTGAAAGGCGATTTGGTGTGCACCTTGATCAGTCCGCCCATGGTGTTGCGCCCGTAGAGGGTCCCCTGAGGACCGCGCAGCACGTCGATGCGTTCGATGTCGGCGTAGTTGAAGTCGAACGCCGATTTGTCGATATAAGGTACGTTGTCCACATACAACCCCACGGAAGGCGTGTTGATGCGTGAGCCGATTCCGCGGATATAGATGGCGGAAGTCAGCCTGGAACCATAGTCCGGTATGAAGATATTCGGCACAAGGGCAGTCAGGCTTTTGATGGAATTTACCTGGTTGGCCTGCATATCCTGCTGCGAGAGCATGGTGACCGCGGTCGGCAGCTCCCGTAGTTTGCGGTTTTCTTTCGGAGCGGCGATGACTACGATTTCTTCTACGTCTATCACCTTCAGTGTGTCCTTCGGCAGCTCCCCGGCCCATGTTCCGCTGGCCGAAAAGAGGGCAAGAGCAATAAGAATGCTGTTTTTCTTCATTTACTGTATCTTTTCATTGATTCGTTTGCAAAGATGCAGCAAAAAATGTTAAACGGCAATCCTCATTTATTAGGATATATCGGATTCACCACAGAGGACACAGAGGGCGCAGAGTAAGGTATATAGTGAAATATAGGGTAGTGTATATAGGGTACACAGAGCGGACAAGGCGGACAGCGCCCACAGCGCAAACGATAACTCAAAATATCCTCTGTGCCCTCTGTGCCCTCTGTGGTGAAAAGCAGGCTTATATCCTGTCTGCCTCCACGTATCCGTTCATCACCGCGTAGATGGTCAGTCCGGAGACCGACTTGATGCCCAACTTCTCGGTGATGTTCTTCCGGTGTGTGATCACCGTAGTCAGGCTGATATTCAGCTTGTCGGCGATTTCTTTGTTGATCAGCCCTTTGGTGATCAGCACCAGCACCTCGATCTCGCGTGCCGAAAGCTCGTGTCCGGTGGCGGCAGGCGGGGCAGGAGGCATGCCCTTCACCGGATAACCGTCGTGGTGCGCGTGCTGGTGGAGTTTCAGGATGTCCTTCACCAACCCCTCTTCCGTCTGGTAGATGTTGAGTATCGGGACGCCCGAAAGCTGGAATTGGTGACTGTCTCCCGCCAGTACGATGGTTTTCCGTTTCCGGGGGAGGAAGAAAGCATTATGCTCCACATATATCTGTGCGGAGATAAAGTAATGAGCGTACATGTCCGGCGTGTCGTCCATCAGTTCGCCGAAACCGGGAAACGTGCGGATGACTGCCATGGGGATCATCCTCTCCAGGATTGTTTTCAGTCCCAGGCTGGTGAGGGTGTTCGCCTCTACGATGGCTATTTCGGGTTGGTGATTCATCATAAGTCCTATTGATTCATAAATTGTGCTACTGCTTCTGCGCATCGTTCTCCATCGATTCCTGCCGAGACGATGCCCCCCGCATAACCGGCCCCCTCACCGCACGGGAAGAGTCCGCGCAGGGTGATGTGCTGCAATGTATCCTTGTCCCGCACGATGCGTACCGGCGATGAAGTCCGTGTCTCTACGCCTATCATCACCGCCTCGTTGGTGAGGAATCCGTGGCTGCTGCGTCCGAACTGCTGGAAACCCTGTGACAGCCGGCCGGTGATGAACTCCGGCATCCAGAAGTGCAGCGGAGAAGAGATAAGCCCCGGGCTGTACGACGATTCCGGTAAGTCGTAACTCAGCTTCCTGCGTGTGAAGTCTGCCATGCGCTGGGCGGGAGCCGTCTGTCGTCTGCCTCCTTGCAGCCAGCACTGGCGCTCCAGCTCTTCCTGAAAGCGCAGCACCGCCAGTTCGGGATGGCTCCCTTCTGCTTCATCGTTCATCGTTAACCGTTCGTCGTTCATGATGTCTTCCGGCTGTATCTCCACCACCATCCCCGAGTTGCTCCACCGGGAGCCACGGTTGGAGGGCGACATTCCATTGACCACCACCTGCTCCGGCCCGCTGGCGGCAGGTACGATAAATCCTCCCGGACACATGCAGAAGCTGTATATCCCCCGGCCTTCCACCTGTGTGACGAAACTGTATTCGGCTGCCGGCAGGTATTTCCCTCTCCCGTTCCGGTTGTGGTATTGGATCTGGTCTATCAGTCCTGCCGGATGTTCCAGGCGTACCCCGACGGCAATGCCTTTCGCCTCGATGGGCACCTTGTTGGCCGCCAGCCATCGGTATACATCCCGTGCCGAGTGCCCTGTCGCCAGAATGACAGGTCCGAGGAATGTCTTGCCCGTCTGGGTTTCAATGCCTTTCACCTCCCCCTTCTCGATGATCAGTGCGTCCATCCGGGTTTCGAAGTGCACCTCACCGCCACATTCGATAATCGTATGACGCATGTTCTCTATCACCCGTGGCAGTTTATCCGTACCGATGTGCGGATGGGCGTCCACCAGGATGGCGGTGGAAGCCCCGTGCTGGCAAAATACGTTCAGTATCTTGTCCACGTTTCCCCGCTTTTTGCTCCGGGTATATAGTTTCCCGTCCGAGTAAGCGCCTGCTCCCCCTTCACCGAAACTATAGTTCGATTCCGGGTCTACCCGGTGCTCCCGGCTGATTTGTGCCAGGTCCTTCTTGCGCTCGCGTACATCTTTGCCACGCTCTACGACGACGGGACGCAGCCCCAGTTCTATCAGTCGCAGTGCGGCAAACAATCCGCCGGGTCCGGCGCCCACAACAATTACCTGTGGCTTGTCTTCCACCTTATTATATATAGTACGTTCGTATTCATCATCCGTCGGCATTTCATTGAGGTATACCCGCACTTTCAGGTTGACGAAGATGGTGCGTTGCCGGGCGTCTATGCTCCGTTTCAGTATGCGGAGAGAGGTTACATCACGCAGGTTCAGCCCTTTCTCCTGAGAAAGGTATGTCTTGAGTTGCTGCTCGTTGGCGGCAATTTCAGGGAGGATTCGTAGTTGGTATTCTTGTATCATAGGTTCACCATAGAGGACGCAGAGGTCACAGAGTTTAATTAGTTTATAATATGAAACGTTTGATGCCGTATTTGAGGCTTGCAACGTTGAAGTTTAATAATAGTCCGTACTTAATATTACTCAATTTCATATAAGTCAGGATTTGGGCAGAATGTACCGGAAGTAGCGCTTCCACGCTTTTTAGCTCTATAATAAGCCGGTCGTCAATTAGTAAGTCCAACCGATAGTCGGTATCCAGTTTACTACCTTTATATATGATAGGCAATTTCTTTTGTCTTTCCACTTTTATGCCAGCTTCGATAATTTCGTGGAATAAGCATGTCTCATAAGTACTTTCTAATAATCCCGCTCCCAGTTGCGTATGTACTTCGAAAGCTAATCCCAGAACCTTGCTGGTAAGTATATTAATCTCTTCCATTCCTATGTCTTTCTATTTTTTAACTCCGTGTCCTCCGTGTCCTCTGTGTCCTCTGTGGTGAACTCATCCGAAGAGTCCCCGGAACGCCTCTTCCACCTTTCTCACCGGCACCAGTTCTATCTTCAGCTTCTTCATGTCGATTCCCTGCATATTATACTTAGGCAGGATAAACCGTTTGAATCCAAGCTTCTCGGCTTCACCGATACGTTGTTCGATCCGGTTCACCGGACGGATTTCACCGGACAACCCGATTTCACCTGCCATACAGACTTCCGGTTCGATGGCGGCATCCATATTGGATGAAAGGATGGCACTGATAACAGCCAGGTCGATGGCAGGGTCGTTCACCTTCAGCCCTCCGGCAATATTTAGAAAGACATCTTTCTGTGCTAACTTGAAGCCGACACGTTTCTCGAGCACAGCCAGCAGCATGTTCATGCGGCGGATATCGAATCCGGTTGCCGAACGTTGCGGATTGCCGTAAACGGCAGAACTGACAAGTGCCTGTGTTTCTATCAGGAACGGCCTGACTCCTTCGATGGCAGATGCGATGGCTACCCCGCTCATGCCTTCGTGATCTTGCGATAGCAACAGCTCCGACGGGTTGCTGACCTGGCGAAGACCGTCTTGCCGCATCTCGTAAATACCCAGTTCGGCCGTACTGCCAAAGCGGTTCTTGATGCTGCGCAGGATGCGGTACATATAATGCTGGTCCCCCTCAAACTGGAGCACGGTGTCTACGATGTGTTCCAGTACCTTCGGACCGGCAATGCTGCCTTCTTTGTTAATATGCCCGATCAGTAATACCGGAGTATGCGTCTCTTTGGCAAAACGGAGAATGGAGGCCGAGCACTCCCGCACTTGCGCGATACTTCCCGGCGAAGACTCGATGCTTTCGGTGGATATGGTCTGTATGGAGTCGATGATTACCAGGTCCGGACGTGTATTCTTAATGTGCACATAGATCTGCTCCAACGACGTTTCGCACACAATCAGGCAGTCGCTCGACGTTTGTGTCAGTCGGTCCGCGCGGAGCTTCAGTTGCCTTGCACTCTCTTCTCCGGAGATGTAGAGTATCCTGCGTTCGGGCATGTGGAGCACGGTTTGAAGTACCAGAGTCGATTTTCCGATACCCGGTTCGCCACCGATCAGCACCAGTGATCCCGGCACCAGTCCGCCGCCCAGTACCCGGTTCAACTCCTCGTCGTGCATGTCGATGCGGGGTTCCTCGTCCGCTTCGATCTCGTTCAGGGTGACAGGTTTGGCTTTAGGCGATTCGATGCCCGATACCGGACGTTTATTCGGAACCTCCTTGCGTACGATTTCTTCTACATAAGTATTCCACTCGCCACACGAAGGACACTTGCCCACCCATTTGGGTGATTCCTGTCCGCAGTTACTGCATACATATACGGTTTTCTCTTTTGCCATTGATCTCTTGATAAATAGGTCTCAAAGTTACGCATTTCGTCTTTTTCTGCCAAACAGAATATAGCTTTTGACTTTTGAATGCCGGGAAGCCGTTATTCTTTTGGATACAGCATCTGGCCGATTGTCAGCGAAATGAACGGATTGCTGACTCAATGTCGCCTATTGGCCGGCTTCGCTGACAAGCTTTGTGCGATAAGATTGCATTCCGGAAATGGAACTTGAATAAATATTCCCAAATAACTGCATATTCCGCATTTCCGTCGTTAGTTTATTCGGTTTTAGGGCTTCAGGTTATTAACTTCGTTGCGGTAAGATGCTAACTTCATAGCGGCAGGATGTTAACTTCGTGACGGCACAATGTTAACTTCGTGCAAGTAGAGTGTCAACTTCCTGCCGGCAGAGGCTTCGTTTCCTGAAAAGAGAGCCTCTGCCGGGGAGAGATTGTACTTCTTGTAGCGCTGGTTGGTTATGGATCTTGATCGGGCTGAAGCTGTTGAAAAGATGGTATTTGGTAACTATATCCGTCTGAATCGGGCAGAAAAGACTTCTTTACTTTCTTCTTGTTTGAGAAAAACGCGTTTCAGTATCAATCTGATTGTGTCTTAAACAAAATGACGGCGTTTTTTGAACCATTCTTTATCCTGTGCCCAGAATAATGGATTCTGAGCTCTTAGGAATATCGTTTTGACAAAAAGATAATTGCTTCTTTTATTGCCGGCGGATCTGTTTGGATACTGTGTGCTGTTATTTTATTCTGTAGGTTTTGAGTAAATTCGATTGGTAAGTATTATCTTTGTTTGGATAATTATAAAAGCATGACACTATGACGATTGCAGTTGATTTTGACGGAACTATAGTGACGGACCGCTATCCCGGCATTGGTAATGAGATTCCTTTTGCGGTGGAAACCTTGAAGCTGTTGCAACAAGAGCACCACAGACTTATTTTATGGAGTGTGCGCGAAGGCAAACTACTGGACGAGGCCGTGGCATGGTGCAAAGAAAGAGGGGTGGAGTTTTATGCCGTTAACAAGGAGTACCCCGAACAAAAACTTCAGGATGACGGATTCTCCAGGAAACTGAAAGCCGATCTCTTTATTGACGACCGTAATGTGGGAGGACTGCTCGATTGGGGTATTGTATACCGGATGATAAAAGAACACAAAACGTACCGGGACATTTATGCTTCAGGAGATGATGTACTGAAAAAGAAAAAGAGAGGGTGGTTTTAAGAGAATGCCGTTTGTGCAGAGTTTACGTCTGCCGTTATAACAGCATTCTCTTTTGAAAAGATGAAATGAAAAGTTGGTATTATTGATGATACGTTTAATGGGTATGTCCATATCCGTAACCGTATCCGTATTTCTTCTCTGACAGATTACCACCGTTTACAATCAGTGAAATGTGGTTTAACCGTCCTGTACGTTCCGTATTCACAATCTCAGGCAATACATTCTTGTAGGTATAATTTATGCGACAAACGTATAGTGTGAAGTCCGTCACTTTGCTTAAGCTCAGCGTATCACTGGCTAAGCCGGTAGGTGCTGAGTCTACAATGATATAGTCGAAGTGCTTCCGGAAGTAAGTAAAGGCATCCTTCAGCCTTTCCCTTTCCAACAGTTCTGCCGGATTGGGAGGGACAGGACCCGATGGAACCACGGATAACAGTTCGTGTACCCCCGATGGATAAATGATACTTTCCGGTTTTACCTCGTTTCCGGCAAGGAAATTCGTTATTCCTTGCCGGTTCTGAATATGAAAATGCTCTGCTAACCGGGGGCGTCTGATGTCTAAACCGACAATGAGTACCCGGCATCCGAGAAAAGCAAAGGAAAGGGCTAAGTTGATACTGATGAAGCTCTTGCCCTCTCCGCTGGTGGACGAGGTAATGAGTATGCACTTCTCGTCTCCTTTTTCCGTCAAGAAACGCAGGTTGCTTCGCAGTCGGCGGAAAGACTCTTCCATAAGCCCGTTCTTGCCTTCGGTCACACCGATTTGTTCTTTATCGAGGGGAATCGTCCCTACTATGGGAAGTTGTATGGCTTCTACCTCGGATATTGATGAAATCTTGGTACGGAACATGTCTTTGAACAGAATCAGTGCTATGGTCATGATGCAAGCCATAAACAAACTTCCTGCATAAATCATCGGACTCTTGGGGGCAATGGGAGCATCGGCGGTTAACGGTGCGTCGATCACCCTTGCTTTATTTATGGTTGCCGCCAAAGAGATGGTGGCCTGTTCGCGCCGTTCCAATAGCATCAGATACAGGTTAGCCTTGATCTGCTGTTGGCGGTCTATGTTATTGAACTCTCTCTCCTGTTTGGGCATGTTGCCAATACGTGAATTGAAATAGTTCGTCTTGCGTATGATATCCTTGCGGGCAATCTCGAGTCCCTCTTTGACTCCCGTGACAGATGACAAGATGTTTTTTCGCAAAGCCGTGATGTTTATATTTTGGTTTACAATGGTAGGATTGTCCGGCTTCATGGTATTCAACAGGCGTTCACGTTCCAGTAGTTCCTTATTGTATTCGTTAATCAGACGCATCAATTCCATGTCCGAAATCCCGGTATTTACCGGCAATAGGGAGAAGTGATACTGTTCATCTTTCAGATAATCGTAGATGTAGGTGGTCATGTTCAATTGGGTTTCCACTTCCAGCAGCTTCTTTTCGTATTCGTTGTTGGTGTTCAAGTCGAGATCCATGTTCGTTTTAAGATCGATCAGTCTTTCCTTTTCTTTATACTGTTCCAGATGTTTTTCTACAAATCCCAATTCACGGCTGATGCTGTCCAGCCTTTCCTCCAGAAAGATCAATGTATTTCCTGTTACCTTATTCTTGTCGTTCATGGCATCGCGGTTGTAGACTTCTATTAGTTTGATAAGAAATGCTTCTGCCCGCTTCTTATCTGTATCCTTGAAAGTGAGGCTGATGATGGATGTCTTTTTCGAAGTTGTGGCAACGGTCAGCTTTTGCAAGTAATGGTTTACTGCGTCTGTCGGCCGGCAGATATTTACCTTGACGGTCCGGTCGAAAGTTCTATTGGGAAGTAACTCCAAGGTACATAATCCTGCCAGAGTCTTTATGGTTGCGGGAAAGGTGGTGAAAGATTCTGTCAGGCAAATGTCATGCAGGGCACTCCGCGCTTCATAATGATCGCCCATTTTCTCTATTTGTATCAGCAGTGCCTCCTGTAAAGTATCCATTGCGGCTTTCTCCAACGTCACGCTGATGGGAGGGGTGGTGGTCTCCGTATATCCGAGTCCTTCCTTTATTCTATAGCTCGTGTGCATATTCAGTTCGTTGATGACTTGCAATAATATGGATCTTGAACGCAATATTTCCAGTTCGTCTTCTATCTGAGTATTTGTTGCCGCCATATTGGACGGAGATACTTGATTAAACAGATCGTTGATTGCTTTGTCGCTTCCTTCAGAATCTTTGATCACTACCGAGGCTGAAGCCTGGTATACCGGTGTGGTGATGTGTACATAGATATATGCGCCTGTCAGTGCGACAGCGATTGCTATCAGGAACCACCTCCAGTGTACTATGATTTTATAGAATAGTTCGATTAAGTCTATTTCCTGTTCTTGTTGTTTCTGTTCGTTTTCCATGGGGCGTAATTTGTTTTGTTATCTTAATATGGTCACAATCAGTCCGGCCATTGATATTAATATAGATGTAATAGAAATCAGCAGATTGGTGGAAGAACCGATATTGGCTCCCTGTGTTTTGGCTTTATTGGGTTCCACATATACAATGTCGTTCTGGTGCAGATAAAAATCGGAAGAGTGGATGACGTTTACATCATTGAGGTTGACGGTGATTAATCGTTGCCGGTTGTTTTCTTTGCGGATGATGCGTACGTTGTTCCGTTTGCCATAGATGGTAAGGTCACCTGCCATTGCTATTGCTTCAAGAAGATTCACCTGTTCATTGTTTACCGTATATATGCCGGGATGGTTTACTTCTCCGATTACGGAGATTTTATAATTCACCAGGCGCACCGTAACAATGGGCTGTTCTTTCAGATAGCGTTTCAGCTTCTCGGCGATCATATCCGAAATCTCCTGGGTTGTCATTCTCTCTACCTTTAACTCTCCAAGTACGGGTAAGGTAATCCTTCCCTCACTGTTCACCAGATAGTTTTGCAGGATCGGTTGGCTCGTCGAGTTGGTGGTATTAAGCTCGTTTTGTGATGTGGGTACTATTAAATTGAAAGGGAGGGCCGCTTCCGGTTCGGAGCAGCTAATGGAAATCGTAAGCAAATCTTTCGGCATGATACGGGCATTGAACTCTACAAGAGCATTGTTCTGCTCCGTACCTAACTGCTGTAAATAAGCTACTCGTTTGCTTGAGGAACATGATGTGCAGAGAATGCACCAAAATAACGCTGTCCATACGGTTTCTTTCATCATTGTATATCGCTGCCCGTCATTCCCCGAACCGGCGTTTGAGTAAATAAAAAAAGCGTGGGAACTGTTGCTGTTATCTGTCAAAGAGGCATCGCCAAACGCCTGAGTATAGATAATAAAGACAACAGCCCACGCCCAACTATATACTATTGAAGGATATACATTGAGCATGAGCGTTTTGTTGCCTATTATTCTTATACTCCTCTGAAATTGGCGATTTCCTTTGACAAGAATAATATGGTAAACGCTTCTAACTACTTAAATATGTTTAGTTTAAAAGATACATCAACGCTCTTTAAACTGAGTGCAAAAATAATCAATAATTTATAAAAGGCAATAATATTGATTCTTTATTTCATCATAAGTCCGGTTTAACTTTTTTCTTTTATGGAATTTGCCATAAACAGGAGGCGATAGAAAGAAGGAAGCGGTTCCCGGTAAGATGGAAAGAGGACGGCATGGAGCTTGCTATTCTACATTTTTTATTCTCTTTCGGAGCTTATCTGTATTTTTATCGCAAAATAATCGCAAAAAGTGATAGATTGAATGAAATTATTCTTATTTTTGCAACATCTTATCAAAATCAAAAGTAGAAACAGAGACAATGATGCATTACTATCCACATACAGTCACATCGATGTGTATCCTGATGATCGGGACACAGGGGACAATGGGGATGACCCTTAGGGGTTAATATATAGTATGATGTGTATCTACGTGATTCACGCTTACAGGAAGTAAGCAAAACTCAATTTTATATTTTATTATTTGTATCAACAAAAGTGGTTTTGTATGCCTTAAGGAGCGTACAAAGCATTTCATTAAATAAGTATCTGCATGAAAGTAATGAAATTCGGCGGAACGTCCGTAGGTTCCGTGAACAGCATTTTAAGCGTAAAGAAAATCGTAGAGTCTGCCGGTGAGCCGGTAATCGTTGTAGTGTCCGCATTGGGCGGGATCACTGACCAGTTGATTAGTACTTCCCGAATGGCCGCCACCGGCGATGCAGCTTACGAAGGGGCATATCGGGAAATAGTACGCCGTCACGAAGAAATGGTAAAGGGAGTGATTCCTGCCGGAGAAACTCAAACTTTGTTGCACTATCAAGTGAATGAATTGCTTGATGAACTGAAAGATATTTTTCAGGGCATTTATCTGATTAAAGACCTTTCCCCGAAAACATCCGATACCATTGTCAGCTATGGTGAACGCCTGTCTTCACTGATTGCGTCACGGCTGATTCAGGGGGCTGTGTGGTTCGATTCACGCACTTTTATCAAGACAGAAAAAAAACACAATAAGCATACACTGGATACGGAACTGACCAATCGGTTGGTGCGGGAGGCTTTCAAAGAGATTCCACAGGTATCACTCGTACCGGGATTTATTTCTTCTGATAAGGTTTCGGGAGACGTGACCAATCTGGGACGCGGTGGCTCCGACTATACTGCCGCCGTCATTGCTGCAGCCCTCGGTGCCGATAGCCTGGAGATATGGACAGATGTGGATGGCTTTATGACTGCCGATCCGCGGGTGATCAGTACGGCCTACACCATCAGTGAGCTGACCTATGTTGAAGCGACGGAGCTTTGTAACTTCGGTGCAAAAGTGGTTTATCCGCCTACCATCTATCCGGTGTGTCACAAGAATATACCGATTCTGATTAAAAACACATTCAATCCGGATGGGCAGGGAACGGTGATCAAGCAGAATGTAGACCATACGAAGAGCAAGGCCATCAAAGGTATTTCGTCTATCAACGACACGAGCCTGATTACGGTGCAAGGTTTGGGTATGGTGGGGGTGATCGGTGTAAACTACCGCATCTTTAAGGCGTTGGCAAAGAACGGCATCAGTGTGTTCCTCGTTTCGCAGGCTTCCTCAGAGAACAGTACCTCTATCGGTGTGCGTAATGCCGATGCCGATCTGGCTTGTGAGGTGCTGAACGAAGAGTTTGCCAAAGAGATCGAGATGGGTGAGATCTCGCCTATCCAGGCAGAAAAGAACCTGGCTACTGTGGCTATCGTAGGTGAGAATATGAAACATACACCGGGTATTGCCGGAAAGCTGTTCGGCACGCTGGGACGGAATGGCATCAATGTGATTGCCTGTGCGCAGGGAGCGTCCGAAACCAATATATCGTTTGTGGTCGATTCAAAATCACTGCGTAAATCGCTGAACGTGATCCACGACTCTTTCTTCCTCTCGGAATACCAGGTGCTCAACCTCTTTATCTGCGGTGTGGGTACGGTGGGTGGAAGCCTTGTCGAACAGATACGCCAGCAACAGAAGAAACTGATGATGGAGAATGGGCTGAAACTGCATGTGGTGGGTATCATCGATGCGACGAAAGCGATGTTCAGCCGTGCCGGATTCGACTTGGGCAACTATCGTGAGGAGTTGAAAGAGAAAGGAACCGACAGTTCGCTGGACACTATCCGCGAAGAGATTATCGGCATGAATATATTCAACTCGGTATTTGTGGATTGTACGGCCAGTCCGGACATCGCATCTTTGTATAAGGACTTCCTGCAACACAACATCTCTGTGGTGGCGGCCAATAAGATCGCTGCTTCGTCGGCTTACGAGAATTACCGCGAACTGAAGCTGATAGCCCGTCAGCGTGGTGTGAAATATCTGTTTGAAACCAACGTGGGTGCCGGACTTCCGATTATCAATACCATCAATGACTTGATACATAGCGGTGACAAGATCCTGAAAATCGAAGCCGTCCTTTCGGGCACACTGAACTATATCTTCAATAAGATCAGTGCCGATGTGCCTTTCAGCCGTACCATCAAGATGGCGCAGGAGGAACGCTACTCCGAACCTGATCCGCGTATCGACCTTAGTGGCAAGGATGTGATCCGTAAGCTGGTGATCCTGGCCCGCGAAGCCGGATATAAGCTGGAGCAGGAAGAGGTTGAAAAGAACCTGTTTGTGCCGAACGACTTTTTCGAAGGTTCGCTGGAAGACTTCTGGAAGAAGGTACCCAGTCTGGATGCTGACTTCGAAGCCCGCCGCAAGGTGCTCGAAAGCGAGAATAAACATTGGCGTTTCGTTGCCAAGTTGGAAAACGGTAAGGCATCCGTAGGCTTGCAGGAAGTGGACCGCAACCATCCTTTCTACGGACTGGAGGGCAGCAACAACATCATCCTGCTGACTACCGAGCGCTATAAGGAATACCCGATGATGATTCAGGGATACGGTGCGGGTGCCGGAGTGACAGCCGCCGGTGTGTTTGCCGACATCATGAGTATTGCAAACGTATAAAAAGAAGCTTATGAAACACATCATCCTGTTAGGCGATGGAATGGCCGACTGGCCTGTGAAATCGTTGGGAGGCAAGACGCTCCTGCAATATGCAAAAACGCCTTATATGGATAAACTGGCCCGCATGGGACGGGTCGGACGGTTGGTGACCGTAGCCGACGGGTTTCATCCGGGAAGTGAAGTAGCCAACATGTCGGTTTTGGGATACAATCTTCCGCAGGTATACGAGGGGCGCGGGCCGCTCGAGGCCGCCAGTATCGGTGTAGATCTGCAGCCGGGCGAGATGGCGATGCGTTGCAACCTGATTTGTACGGAAGGGGATATCCTGAAGAACCATTCGGCCGGGCATATCACCACGGAAGAGGCGGATGTGTTGATTCAATATCTTCAGGAGAAGTTAGGTGACGACCGGGTGCGGTTTCATACCGGTGTGCAATACCGCCATTTGCTGGTGGTGAAAGGGGGGAACAAGCAGTTGGACTGCACTCCGCCGCACGATGTGCCTTTAAAGCCTTTCCGTCCGCTGATGGTGAAACCGCTGGTGCCGGAGGCCGAAGAGACAGCCGGCTTGCTCAACGAACTGATCCTGAAGTCGCAGGAACTGCTGAAGGATCATCCGCTGAACCTGAAGCGGATGGCCGAAGGCAAGGACCCTGCCAACAGTATCTGGCCGTGGAGTCCGGGTTATCGTCCGCAGATGGAACGTCTGTCCGATACATTTCCGCAAGTGAAGAGGGGAGCCGTAATCTCGGCTGTCGATCTGATCAACGGTATCGGATATTATGCCGGACTGCGCCGCATCGCGGTGGAAGGGGCGACGGGACTGTACGACACCAACTATGAGAATAAGGTGGCCGCCGCATTGGAAGCCTTGAGGACGGATGACTTTGTCTATCTGCACATCGAAGCCAGTGACGAAGCCGGGCACGAAGGTGACGTAGCACTGAAGTTGCGGACCATCGAGAACCTGGACAGCCGTGCCGTAGGCCCTGTCTACGAGGCGGTGAAGGATTGGGACGAACCGGTGGCCATCGCCGTATTGCCCGACCATCCCACTCCTTGCGAGCTGCGCACGCATACTAATGAACCGGTACCGTTTTTCATCTGGTATCCGGGCATCGAACCGGACAGTGTGCAGACTTTCGATGAAATGGCAGCAGTGGAAGGGAGCTACGGGCTGATGAAAGAGGACGAATTTATCAAAGAGTTTATGAATCATTAGCGAATACGGTTCACCACAGATTACACGGATTAACACAGAACTTTTAATCTTAAATATCAACGATCTATATTATTAATCTGCGAAAATTTGTGTAATCTGTGGTGAAACGGAAATGAAACATTTAGCGCATAATCATTATAAAAGTATCTATGAAATATTATAGCACAAACAAGCAGGCACCGCTTGCTTCACTTGAAGAAGCAGTGGTAAAAGGGCTTGCTTCCGATAAGGGCTTATTTATGCCCATGACCATCCGGCGTTTGCCGCAGGAGTTTTACGACGAGATAGACAGCCTTTCTTTTCAGGAGATCGCATATCGGGTGGCGGATGCCTTTTTGGGCGAAGATGTCCCGGCGGAAATATTGAAAGAGATCGTTTATGACACATTGAACTTTGATGTTCCGCTGGTACAGGTTAAGGACAATATCTACTCACTGGAGCTTTTCCACGGTCCCACGCTTGCCTTTAAGGATGTGGGCGGACGGTTTATGGCCCGTTTGCTGAGCTACTTTATCCGCAAGGAAGGCAGGAAGCAGGTGAATGTGCTGGTGGCTACCTCCGGAGATACGGGCAGTGCCGTGGCCAATGGCTTTCTGGGAGTGGAAGGCATCCATGTGTATGTGCTCTATCCGAAGGGAAAGGTGAGTGAGATACAAGAAAAACAGTTCACTACGCTGGGGCAGAACATCACGGCACTCGAAGTGGACGGCACTTTCGACGACTGTCAGGCGCTGGTGAAAGCGGCCTTTATGGATAGTGAACTGAACGAGCGGTTGTTGCTGACTTCGGCCAACTCCATCAATGTGGCCCGTTTCCTGCCGCAGGCTTTCTATTACTTCTACGCTTACGCACAGTTGAAACGGGCGGGACGGGCAGCGAATGCCGTCATCTGCGTGCCGAGCGGAAACTTCGGAAACATTACGGCAGGCTTGTTCGGTAAGAAGATGGGGTTGCCCATCCGGCGTTTTATCGCTGCCAATAACAGGAATGACATTTTCTATCAATACTTGCAGACGGGGCAGTACAATCCTCGTCCATCGGTTGCTACCATTGCCAATGCGATGGATGTGGGCGATCCGAGTAACTTTGCCCGTGTACTCGATCTGTATGGTGACTCGCATGCGGCTGTCGCAGCCGAGATTTCCGGTGCGACGTATACCGACGGGCAGATCCGTGAGACTGTGAAAACCGTATGGCAGGAGACCGGCTATCTGCTCGATCCCCACGGTGCATGCGGCTTCCGTGCCTTGGAAGAGGGCTTGCAGCCGGGTGAGACAGGTGTTTTCCTGGAGACGGCCCATCCGGCAAAATTCTTGCAGACGGTTGAGGCCATCATCGGTACTGAGGTCGAGATACCTGCCAAACTCCGGGCATTTATGAAAGGTGAGAAGCAAAGCTTGCCGATGACGAAGGAGTTTGCCGATTTCAAGAGCTACCTGCTGGGCAGGTAGAAACTCACCCCTGAGGGTACAGGGAGACACATAAGGGCACAGGGTAACGCAGACGATTTAGGTCATGGATTATTGACGTGAATACTCTGTGCCGCTCTGTGCCCTCGGTGATGAAATATGCTTTTTCCCCCGCCGCCGGTTTTTCCCCCGGATTCGCTTCCGCGCGTATGCGGTTTTTTTTTCGTTCCACATGCGGGTGAAAGCCGGTTCTTGTGTAAAACTAAATAACTGGAATCCGCTTCCCGCTCCGGGCTTTATCGCCCTCCTTTTCCCGAACTTTCCGCCGCCTCTTTTGTTGTACCCCAATAAAACCTAACCCCTTGTGTATGATGAAGAATAAAAAAGTGGAGGCCAATCTGAGCATGGTGGTGTCCAAAACCTTTAGCGGATTGAATATGAATGCGTTGAAATACCTGCTTCCCGTGTGGGTCAGCCCTCTTTCGGGAGTGGCCCTCCGGTGCGTGTTTGCCGCCGTTGCTTTCTGGATCATCGGAATGTTTGTCAAGCCCGAGACTTCTACCCGCAAAGAAAAGATCTACCTTTTCCTCCTTGGTGCGTTGGGCATTTACGGTTTTATGTTTCTCTATCTGGTGGGGCTGAGTAAGACGACCCCCGTCTCCAGTTCCATTTTCACCAGTCTCCAGCCCATTTGGGTGTTTGTCATCGCCGTTGTCTTCTTCAAAGAGAAAATCAGTGTCCTGAAGGTTGCCGGCATCTCCCTCGGACTCGGCGGGGCCATCCTCTGTATCCTGGCACAAAAGAGTGACGACTTGGCTTCGGACGCCCTGACGGGGAACGTGCTGTGCCTGTTGAGTTCGATTGCCTATGCCATCTATCTGGTGGCGAGCAACCGTATCCTGAAATCGGTCGGAATGTTTACGGTGCTGAAGTATACCTTTGCCGGAGCAGCCTTTTCGAGCATTCTGGTCTCTGCCATCACCGGTTTTCATGCACCGGTATTTTCCGGACCGGTGCATTGGTTTCCGTTGTCTGTCCTCCTGTTCGTCCTGATTTTCCCTACGGTCGTCAGTTATCTGCTGGTGCCCATAGGACTGAAATATCTGAAGACTACCGTGGTCGCCATTTATGGTTATCTGATTCTGATGGTGGCCACCATCGTTTCCCTGTTGGTCGGGCAGGACCGCTTCAGCTGGGCGCAGACCATTGCCATCGGCATGATATGCATCAGTGTCTATCTGGTCGAGGTGGCGGAAACGAAGGAGAAACCTCTCAGTAATTCAGATAAACCAGGTAGTCTCCCTCCGCATGGATCGTGAATTCGTCACCTGTCGCCTCGTTCAGTGTCCCTTGCCACCAGTTGTCGAAGTCGCTGAGCGGGTATACCAATCCCTCTCCTCTGAGTCCGGTGGCACCGAAGTTAAAGACAGAGACCTGTTGTCCGGGGCGTGATTTGAAAGTGTTCCGTCCCGATGCGGGAACGAACATGCCATGATCGGTCAGCATCGTCACCTGTGCTCCCACCTTCATATAATCCACCAGCAGGCTGATGTTTCCCAATGTATGGTCTTCCCGTTTGCCGGTTGCACCTACAAGGATGATCACCTTCTTGCCTTGGTCCAGCAGGAAATGGACCGCTTTGGTCTGATCGTTCGTTTCCTGGTCGTCTATCTGATGGAATATTTCCCTGAAACGGTCTTTATTCTCCGCCGAGAGGGAGTCCCCGTCACCGATGATGGCATTCGGGATGAATCCCCGGCGGATGTGTTCATCGGCCGATCCGTCACAGCATACCACATAGGGAGCCATGATCAGCATGGTTTCGGGCATGGAGTGGGTTGGATATTCGCCGTTGCCCAGTATCACGGCATCCATATCGATATCATTTACTTTCATAGTGCATCATTTGTTTCCATTTAAAGTAGCCAAAGATAGCAATTATTGAGTAAAGTCCGTAAAGGGCGGATGTGAAATAAAGCTCTTTGTAGATGTAAAGTCCGCAGCATACCACGTCGACCAGTATCCATGCCCACCATTGTTCTACGTATTTGCGCGCCAGCATCCACATGCCGATGATGCTCAGTGCCGTGGTAAACGAATCGAGCCAGGGTACGTTGCTGTCCGTGAACCGGATCAGTATCCAGGCAATGCCGAGGAAGGCTGCTAAGAATACCGCGGTCAGCGGAAGATACCTTTTCAGCGGAGTATATGTGATGGGGAGTTCGGCTTTCGACTCCCGGCCGGCACCCCGCATCCAGACAATCCATCCGTAAACGGCCGCCAGCAGATAGTAGATGTTGATTCCGAAGTCGGCATACAGTCCCGCCCGGTAGTAGACGAAGATGTAGATGGCAGGCATGATGATGCCTGCTATCCAGAGGTAAATGCTGGCACGGTATTCCAGCCAGAGATAAATCAGCCCGATCAGGGTACCTGTGATTTCGAGGTAGTTCATGGCTTAAAAGCGGATGGAAATGTTACCCATTACATTCGTTCCGGCCTGTGCGGCGTAGCCGGCATAGTTGTAGCGCTCTACCTCTCCTTTTACTATCTTATAACCGCTGCGTGCATATCCGTTGTTTTCGTACTCGGCATTGAAGAGGTTGTAGATGGTGAATCCTGCCGTAACCGACTTTACGTGAGGGAGCTTGAAGGTGTAAGCCAGGTTGAGGTTGCTCACGAAATAGGCGTCCAGCGTCTGGTCAGCCTGTCTGGCATTGCTCATGTACTGCTTGCTGACGTATTGTGATTGCAAGGCGGCCTCGAATCCCCGATAGCTGAACGAGAAGCGGTTGTTCAGGATCAGGTCCGGCGAGAAGGCAATCGGTGTATTTCCGTGGCTGACCTCGATCGGATTCTTCCATTCGTCTTCATACAGCTTTTCGGTGAAGTTCTTCACCCGGTTTTTGCTCAGTGTACCATTGATGTCCCACTGGAACCATTGGCAGGGCTTCACACCCAGCATCAGTTCCATTCCTATCCGGTAACTGTCGGGCACGTTGCGCGCCATAGCCTCGCCTATCTCGTTCAGCTCTCCGGTCAGTACCAACTGGTCTTTGTAGTCCATATAGTAGAAGTTGGCCCCGGCGCTCAGCCAAGTGTTCCGGTAGGTATATCCCAACTCATAGTCGAGCAGTTTTTCCGCCTTTGGATACTCGTCCGCGTTGCCGTCGGTATAGTTGTTCCGTGTCGGTTCCTTCTGGGCGATGGAGAACGATGCGTAAACCCGGTTGTTGGCGTCTATGTCCCAGTTCAGCCCGGCTTTCGGGTTGAAAAAGTTGAAGTGATCGTTTACCGCCAGTTTTTGCAGGGCATCCGCGTTGTAGTCAAACTTATCGTTGTCGCCGTTTATCTTATAGTTGATGTAGCGGTATTGCAGGTCGGCGTACGCATTGAGCCCCGCCACCAGGTTATAGTTGGCTTTCAGATAGAGGTTGCCGTCCGTCTTCTTCGCTTTATTCCGGTAATATTCGTGGTCGGGGAGCAGTTCGCCGATGTAGTTTTTCACCCAGATCACCCGTCCAAAGTGCCATCCGTCATAATGGTTCAGCGCACCTCCCAGTGAAGCGTTCAGCTTTCCGTTCTGGTAATTTACCGAGAACACGCCGCCACCGAAGTGGTTGTCCATCTTCTTCTGACGGATCAGGTCGCTCTTGTCCACCTCTTTGCCATCGTGCATGAAAGGTGGCAGGCGATACTCCTTCAGTGTCCGGTCCTCCTTATACTCCTGATAATATCCGTCTCCTTTCGTATAATGGAGTGCTGCGTTCAGGTTCCATTCCGGCGAGAAAGTGTGGTTCAGTAAGAGCTGGTAGTTCATTTGCAGATAGTTGTCTGTCTGGTCTTTGTAGAAACGGATGTTGCCGTCATCATCCGTGTACATGCCGCACGAGTTGAAACGTCGTCCGTACTTCTCCATTTCTTCCTTGCTGGCATAATTCCAGGCATGATACGTTTTCTCTTTTCCGCCGAAAGTGATGAACTTCACCGAAGTGTTGTCGGCGAAATATCCCCCCTGTGCATAAAAAGAATAAAGGTCTACCGAAGCCCGGTCGATGTATCCGTCCGTACCGATGTTGGACAGGCGGGCATCGAAGGCCCAATGGTCGTTCAACAGTCCGGTACCGAATTTTACCGTTTCTTTGTGCGCATTGAAGGTTCCGTACGAAGCATTCAGTTCGGCATACGGCTTCATCGAAATCCCCTCCGTCTGCATATTCACGCTGGCACCGAAAGCACCGGCACCGTTGGTCGAAGTTCCCGCACCGCGTTGCACCTGTATATCCTTCACCGATGAGGCAAAGTCGGGCATGTTCACCCAGAAAAGCGTATGGCTTTCGGCATCGTTCATCGGAATGCCGTTGGCGGTGATGTTGATACGTGTCCCGTCCGTTCCGCGCACACGCAGGGTGGTATAGCCGATGCCTGCTCCGGCATCACTGGTGGTCAGTGCTGAAGGTGTCATACTGAGCAGATACGGGATATCTTGCCCGAAGTTCTGCTTTTTGAGTTCCTCTTTCGACACGTTGGTAAATGCTACGGGAGTCTTCGAAGTGGCACGTGTGGATACTACCTGCACCTCTTGCAGGTTTACTACTTTCAAGCTGTCTGTCTCGCCCGCTTGCGCGAAGACGCTTGCTCCGGCTATCAGACAGCCGGCAAAAATCATCTTTTTCATGTTGCTAATTTATTTTTCTCTACGCCGGCATTACCCGGATCAGGTCAAAGGGTATGTTCTCAGCCCGTCATGTTAAGGCACCCCTACTCAGTGAATCGGTGGCAAATTTACGCTTTTTGGGCGTGTTAAGCAAGAAACACTTCGCTATTTGATAAAAACATTGTAGCTTTGTCTGCTGTTATTAAATGAAAAACTTCTAAAATTGTACTATTATGCTACTATTCTTTCAAGCCGCGCAACAAGTGGCAGACTCTCTGCAGGTGGCGGCCGATAAGCTTGATCAGGCCATTGCACAGGCCGATGGACTGGATAAACTGGCTCTGGTTACCCAGCAGTTGATCGATTCGGGTATACAGGCCGGAGGTCACATCCTGAAGGCTGTGATTGTCTTTCTGGTCGGACGTTTTCTGATCCGGATGCTGAACCGACTTGTAAGGCGTCTTATGGATAAGAGAAATGTCGATATCAGTATCAAAACTTTTGTAAGGAGCCTCGTTAATATCCTTCTCACCGTATTGCTGATTATTTCCGTGGTAGGTGCATTAGGAGTGGAAACCACTTCGTTCGCCGCTCTGCTGGCTTCTGCCGGTGTGGCTGTCGGTATGGCTCTTTCGGGTAATCTGCAGAACTTTGCCGGCGGACTGGTCATCCTGCTGTTCAAGCCTTATAAGGTGGGCGACTGGATAGATGCACAGAACGTTTCCGGTACTGTCAAGGAAATCCAGATCTTCCACACTATCCTGACCACTGCCGACAATAAATTGATTTATGTTCCGAACGGTGCACTGAGCAGTGGGGTCGTGACTAATTACAGCAATCAGACAACCCGGCGGGTAGAGTGGATTGTCGGTGTGGATTACGGTGAAGATTATAATAAGGTTGAGAAGGTGGTACGTGAGGTGCTGGCTGCCGATAAGCGTATCCTGGATGATCCTGCTCCCTTTATAGCTCTCCATGCCTTGGATGCGAGCAGTGTGAACGTGGTGGCCCGTGTCTGGGTGAACAGTGCCGATTATTGGGGAGTATATTTCGATATTAACAAGGCGATCTATGCTACATTCAACGAACAAGGCATTAACTTCCCCTTCCCTCAACTCACAGTTCATCAGGCACCCAACTGATAACTCATGCAAAAAGGGTGGCTACTTCGTCGGAGGTAACCACCCTTTTTCAAGATTTATATTTAACCGATTAACACACTCCAAAATCTTCTGTCGGATCATACGTGTTGTCTGTGATGCCTAACAGATGGTTTATCTCTCTCCGCTTATCCAAATCCTTGAAATAGGTTTCCACCACTTTGTAAAGATCGAAACTGAATGTAGATCCGGCTGCCATATCCAATGACTCTACCATCTGTTCTACTGCCTGGTGGATTCTTTCTTGATCGATCAGGTGCAGCTCATTACTGTGAATAAGATATTTTTCCATAACCGTTGTTGTTTTAAATTTCTACAGATAAAACATTCTGAAAGAGTATAAGGTTCAATCTGTTTTTTCTTATCTTTGCGGTCTCTGTATTTTGCCTTAAATCTTTAAGTGGGGAATATTCGATAATGAATCAGTTCTTAGACTTTGACCAGAAACTGTATGCAGAACTCCGTAAAGGTAGCGAGCATGCTTTCGTTACTGTTTTCCGGCAGTACAATCGCTTGTTGTATGCATTGGCCTATCGGTATTTCAAATCCGGTGAAGAAGCTGAAGATGCCGTACAATACACCTTTATGAAACTGTGGGAACAGCGGGAAAGGTTTGACTTTCAGTCCGGAATCCGGAGTTTATTATTTACTATTTTAAAGAACTACATACTGAATGAATTACGACATCGTAACCTTGTTTTCGAGAAGCACTATGAAATGGCCCAGAAAGACGAAGAAGCCGATGATGGTTTCCTGAAAGATTTCGAGGATAAAGACTTCAGGGAGCATCTCCGGGCTGCTATCGGCAAACTCCCCCCTCAAAAGCAAAGAATATGCCGTTTGAAAATAGAGAAAGGGCTTTCCAATCAGGAAATAGCGGACGAGATGCACATCACGGTTCCTACCGTAAAATCACATTATACCCAGGCCATTAAGATACTTCGTGCAGAAATAGAATCGTTGATTGTATTACTTCATGTATTGTGGATTCATTTTTTAGGGTGAGTGTCAACTCATACTTTTAAGTTGGTGAAGTGTTTTTATTAGTAGATAAAGAAAAGTAGAAATGAAAATAGATGATGCGATTATAGATAAGGTGCTCAATAATGAAGCTTCTGCAGAGGAGGCCGGAAAGGTGGCGGAATGGTTTGCTACAGAGAAAGGTAGCCGCTATCTGTCGGAACGGCTGGAAAATGAATCTTTGCGGTTGACGGAAGAGCAGACCTTGGATTGGCTGGACCATCCGGTGCCGGAAGAACGGATGCGGCAACGCTTTATGGGAGAGATCAAACCACAGAAAAAAACAATATCTTATCGTCGCGGACTGATAGCGGCGGCCGTGTTGATCCCTTTCCTTTTTCTCAGTTTGTCGCTTTGGTTTCTGGCCGACAGGACCGGTGTATTCTCTGCTACGGAGTATGCTGAACTGAAGGTTCCTTGCGGTGAACAGATGCAGGTTGTTTTGCAGGATGGCACGGTCGTACAGTTGAACTCGGATACTCGTTTGCGATATCCCAAACAATTTGGGCTGTTCAATCGTAGTGTTGAGCTGTGGGGAGAAGGTTATTTTGTGGTAGCCAAAGAAAAGAACCGTCCGTTTATTGTTGATCTGAAGGGAATCGAGGTGAAGGTGACCGGAACCAAATTTAATGTGAAGGCATATCCTGCAGAGCAGAATGTATGGGTGACACTGGAAGAGGGCGGAGTTCTGCTAAAGGATTCGAAGCATAAGGAGTACCCTCTTGTACCCGGTCAAAGTGCGGAATATAACAGAAAGTCCGGACGTTGCCAGATATCCGAACCGGAAGATATGAACCAGATCTCTTCCTGGCGTTCCAATAGCCTGAACTTTTATCTCACTCCGCTGAAAGAGATCATAAAAGTGATGGAACGGCAGTATGATGTTCATTTCATAGTGCGTGATTCTACTTTATTGAATAACAGGTTTACTCTGTCTACCAGCAAAGTGAACGTTGATGATGTATTGCGTGATTTGGAGGCGGTTTCATGGATACGTTTCTCACAAACAGAAGACGGGGTGTTCGAAGTCTTGAAGAAAGAATAGATGGATTTCATCATTCCCATATAGATAGATGCAGACCAGACAAAAGGGACTGCATCTATTTTTTTAGATGTACTCTGAAACAGAAGACTCATACTTTCTTTCGGGTGAGGTGTTAGCTTATGTATACTAAAAAGGCCTTTCGGAATATTTATTTTGAGTATGAACCAGATGTCTGTACATAAAGATATCACAATGATTATGTGTTTATATGAAGTATTTGTTTACTTTGTTGATGGCCTGTCTCCCGTTTTCCTTTACTCATGGGATTAAGAGCCATCCATCTTTTCTAAATTCGTCCGGACGATGGGTAGTTTGGTCCGAAAAACCTGCTGCATCCTGGCAGGATGCATTCGTTACCGGTAATGGAAGTCATGGAACAATGGTGATGGGACAGCCGGGAGAAGAAAGGATTATCTGTGTCCACGAAGAATTATTTATAAGGGGATGGGACCGCAATAAAGTGGCGGTTCCTTGCACCGCTTCTTTGCTCCCGCAAGTACGAAGTCTGATGGAATCAGGAAAAAGTGATGCCGCGGATGCGTTGATGACGGGCGAAGCGGACCGTCAGTTGGTT
>ERZ791871.385-NODE-385-length-58729-cov-4.558118_pt1 | contig 58729 bp, 77 predicted proteins | sample MGYA00510280_ERZ791871 | MGnify/ENA primary metagenome ERZ791871 (study PRJEB30046, sample SAMN00792111) | human gut metagenome | study: EMG produced TPA metagenomics assembly of the A metagenome-wide association study of gut microbiota in type 2...
GGTGGGCGCCGCCATATACCTGCTGGCCTATCCGGTACTGACCTGCATCCTGTCCAGAAAATTATTCTACTTTGGATATAAGTCTGGTCTGGAGGGCATGTCCGGATTCATGGCAACCGGAAAAATGGATATCCTCACCAATTCCATGAACTTCATGGGGCTTCTGGTAGTGGGCGCCCTTACCGCGTCCTTTGTCAGCTGTTCCATCCCGTTCCAGATTGTGAAGGATGTGTTTGACGCCGCTACCGGGGAGGTACTGGCAGGACAGGTAATTTTTAATGCGGACGCTACCATCAACAACATTTTCCCGCGGCTTGTGCCTTTAGGGCTGACCCTGGGCGTGTATTGGCTGTATGCCAAGAAGAAATGGTCGCCCCTTAAGCTGATGGGACTGATCCTGTTCCTGGCAGCCATACTGACCGGTATCGGATACATGAGCGGGTTCTACGCATAACCGGCTGCCCTCAGGGCAGCTGTCCAAAAAAGGGGAGAATACAATAGATATCAGGAGGAATTCAAGTGACAGGGATTGTAGTGACAGGCCATGGACAGTATGCGGAGGGCGTGATGAGCGCCATCCGGCTGGTGGCCGGAGCGCCGGAGCAGGTACAGGTTGTTAACTTTACAGAGGGAGAGGGCGTGGAGGAACTTAAGTCCCACATGATCCAGGCCATAAATGCCCTGGAATCAGAGGACGTGCTCCTGATGACGGACATTCTGGGCGGTTCGCCCTTTAACGTGGCGGTGCAGCTGCTGGCAGAACCAGTGGGCAGGAATCTCAAGGTGGTGGCGGGAGCCAACATGGCGTCCATTGTCCAGGCCGTGTTCATGCGTGGGAATGTTCCCTTTGAACAGCTGCCGGCAGAGGTAATCCAGGCAGGTAAAGAGGGGATTGTGGACGTGTCTGCCATGATGGAAGGAACAATATAGGGGAGCGGAAGCTGTCCGGCAGCGTATTCCCGGCAAAACCCGGAAAAAAATTAAAAAAGTGCTTGCAATCTTACAGAACCTATGGTAAACTATGACTCGTTGACAACGGTAGACGGACAAAGTGTGGCATCATGGTAAGTTGTCAGCGAGCATGAGTCTGTAGCTCAGTTGGATAGAGCAACGGCCTTCTAAGCCGTGGGTCGGGGGTTCGAATCCCTTCAGGCTCATTGAGCGTAAGCTCTGATGTTTCATAACTTAATATGGTGGGTATGGCGAAGTTGGTTATCGCGCCAGATTGTGGCTCTGGAGGCCGAGGGTTCGAATCCCTCTACTCACCCTTTTCCCCTTTCCGGGTACGGAGAGGGGATTTTTTTTGTGTTTTTATCTGTTTTATTCCTTTATATAGTATAATACTGTATAGATAATGCATAAAAAGGAGGTTATATTTTGAATATCAGACAAATTGCGTACCTGGCGGGGGTTTCGGTTGCAACGGTTTCCAGATGCATTAATCAGCCGGAGAAGGTGTCGGAGGAAACACGCAATCATATCATAGGGGTTATGAAGCGGGTGGACTACATACCCAACCCCTCCGCCAAAAGCCTTTCAACCGGTTATACAAAGACCATCCTATGTGTAATCCCGACCCTTTGCAATGAATTTTTCAACCAGCTGGTGGAAGGAAGCCAGGCTGTATTGAGGGAGGCGGATTATAAGGTCCTTGTATTTTCAACAGACAGCATAGAGGATTTCTGGCGCAGGGTGGACCAGAGAAGTGTTGACGGAATGATTATATCCGGCTCCGGTTTTATTAACAGCGAGGAGCTGCGCATGGCCAAGATTCAGGTGCCCTATGTATTGATTGAAAATATGGAGCAGTCGGAATCGCCCAAGGATGTGACATACGTTTACAGTGATGATTACAAAGGGGTCCAGATGGCGTTAGAATATCTGTACCGGGAAGGCAACCGCGTATTCGGGGTAATCAGCACTTCTGACACTTATTTGGTGACGGAGAGGCGCCGCAAGGCGGTATATGACTTTTTCATGGAAAAAAAGGACTGCCGTCTGTGCATGGTGAAAGCCCATTATGCAGATTTGCAGGATGCATATGACGCGTGCGGGCATTTGATGCGGCTGGAGGAGAGGCCCACCGCTATTTTTGCCTTTAACGATATGATGGCAATTGCGGCAATGAGATATCTGGTGCTTCACGGCATACGTGTGCCGGAGGATATGGAGATAATGGGATTCGACGACAATCCGGTGGCCAGTTTTGTGCTGCCCTCGCTGTCAACCGTGGTTGCACCCAATTACCAGCTTGGGGAAAGTGCGGCCAGGCTGCTGCTGGAAAAACTGAGGGGCAATGCAGAGAGTAAAAGCGTGTTGTTTCCGGTGGAATTAAAGCTGAGGGAAACTACCAGAAATAATGTAAAAGAGTATGGAGACAAGCTGTAGATTCCGCCCACGGCATAGAAAGTCTGATGTAACCAGTTTCATCCGGAAACTGGTTTGGATTCGTTGACAATCCGTTTTTTTTTGATATAATTAAGAAAAACGCATAATAATAAACAAAAACACATAATAAAATTGTGTATATTGCACAAGAGAATTTTGCGCGTTAAAAAAGATACATGTAAAAATAGAGTATAAAATAAAATGATGTTCTGCCCCGGAAGGAGTACACGGCATGGTAAAAATTATCGGAATATGTGGAAGCCCAAGAAGGAAATCATCCTATGCCGCATTGCGGGAAGCGCTGGACGGCGCACTGGAAACAGGGGACGTGGAAGTGGAGCTCATTGAACTGCGTGCAAGAAAGCTGAACTTTTGCATTCACTGCAATAAGTGTCTGAGAGAGGACGCGGTCCGTTGTACAGTATATGAGGACGATATGACCCCTCTCTATGAAAAGGTATATCAGGCTGACGGGATGATAATAGCATCACCGGTCTATGAGATGAATATTACGGCACAGCTGGCGGCCTTTTTCAACCGGTTCCGCCCTACCTGGAATATTATAAAAAAGGATCCCACATTTTTTAACCGGAAGGTGGGCGCTGCGATTGCAGTAGGAGGAACAAGAAACGGAGGACAGGAAGGGGCACTGAACGCAATCCTTGGATTTTACCATACACAGGGTATGGTTGTCTGCAACGGGGGAGCGGGAACTTACGCAGGTGCCAGTCTCTGGAATCCGGGGGACGGGTCGGGGGAAATGGACGACCCGGAAGGATTAAAGAGAGCCAGGGCACTGGGTGCAAAGATGGCTGATTTGACAAAACGACTCAATTTGGATAACTAAGCCGGAACGGATTCAAACTACCGGTTTCCATAAGGATACCGCATAATGTTTATTTGCCCTTGTGTTTGTCTTTTTCAAATAAACAGACAGGTATTTTATGGAAGCCCTGCCAATTCCTGACAAAACATGGCGCCGATTCGTCAGGTAAAAGTTTTGAATATAAAAAATAAAAGGAGAACTTCATACATTAGGCAGAAATGGCGGGAGTATCAGAAACAGGAGTTAGTTATGAGAATGATGAGTTATGGTATCGAAGACAAACCCCGATTGGCAGTAGCGTTTCCATTGGCATTCCAGCATGTACTATCGGCATTTACAGGACAGATTGCGGTAGGTATGCTGCTTGCGATGGGATTTGGGCTCAGTGTCAAAGAAACTGCTTTATTAATTCAGTGTGCGTTATTTATCACCGGTATAGCTACCATTATCCAGTCCTTTGGAATCGGAAAGCATATTGGAGCCAGACTCCCCATTGTATCAGGAGGCAGCTTTACGCTGATTACACCAATGGTGGTGGCGGCCAATAACCCCAATATTGGAATCGGCGGAGCTTTTGGGGCGGCCCTGGTTGGAAGCGGTGTATTGTTTATTCTGGGTCCCATTGCAATCAGGTACTTACATAAGTATTTCAGCCCTACCGTTACAGGGGCAGTGGTGCTGACCGTGGGTATCTGTATCGGCGCAACGGCATTCGGAAACTTTAATGTGGAAAGCGAAACCGCGATGACTGAATTGGCGGTTGCTGTAATGGTTGTTGTGGTGATTGTTCTTCTGAACTTTTTCGGAAAAGGCCTTATCAAACAATGTTGTATATTAATCGGCATGGTAATAGGATACGTTGTTGCCGCGGCCCTTGGCATGGTGGATTTTTCAAGCATCGGAGAGGCTTCCTGGTTTTCCATGGTTAAACCCTTTGCATGGGGAGTGAACTTCAATGTGGGAGCAATCCTGACAATCTGTGCGGTTCACATCGGCACCCTGATGGAAATGGTGGGGGACACCACGGGGCTTGTGACGGCGGTATCCAACCGGCTTCCCACTTCGGAGGAATTATCCAGGACCATCCGCGGAGGCGGTATCACGGGAATGTTTGCATCTGCCTTTAACGGTGCTCCGGTTATTACGGGAAGCGCGAATGTGGGCATTGTTGCAATGACCGGCGTGGGAAGCCGCTTTGTCACCGGTTTGGGAGGAATTATTTTCCTTGCTTTTGCGGTATTTCCAAAGCTGGCCCAGCTGCTTGCGCTGATTCCCAACTGTGTTATGGCAGGAGCTGTCCTTGTAATGTGCGGTCAGATATCGGCGTCCGGGCTCCGGGTTATCAGCATGGGCGATTTTACAGAGAGAAACACAACCATCCTGGCCATTGCGCTGGCTATTGGCATCGGCGGCAATTTCGGAGTGGCTAACCTGGCATTTCTGCCGTCAACCGTTACAACCATTTTTACCGGCATTCCCGGTACGGCCCTGGTTGCCCTTGTATTAAACATGATTCTTCCAAAGGCAGCAGAGGATGAAGTGACCGACGTAAAGATTGAAGGGGAAATACCGGCCGTGCAGTAAAAAGAGCATACTTATTATTTTAAGAGGATATCCACATGGAGCGCCTTGCACCATGTGGATATTTTTTAGGAAAACAGCGGGAAATGAGAGGGCCTTTCTATGATATACGTGGAGACGAACAGTATTATGGGTTCGGAAAATCTGGCTTTTGAGGAATATTTTTTAAAGAAAGAGGACATCAGAGAGCCCGTACTCATGCTGTGGAGGAACCGTCCCACCATTGTGGTAGGCGCTTTTCAGAATACCCATGAAGAGATATGTGAGGAGTTCGTCAAAGCCAACAAAATTGATGTGGTGAGAAGAACCAGCGGGGGCGGCGCTGTCTACCATGACTTGGGGAACTTGTGTTTCAGCTTTATCATGGAGCATGGGGATTTTACAAACACAGACTACTCTGCTTTTTTAAAACCGGTTGTGGAAGCGCTTCGGGGAATGGGAATCCAGGCCGGGATTAACGGGCGCAATGACCTGGTTCTGGGAGACGCCAAGATATCAGGAAGCGCGGTAAGAATCTATAAGAACCGGGTATTGTTTCACGGAACACTGTTATTCAGTTCGGATTTAGAAATATTGAGCAGGGCATTGCGGGTAAAGCAGGATAAGCTGGTATCAAAGGGAATTAAGTCGGTGCGTTCAAGGGTAACCACCATAGCGGAACATCTTTCCTATGACATGGATGTTCTGGAATTCAGGGATAGACTGCTGCAGGCCCTTTTTGGGGAATCAGGGGGAAAGGAATATGAAATATCCCGGAACGAGCGCAGGGAGATTATGTGCCTGGCCCGTGACAAATATGAATCCTTCCTCTGGACGTATGGAAAGAACCCGCCGGCAGACCTGACACACGGAAAACGGTTTGGGGGAGGCAGCATAACGGTTAAGGCATCTTTAAAGAATTCGCGGATTGAACAAATCCGGTTTGAGGGTGACTTTCTGGGATGTATGGAGATGAAAGATATAGAACAGCTGCTGAACGGGGTGGTTTATGAGAGGGACGCCGTCAGCCGCGTTTTTGAAGAATTAGATATAAGACCATATTTCGGAACTATAACAAAGGAAGAAGTGGTCGGCTGCATTATGGGAGATGACAGAATATAAACACATGGGAGTGAGACAATGGAACAGGTAAGTCTGTATATAAACGGAAAGAAAACACAAGTCAGCATAGAAAAAAACTGGACCCTGCTATTTGTGCTGCGGGAGGTTTTGGGATTGACAGGCGCAAAGTGCGGATGCAGCACCGGAGACTGCGGGGCCTGCAAAGTTATCATTGACGGAGAAGCGGTGAATTCCTGTCTGGTGCTTGCGCGGAACCTGGAAGGAAAGAAGATTGAGACAATAGAAGGCCTTTCAAACGGCACGGAGCTGCACCCCATTCAGCAGGCGTTTATTGATGCCGGGGCAGTACAGTGCGGATACTGCACGCCGGGAATGGTGATGTCAGCCAAAGCGCTTCTGGACCGGATTGAGAATCCGACAGAGGAGGAAATCAGGAACAACGGCATCTCCAATAACCTGTGCAGATGCACGGGATACGTTAAGATTGTGGAGGCAATCAGACTGGCCGCAAGGCGGATGATGGAGGCAAAGGCCGGGGGAAAGAAGGAGGAGAGCTGAATGGGAATCATAGGACAGAGCATACCGGTCCGCGACGCGGCCATGAAGGTAACCGGGCAGTTTAAATATACGGCTGACCTGGAGTTCCCCGGAATGCTCCACGCTAAAATATTGTTCAGCCCTGTGCCCCATGCCAGGATAAAGAAGATTGATACAAGCAGGGCAGAGGCACTGGAGGGCGTCCGCGGAGTGGTGTGCTATTTAAACGCCCCGGACACAAAGTATAACAGCTGCGGGGAAGAGATTGACGGTCACAAAACGGAACGGGTATTTGATGATACGGTTCGGTATGTGGGAGATAAGGTGGCGGCCGTGGCAGCGGATACGGTAAAGATTGCCGAGCAGGCAGTGAAGCTAATCCAGGTGGAATATGAGGAACTTCCCTTTTATACTGACCCCGGAGAGGCCCTGAAGGAAGGCGCGTATCCCATTCACGGTGAAAGCAATATTATTTTTCCGGTGGATATGGGGGCCGGCGATGTGGAAGCGGGCTTTAAGGCAGCGGATTATATATATGAAGATATCTATTCCACACCTGCCATCCACCACAGCGCCATTGAGACACATGCATCCATTGCGGTTTATGACAGCAGCGGCAAGCTGACGGTCTATACGCCCAGCCAGGATGTGTTCGGATACAGAAAGAACCTCAGCAGGATTTTCGGACTTCCCATGAGCAGGGTGCGCGTGGTGAATCCCGGCATGGGCGGCGGGTTCGGAGGAAAAATAGATACAATAACAGAGCCTGTGACAGCCCTGCTGGCCATGAAAACAGGGCGGCCGGTAAAGCTGGTTTACAACAGGCGGGAGGATATCGTGTCGTCCAGGACCCGACACGGAATGGAAATAAAGATTAAGACCGGTGTTAAAAAGGACGGGACCATTATATCCCAGGATATGCAGGTCATAATCAATGCCGGGGCATATGCGGGCGGGACCATGAGCATTGTGTGGGCTATGAGCGGTAAGTTTTTTAAAAACCACAAGACGCCCAATATCCGGTTCAGGGCCACTCCGGTTTATACCAACACTCCCATTGCAGGCGCCATGAGGGGCTTTGGCTCCCCCCAGGAGTTCTTTGCCCAGCAGTGCCAGATGAATAAGATTGCCAGAGACTTACATATAAGCATCATTGACATGCAGTTAAAAAACCTGGTTGAACCGGATGGGTTTGACCAGAGGAACGGGCAGAGGCATGGAAATGCAAGACCCATTGACTGTGTGAAAAAGGGGATGGAGCTGTTCGGCTGGGAGGAGGCGGTGAAGGAGCAGGAAGAATCCGGGGTGGCAAAGGGCAGGTACCGGATTGGAGTGGGAATGGCAGCGGCCACCCACGGAAACGGAGTGTACGGCGTGTGTCCGGACACAACCGGCGTGATACTTAAAATGAATGAAGATGGTTCGGTTGTCATGTTTACCGGGGTCAGCGACATGGGCAACGGCTCCGTGACAACCCAGGCCCAGGCAGTGGCCCAGGAGCTGGGAATCAGCATGGACCGGATAGAGTGTATACAGGCGGATACAGATGCCACCATGTATGATTTAGGAAATTATTCCAGCAGAGGTACGTATGTGAGCTGCAATGCCGCTGTGAAGGCGGCAGGGAAAATCAGGCAGGAATTGCTGAAAGAGGCGGCCCAGCTGCTGGAAGAGGAACAGCAGAACCTGGAACTGAAGGACAACGGGGTTTGTGTGAGGAACAATCCTGAAAAGAAGGCCTCCCTGGAGGAAGTCATCACGCATGCAAGGAAAGTGAACCAGAGGGATATATGCTGTGCGGACACATTTGCCTCCTATGCCCTGGCCATGTCTTACGGCGCACATTTTGTAAAGGTATCGGTGGATACCCGGACAGGCGGGGTAAAGGTTCTGGAATATACGGCGGTGCACGATGTGGGGAAGGCGCTTAATCCCATGTCTGTGGAAGGCCAGATCGAAGGCGCGGTGCAGATGGGACTTGGATACGCACTCTCAGAGGGAATCATAATTGACAGAGGGGGAAAGGTAAAAAACACTACCTTTAAGCAGTACCATATTATGAATGCCGGTGAGATGCCGCCTATCAAGGTGGGACTGGTGGAGGAGACAGAACCCACCGGGCCATATGGGGCAAAGAGCATCGGGGAGTGTTCGGTGGTACCCTCAGCCGGGGCAATTGCAAATGCCGTGGCCAATGCAATCGGATGTGAGGTGCACCGTCTGCCGTTAAAACCGGATACAGTGCTTGAACTCCTGGCCCGGGAAAATGAGACAGTTGAAAGAAGGGATGGAATCACCTTATGAGATTTGAAGATAAAGTAGCGGCAATCACAGGCGCGGGCCAGGGGCTGGGCGCGGGTTTTGCAAAGGCATTTGCCAAAGAGGGCGCTGTCGCAGTCCTGATAGGAAGGACCGGAGGCAAGCTGCAGGCGGTTGCAGAGGAAATCAGGAAAGAGGGCGGCCGGGCCCTTGTGAAAGTCTGCGACATCGCGGTGCCGGAACAGGTGGAGCAATGCTTCAGGGAAATTGAACAGGAAGCGGGAAATGTGGATGTGCTTGTCAATAATGCGGCCTATCACAAGTCGGTTCCCGTGGTTGAGACATCAAACGAGGAATGGCTGAGCCAGATTTCCATTAATCTCAACGGAACCTTTTTCTGCACAAAGGCAGTCCTGCCGGCCATGATACGGAACCGGTACGGAAAAATCATTAACATCAGTTCCTCGGCCGCCAAACACTTCTTTCCCGGATTTGGCGCGTACGCAGCGTCAAAAGGCGGAATCGTAAGCTTCACCCATACGCTGTCCGAGGAAGTCAAGCAATACGGAATCAATGTGAATGCCATATACCTGGGAATGACCAATACGGAGCATACAAGGGAACGGATGGACAGCGACCAGGCAGTGACCATTGATTTGGATTCCATGCTCCAGGTGGAGGATGTGGCGGAAGTGGTGACATTCCTGGCATCGGACGCAGCGGCCCCGATTATGGGAGCGGCCATTGATGTGTTTGGAAAGAAATCATAAGCAGGTTGAGTTATAAGCAGGTTGAACTATAAGCAGGATGAAATAAAACACGGAGGATCATACATGCTGAATATTAACGCAAAAGCAATGAAAGTAGTACGGGAGATCATAGAGGACGCGGACGCCCTTGGGTGTAAGGTGATCAAAATGGACTGCGGGGCAACCCTCATTGACATGGGAATTAAATGTGAGGGAAGCTGGAAGGCAGGGGTTCTGTTCACAAGGGCCTCCATGGGAGATATGAGCACGGTTACCCTTGGGGAATTCAGGCTTAACGAGGATTATACCTTTGCTTCGGTGGAAGTGCTGGTCAACAAGCCTCTCATTGCCTGCATGGCATCCCAGATAGCAGGATGGAAACTGGGTGACGGGGAATTCGCAACCATTGGTTCCGGGCCTGCCAGGTCCATCGCCCATGTGGACTCAGACTGGTACTTTGAGATGACCGATTACAGGGAAGAAAATAACGAGGCAGTGCTGTGCCTGCAGGATGTGAAGTATCCAACGGACCAGATGGCCATGGAGGTGGCAAAGGCCTGTAAGGTTAAGCCGGAGGATACGTATATCCTTATTTCCGACAGTACCTGCGTGGTTGCCTCCATCCAGGTGTCGGGCAGGATGCTGGAACAGACCTGCCACAAGATGTTTGAGAAGGGATTTGACGCGGGACAGATTGTGATGATCCGGGGAACCGCTCCCATAGCCCCCATTGTTAAGGATGAAATGAAGTCAATGGGCCGTATCAATGACGCCCTTATCTACGGCAGCAGCGTGGAAATCTGGGTGGATGCATCAGACGAGGCCATTGAAAAGGTGATTCCGGGGCTGGTGGGCAAGACTTCGTCTCCCTGCTACGGACAATTATTTGAGGATGTGTTTGAGAAAGCGGGAAGAGACTTCTTCTATGTTGATCACGATGTACATTCCCTGGGAAGGGTGCAGATTCACAATATTAATACGGGAAAGGCATTCTGCGGGGGAGAAATAAATTACAAGGTATTGGAAAAGTCATTTTTATATTAATTTAAATACGCGATGGCGAAGAAGAGGATTAGGAGGAAATAAAATGGCACTAAGTAAAGAACGGCTTCTGAAGGTATACCGGGACATGGTAATGATCCGCAGATTTGAGGAGGTAATTGAGGAGTATGCTGCAAACGGAACGATTCCCGGATTCGTACATTTGTCCATTGGTCAGGAAGCGTGTCAGGCAGGGGTGGTGGACGCACTGAAAAAAACAGATTATAAGTTCCCGGATCACAGGGGACACGGAGCCATTGCTCTGTGCGGAACAGACCCCAAATTAGTGATGGCTGAGATATTTGCAAAGGAGACAGGAATCAACCACGGACGGGGCGGCTCCATGCATGTCAATGACCTGGAGTGCAGGAACATGGGATTTAACGGAATCCAGGGCTCCACCATGGTGACCTGTCTGGGAACCGCATTTGCCTCTGTGTACAATGGGACGGATGACGTGACGGCAGTATTCCTTGGAGACGGAACACTGGGAGAGGGAACCTGCCATGAGAGCATGAATATGGCGGCCACCTGGAAGCTTCCCATTATCTACTGTCTGGTAAATAACGGATACGCCATATCCACGCGCTACGAGGAAGCCCATCCCCAGAAGGAGTTAAAAACATGGGGCGAGGGATACGAAGTACCCAGCTTCCGCCTGGACGGAAATGACATCGAGGCAGTCATCGAGGCAGTGGAAAAGGCCGCGGACCGCGCCAGAAAGGGCGAGGGCCCCACTGTACTGGAATTTATGACATACCGCTGGCAGGGACATTTCGCAGGCGATCCCGCCGCTTACCGCCCGGAGGACGAGGTATCTTACTGGGTCAATGACAGGGATCCCCTGAAGCTTACCAAGGCAATCCTCCTTGAGAGGGAGCAGGTTGAGCCGGCTGTGCTCCAGGCGGTTGAAGAGGAAGAAGAAAAACATGTGCAGGAGATGCTTAAATTCTCTCTGGAGAGTGAGTGTAGGTTACCAAGATATTTGACAAAACCGAGACAGAGGAGGAATGAGTGGGATATGGCGGGAAGTGACGGTATATCAAGGGTTTCGGCGGTTTTTAGAGGAAAATCGCTATTGACAAATAAAATGAGAATAATATAGAAAAAGGACCTTTTCCAAGAAAATTGCCGGAAAGGTCCTTTTTTTGAGCCGTTAAAAATTAACGTTAATCAATGTTATAAAATTATGTGAAAAGTACGCAAAATCAATGATTGACGCGTTAATAATAATCTGAAAATACTTAAAAAAATGTAAGTTTTTGAAGATAGAGCAAGTCGCAAATTTGGATAATGCTAAAAAACGTGCGACTTGCCCATTTTAAAAGGGATTTAGCCATTTTGCTTTTATAATTGCAAGTCGCAAATTATGGTTTATTTATAGGCCAAAATATAATAAAAAAATTAAGCTATTTCGCTATTTCCGTCCATGACGTTTTTTCCATGATTCGAGGTTGATGACAACTCCGATTTTTCACACTTAGCAACCTTTGCACGAAGATAGTTTTTTACATCAACTTGTTCTTCTAAGGGAAGGCTCCTCAACATAAAAATTATGAGTTCCTCAGATTCATTTAATTTCAGACCATATTCAATATTAGATATTTTTGGGGAGTTACTATCTATAATTGATGCTTCCCCAGTTAAAATCCAATCTATAGAAGTTTGAAGCAATTTAGATAACGAAACTAGTGCTTTAGAAGATGGTAAAACATTACCGCGCTCTATTTCGCTAAGGTTACCATTAGATATTCCAGTAGCAGCATAAACATCTTTTTGCGTTAGATTAAGTTCTTTTCTACGAGTTTTAATTCTTATCCCAACCATTTTATCAATATTATCCATTTGACCTCCCATTTTGATACAGATTATCTAATTTAAGATAAAATCTAAAAAAGAATATTGACAATATCTAAAATTAGATATATTATATCTGTATGGATGATTTATAAGCCAATACAAAAGTACCACATTTTGAAGATTACTTCAAGGAAAAGTACTTGAATCCACAGCATATCTACAATCAAGTCTGATTGAATAAGCAACATTCTTTGAAAGCCAGGTTCCTGGCCTATGATTATAAAAGGAAAGAACCACCAGCCAAAGCTGATGGTTCCCTGTGCCAGATGTTAAATGGCACTGAAGTGGTATGATTCCCCATATTGGGAAACCTCACCATGGAGGCGGAACTTGCTTTTTGGCTTCGGAGCATCTGCTTCAAAGTCAGCAGAGCAGGAACCATCCTCACTGACCTGACCGGAAACGAATTTCCAGTCAATCGAGTTGCCGGAAGCGAAGGAAACAATACGGCTCAACGCATCATTTTTCACTTCTGGCTGCCTCTTTGGCGAGATAACCATGGGGCTCACCTCCCCTGAAAGGCTGTATCGTTATACCTTTCAGTGCCATTTTAAAGGAAATTAGAAAAGAGGTGATAAATCTCATGAAAAATGGCAAGAAGCCAACCTTAAGCCAGAAAAAGGAGATGAAACTTCATGGCCTGCAGCCAGAGAACTGGCTGGTGATAAAGGATACCAGAGAGTTTCTGGAAGTGGTAAGCAGAATGGAACTTAAGCGAATTGGAACAGGCAGGAAACGGACCAGAAGATTATACAGGAGTGAGTAAGATGGCAGATGTAAAGACAAGGGAGCTTGGAAAGATTGTCAAGAAGCGTCTGATTGAACTGGAGATGACCCAGGTCCAGCTGGCAAATATATTGGGGACCACCCCCCAAGAATTATGCCGGATGCTGAAGGGAAAGAGGCCTGGGTATAAGTACCGGGAGCAAATGCTGAAAATTCTCAAAATAAATGAGAATGATGTGGCATAGGGGGCTGGATATGGACTTGCATAAAAGAAGAACGCCCTACTTCTGGGGGAAGGTCGGGCGTTCCGATAAATACTCATCTGCATTGTACTATACCAACAGCCAAATTGCAACAGAAAGGGGGAAATCTGATGGAAGAAATTTATATATCCATGAAAGATGCATCTAAATTGGAAGAAGCAGTGTATAAAACATTCTTAAAACAGGTTTCTCAAAGAGTAAAAAAAGAGGGGTTGGTTATCAGAACAGAGAAATCTGAAAAGGGAGGCCAAGAGCGAAAATACATCAAACTTACTGACCTAAGCCCCAAAGCCCAGAAGGCCTACCGGGCCATGAAGAAGATAGATACAGAAGAAGGAAGTGATATCGTGATGGAGAAGCTGTCCCCAGAGGAGCCCTGGTACCTGGATACCGATGTGAACTGGTACATAGAGAACCACAGCCAGGCATATTACAAGGCGGTGGAGCTGTCCCGGCTCCTGCAGGACATCATCAACTATTCGGATGCAGACAAGACGGAGTACATCATCCGGAAGGCGGCGGAGCTGGGAATGAGCCAAAGGACTTTGTACCGCCACATGGACAAATACCTGGAGGCGGCAGGGTGGGCCCTGAAGATGCTGCGGGAGACCGGGGCCAACTACGATTATTACAAGGTCCTGTGCCTGTGCCGGAAACCCAAGGATTCCAACACCTTCCCCACCTTTACGCCAGAAGTGAAGCAGAAGATACACAACATCTGGTTCGACAAAGACTTTGCCCGGAATGAAGGAAAGCGTCAGATGCTGTATGACAAGCTGCTGGAAATCGGTACGGCCAATGGCTGGCCCATCCCATCTTACCAGAGTGTATGCCGTTACATATCCCACCTGATGGCAGACGGGCAGCTGGAAAGCGCCCATTTCCTTGCAGCCAAAGGTGACAGGGCGTGGAAGAACAAGCGGATGGTGAAGGCCCTGCGCGATACCCGGTCCCTCCAGGTCATGGAGGTCCTCTTAGGGGATGAACATACCTTTGACTGCTGGGTCTCCTATCAGCTGCCTAATGGGAAGGTGACGGCCATCAAGCCCAAACTGGTGGCCTGGATTGACGCCAGGAGCCGCATGGTGCTGGGGGATATCATCTGCCGGGATGCCAATGCCCAGATACTGAAGCAGTCCCTGATCAAGGTATTGTATGGAACCCCTGGAGGGATGCCGAAATACTTGAACATTGACAACGGAAAGGACTATACCTCCAGGGAGCTGACCGGCGTCAAACGCTATCCCACCCGGGAAGAAGCAGAACGGTACGCCGGATTTGAGGAGGTAAAAGCGGGATTCTATCACACCATTGGGATAGAGGACTTCCACCGGAGCCGTCCTTATGAGCCATGGAGCAAATCTGAAATAGAGCGGCTGTTTAAGACGGTATGCGATGGATTCTCCCGGTGGTTTAAGAGTTACACGGGTACATTGACAGGAAGCAGGACAAGCGCCAAGATTGACAAGGACATCAAGCAGATGCTTGAGCAGGGGAAGCTGCTGACCATGGAGGAATTTTATGAGAAGTGGAGCCACTACCTGCACAACGTGTATGCGGTGAAGGTCCACAGGGGCTTAAAAAACCAGGGAGAAACATACTGTACCCCGCAGGAGTTATTTGACAAAGGGGAACGGTATGAGAAGGCCCTGCCGCCAAAATCCTTTGCCCTGCTGCAGCTGATGAAGTCAGAGCGGGCACGGGTATATAACGTGGGAATCCGGAAATTCGGCCAGGTCTATAACCATCCGGAGCTGATTTATTACATGGACAAGCATGTGGACATCAAGTATGACCCGGAGGATGTAACCCGGCTGCTTGTATTTGACGCCCAGGACGGCCATATGATTTGTGAGGCCGAGAGCCAGGAACTGTTAAAGATTGCCCACAAGGTCCCACAGGAGGCGCTGGAACGCCACATCCGGCTCCAGAAGCAGCAGATGAAGGATGTGCGTGAGAAGCTGAAGGAAATGAGATGCCCGCTGGATGAACGGATTGCCGGCGCGGCCCAAGCCAACACCATCGTGGGAAGCATGATGATAGAAGGGGAAGGGAACAGCCAGAAGGTCATCACGCTGCCGAAGGAGGAGAGCTACCGGGAACACAGGAAGGCGGCGCGGCAGTCGGAATATATCGCCAGACAGGGCCGCGAAGCGCTGGAGAAACTGCGCAACATGGGTTAAGTCCCAACACATAAACCAATCAAACGGAAAGGAAGGGTATCGTAAATGAAAAGTCTGGCAGAACGTGTGTGCCTCAGATTAAGAATCATAAACATGAACAAGGCGGAGCTGGCCTGGCAGTTTGATAAGGAAGGGATGAAGTGCTCCCGCTCCATGCTGAGCCAGTACTTAAACGGGAAATATCCAAGCAGGCCAGTAAAGCTGGAGGAACGTCTGGAGAGGTGGCTGGAAGAGACAGAGGAACAGGAAGCAGCCTTCCGGCAGGAAAAACCGCAGGTGGCAGATAAGTATGCCCAGCAGATTGCCCGCCAGTTTGCCTCCCAGAAAGAACCGGAGGAAGCGGGAGAGCAGGAGCCGCTACTGGAAGAGGAAGCGCCGCCCCGGATGGGAAGCAAGCCGGATGTGTTCGAATCCGATGATTACATCAACATAGTAGGCATCTGCAACCTGTGCCAGCAACAGCAGGGAAGCGCCATCGTGGTGGGGCGGTCCGGCTACGGTAAGACCTACAGCCTGAAGCAGTACGCCAGGCTGCCCAGGGTCATCTATATCGAGTGCAATGAGTCTATGAGCTGCCGGGACCTGGTGAGGCGGATAGAGAAGCAGCTGTGCCTGCCAAAGCGCTATGGGACCAATGATGAGCGCCTGGAGGAGATATGTGAGTTTTTTAACGTGAACCGGGGATATCTGATGATAGTGGACGAGGCGGACAAGCTCATCAACAAGTACACCATCAAGAAGATTGAGCTGCTGCGCACCATCATGGATTCGGCCGCGGTAGGGATGGTACTGGCCGGGGAGCTGTCCCTGGAGGCCCACCTGGCTGCGTATGATGAACGGTTTGCCAACCGTATGGATTTTGCGTACCGGCTCCATGGCCTGGGAAAAACCGAGGTAGAGCGCTACCTGGAGGACTGGAGCGTGGAGGAGAGGGCCATGGAGGTGCTGACCAGCCGGGCCAGGAACAGCAAGAACGGCTGTTTCCGGCTGTTTGACCGGACCATGAACAACGTCATCCGTCTGATGCGGGAACGGGAACAGACGACCATCACGGAAACAATCATCAACGAGGCATCCGCCATGATGCTGCTGTAGGGAGGGACGACAGAATGAAACATAAGATGCACGATGGCATGAGAGATGTATACCAGCCCTGGAGCAAGGAGGATGTGGAAAGGATGTATAGGAGAACTGTAGCCGAATACAGGAAACGAATGAATGCACGGGAGGAGGGAAAACGATGAAACGCAAGATACTGACCATCACATACACATGCCCGGAGGACAAGGTGAACCTGGGGGAGGCGGACATCATGGGAACCATCCTCCAGAAGCTCGGGGAGCTGGGAGCCTATGATATAAACCTGAAGGCCAGTTCCGCGGAGGTGCGGGAACCGGCTTCGCCAAAGGTCAGGGAGACGGGACCCCAAATCCCTGCATTCCTACAGGAACGCAGGAGCCGGCCATCCAGGAGGGAAGTGCTCTGCCTGCCAGGAGGAGGGGAAGCCTATGGGAACGGGATATAGGTATACCATCAAGACCCTGTGGGGGTTAGCCAAGTCAAAGGAGCTGGGGCTGACGGAGGAGGAGCTGCACCTGCTGGTGGCCCGTGAGACCGGGAAGGACAGCATCCGTGAGCTGAACCGGTCGGAGCTGTCCCATGTCTGCCATATCCTGCAGAAACAGAAGGACGATATCAAACGGCAGGAGGGGAGGCTGCCGGAACGCAGGGGGAACCCGCAGACCGGACGGCAGCGCCGAAAGATAGGCCAGCTGAAAGAGAAGCTGGGCTGGGAGGAGCGGCAGGTCCGTGCCCTGTGCCACCGGATGTACCGGGTGGACGCAGTGGAATGGCTGACCTATTACCAGTGTCAGGGACTGATTGAGGCCATGAAGGCCATCCTGGAGCGGAAGCCGGAAAAGGAGGATGGTCGGGGATGAAGGATAAGGAAGGTAAGGGGACGTTTGGGTCTGCTATGGCGAGGTTCCTATGTGTGCAGTTGGAAGCCACGGCCATCTACCTGGGGCATCCAGCTACACAGCAACAAAAATCCGATTGGATGGAGTTGGAGTTGGAGGCCCTTCTCCGTGAAAGCCAGCTTGCCAGGGAGGCGGTCCAGCTGAAGCAGACCCTGGAGCTGGGGGAACATGTGCGCCGGGAAATAGAGAAGGAGCAGATGAAGAAGGATACGCAGGAAGGGATGATGAGCTGATGGAAGGACTGATGCAGCTGTTTGACCGGAAATACCAGGAATACCAGGATTATCTGGATGAAAAGTCCTGGGCGGATGCGGCCCTTGCCCAGTCCTACCTCCTGGGGGTCCTGCATTGCATGTGGGCCTTATGGGACCGGAAGGCGGAGGACGCAAAGCAATACCATGAGGAGATAGTGCGCCGAAGCCATAGGATAGAACAGTAAAGAGAGGAGAGCAGAGATGAAACGGACCATTAAGTTACACACAGGAGCGGCCAAGACCGTTGAGGATACCACACATAAGATAATGACAATCCAGGAATGGAGAGAGGAAGGGACAAGACGTTTTGGTTAGGACTACATGGATTGGAAGTTTGAGTGCCCCATGTGCGGACATATTGCATCAATCAGGGATTTTATGGAGGCCGGAGCCAAAGGACCAAACTGTGCCTGTCAGGAGTGCCTTGGAAGATATACGGGAAAGGGGTCCCCGAAGGCGGGAGATACGTCTGGCAGCAACTGGGCGGCTTATGGACTCTTTGGTATTCCGAATGGGAAGGGGATTATTGTCCTGGATGAGGAAGGAATCGGAACGGAGTGTTTTGCGTTTGCAGGACAGGAGGTGTAGTCATGCCAGGGAAACATACGAAGCTCTTTAAAAGCATATTCCATGGTGATTTCCGCCCGGCTGACAGAATGGACTATTCCCGCGCATATAAACGCTGGATGAAGGAGAACTATGAAGCCCACCAGAGATTCCGGAAAACATTAAAAAAAGGCCAGCTGGAAGCGTTTGACGAATTAGAGGAAATGGATATTGAGCTATCAGGAAGGGCCCAGGAAGAGAACTACATAGCTGGGATGAAGGCAGGTATCCAGCTCATGGTGGAAGCGCTCCGGTAGAAGAGGCCTGGTTTTGAGGAGAAGAGGGGACAGGTATGGCAGAACGACCAACATATTTCAGGCTGTATGACCATGGCAGGTACATGGGGGAGTACAGAAACTCTGAGCTCATGGAACTGCTGGATATCCGTCATCATCAGTTGATTGCCTATTATAGTGACACCGGCAGGGAGTATAAGGCGCGTTATCTGATTGAACGGATAGAGGAACCCATGCGTAGAGGTTGGGCAGCGGAGTGGGACTGCGCCAGGCTGAGGGCCCTGTGGGACGGAACCCGGCTGAAGATTCTGGTAAAGGGGCGGGAGAAACAGCAACAAAGCTGGCTGTGGAAACACAGATAGCAGCCGGTATGGGAACCTTGAAACGGTAAGATGGGATTATATGTAAATTAACCTACATTTACGAAGGGAGACATATGAAAGATTTAAAAAGAGCGGTATTGATAACTATCATTTTGGTGTCAGGATTACTTGGCGGGTGTTCCTCATGTAGCAGGATGGGAAAGTCTATTAGTAGTGACATGAAGGGAGGGCTTAACCGCACGGTTACGCTTTATGATTATAATGGCGAAGAAATTCGGCATTGGTCTGGTAAGTTTGACGTTTCTGAAAGTGAAAATGAGGTGTACTTTGACGACCAGAACGGAAAACGTATTATTATCCATGGGGGAATTATTGTCAATGAAGAAAATTAGCATTGGAGGTGTAAGATGCCAGAGAGGACGCCAGACAACTGTAAGTACATTAAGCGCTGCGGGGAGCCGGGACGGGACAGTAATGGTAAGTGTATGGGATTTAGCCGTGCTGGTGGTGATGAGCCAATAGAGGTGTGCAAGCGGTGCGTATACTGCACAGCACATAATGAGGAATATTAAAATTTTCCGGGAGAACCGGAGGAAGGGAAGGTTATGAGCAGACCTATGGAAGTAATAGAGAGCCACGAGTGCAAAACGCTGGAAAAATATAATGCGGGTTTGAAAAAGCAGCAAATCGCTGTCCAACGACTCAGTGATTTACATTGGTACTGGGTGAGGTGGAGCGAAAAACACGGAAATACAGCGGATGGAATTGCGTACTGTCCGTACTGCGGGCATAAGCTTTAAAACACTAAACTGACATATGGTTTAGAGAAAGGAAGGAGAAACAGATGGGAACGCTACTGGATGCATTTTCAAAAGAGGACCGGGTGGAGGTCACCTTTTCCGATTTCTACCGGCTCATGCGGGAAAGCACATCCGCGGAACTGATGAAAAATGCCGTGAACTGCAACGTGCCGCACCGCTACATAAGGGAGATGGTAACGGGAGTGCCGGAGGAGACCGGCATGGAGCCGGATGGTGAAGGGGGGAAGGAACATGTGGATACTGACACAGAATAAGGAGCGGCTGCTGACCACGGAATCCATGGATGAGATACGCGTTGCACCGCCAGCGCCAGGCAGGATGGATTACGTGCTCCTGCTTAACCGTAAGACGGACCGGAAGGAGCATGCATTAGGGTTTTACCGCAGGAAGGAGCGGGCAAAAGAGGTGCTTCAGGATATTTTGGAGAAACAGTCGGAGTATATCTCCTGCGAGGGAGGGACGAACCTGATTACGGGACGTCATCAGCCTGCCTTTGTGGCCATCCCTCCCAAAACCTATGTCATGCCGCTGGATGAATAAGGAGGGACGAAGGGATGGAGACAGGAAAGGGAACATCCGTGTATACCGTGAGCAACCACGCAAAGGAGCGTTACGCCGAACGGTGCAAGGACCGGGACAGCCGGCTGGAGATAACCACCTACGTGGCGGAGCACAGCCAGCGGATAGAGGAAGAAATCAACCAGATGCTGCGTTACGGGAAGCGTGTCTATACGGGCCGGACGGAGGGTGGAAAGGACCGGGTGCCCAAGGAAGTGTATGTGAACGGCCTGTGGATACTGCTGGCTAATGCCGAAACCCGCAACGTCATCACCCTGTACCGGGTGGACCTTGGCTGCGGGCCGGACCTGGACAAGCTGTACGTGGAGCGGATGGTCCAGCGCCTGGAGGAAGCAAAAGGACATCTGGATGAAACAAGACGCAAGGTGGAGGAACAGAACCGTGCCTACCAGGCCATCCTGCAGGAGGGAGAAGGGCAGATACAGGAATACCAGGAGCGCATCCGTCTGCTGAAGGAGATGTGCGAAGGGTACCAGGCAGTCATGCGCAGCAGCCGGGCCGGCGTGGCCCAGGCCGCGGACGAAGTAGAAGCGATTGTCAACACGTTGATAGGAAAAAAGAAGTTTTAAGGGAGGGCCTATGGAACCAACACAAGCCCGGATAGAGCTGGTCCGGGAGGACGGGACCATCCGGATGGGCGGGACGGACGTGAGCATGGAGGACATGGCCCGGATGCTGGGGGTGTTCGCCGGCATCGTGGCAGCGGAGGCGGTAAAACGCGGCATGGGTGTGGAGGAAGTCAAGGACGCCATGCTGGATATCTTTCTGGCGGCCACGGCCCGTCTGGATGAGGAGCATGCCCAGGAAATCCGGGAGGGACATACCTGGGACATGGGATAAGAAGGAGGAAGCAATGGAATACAAACGCATTACAAGCAAGGGCGGGGTCAACATCCCCGTGAAGCTCAGGCGGTCCATGGGGATTGAGCCCAGGGACGCCATTGAGCTGGAGGTCAATGACAGGAACGAGCTGGTCATCCGGGCCTACCAGGCCCGCTGCATCTACTGCGGAAGTGAGGAAATCCATCTTAAGAAAAATGGCAAAGGGGTCTGCCGTGCCTGCGCAGACCAGCTGGTGGATGAATACGTGAAGCAGAAACGGAAGGAGCCTGCATGATGGATTTGGGACTGGTAAATGATAAGGAGCTGGTGGACCTGGCCGTGGCGGCCATGAAGGTGGCCGAGGATGCCAAGTCCGCCCTGGAACAATACAAGGCGGAAATCCAGAACCGGGGACTGTCGGTCTTGAAGGACCGGAATAACCAGTACTGCCGCATGTACGGGACGGACGGAAGCTATGCGGCCGTGTCGGAGCCGAAGGAGATAGACATCCTCAACATGCCCCGGTTAAAACAGGCCATCGGTGAGGATGTGTGCACAGGGCTGGTGACGGAGACCACGAAGACCACCTATACCCTGGATAGGAAGCTGCAGAAGGCCCTGAAGGCCATTGTAACCAACGATTACACCTTTGAGTACACATTAGAGGATTACCTGAAGGAGATGAGTGTACCGGTGAGCGAGGGCCAGAGGGAGGTGCTGGCCCGGAGACTGAAGGGGGACTACAAGGAGGATAAGAAGACACTGCTGTCCGTCCTGGGGTATCTGGGTAAGGGGACCACGGAGGAGGCCGCGGAGGCCGCCGCCCCCAACATGGACATGGATTTGTACTACATATCAAAGATTAAAAACGCGGAACTGATACAGGCCATCCTGCCGGATGAGGGAATCGACTGGAGCATGGATGAAATCAAGCGGTCCCTGATTGTGACATCTAAGCTGAAGCTGGAAATTGCCTATGAAAGTGAGGACAAATGATGAAATCAGACGAAAAGAGACAGGCCGTGGCCAGGAAGTATGACGAGCTCATCGGAAGGAACCATTACAGCCAGCCGCTGCGGGATTACTGCTACCGGAAACACAGTGATGGGAACTATTACAGCGACTGCTCCAGCTCCATCTGTTACGCGTATAAGGAAGCCGGATATGGTTTCGGCATCCTGAACACAGCCGGCATCTACCAGTCCGCGCGGCTGGTGACGGTGGACGTCCCCATCCGGGACGGCCAGGTGCAGGACATCGGCCTGCTGCGGGTAGGTGACATGCTGGAGTTTGCCGGGACGGACGAGAGCCGGCCGCAGACCATCGGCCATGTGGAGATGGTGCATACGCTGGACGGGAAGGATACTATCATCTGCGGACACGGAAGCGGCCGCCCATCCTATAAGGACATGATAGCGTACTGCCGGCAGCGCCAGAATACCAAAGCCTCCACCAAACGCGGGAACAAGGGCCTGGTGTGCGTCCGGCGCTATCTGCTGGATGACGCGGTCCCGGAGGAGCCGGCCAGGAAATCGGGCTGGCAGGAAGAGGACGGCGTCTGGCGGTTTTACCTGGGGGATACGGGACAATGTGTCCGTAACGCCTGGTACCTGGATGTGGACGGCCGCTGGTACTGGTTTGACGGGGCCGGCCGCATGGTCAGGGATACCTGGTACCAGTACCAGGGAAGCTGGTACTACCTGGGAACCGATGGTGCCATGGTAAAGGGGCAGCAGACCATAGACGGGAAATGGTACCTGATGGACGGAGCCGGTGCCATGGTCACGGAGCCGGTCACACTGGCCCCGGACCAGGACGGCGCACTTAAGTGGGAAGGCCTGGCGGAATAAGAGGAGGGGATACGGATGCGCAGGGAGCTGATGGAGGAGCTGGAAGCGGATACCACCCTGGAGGATATCGCGGAGCCGTACCGCCTGGTGGTGGAAATGATAGGTTTGAAGAACGTGCTGAAGCTGTCCCAGTATTTCATGGGGGACAAGATATACCTGCCCAAGGCGGAGCGCATCCTGGCCCCGGCGCGGAACCGCCGGATACGGCGGGAGTACAACGGAAGGAACGCCAAGGAGCTGGCCAAGGAGTACGACCTGACCACCAACCAGATATTACAGATCGTGCGGGACCTGGACCCGACACAAATCAGCCTGTTTGAGTTCCTGGACGAAGAATCAGGAAAAAGATAAGTTGTCCAAAATGCTTGGGCTAACAATATGTTTCCAGATGGATTATCCTATGGACATGACTTTCGTCATGTCCTATTTTTTTGCCCCAGGGCAGACGGGAAATAAGGAGGAATGAGGAATGGAGAACGTATTACAGACATTGGCGGGACAGTATACCCAGCAGCTGGCCCTCATGATGGCAGCCATTGCGGTGGCGGCCTTTACGGTCAGCGTCATCACGGAGGTAACCAAGGAAATCGGCTTTTTGGGAAGGATACCCACGGCCGTACAGGTGATTGTGCTGTCGATTGTCCTCTGTCAGCTGGTCTATTGGTGGTATGTGACCAGCACGAAGGCCGCGGCCGTCTGGTGGGGCCCGGTCCTGGCCCTGGTAGTGGCCTTTTATGTGGCCTTCCTGGCTATGTATGGCTGGGAGAAGCTGGCACAGCTGTGGGTAAGATACAAACATCCGGGAGGAAGCGCATGAACGATGCAACTACAATCGGCATGGCAGCCACTGCGGTGGGAACGGTCCTCTGGTTCCTGGTAAAAATGATGATTGATGACTTCAAGCAGTCTGTAAGCGGTGTCGGGAGCAAGCTGGACAGCACCATTGCCAGGTTTGACGAGCGGGTCACCAAGCTGGAGGACAAGCAGGAGGCGGACATCAAGGCGGTACAGAAGGAGCTGAGCTCCATCAAGGGGGATTTTGCCACGACCTTCGTGCTGCGGGAGGATTTTTTCCGGAGCATGAACGGGGTGGAGGACAAGATGCGGTCCATGGACAGTAAGCTGGACCGGTTACTGGTAAGACAGGGAGGAAAAACGGATGGATGATAGGGAGCTGGCTGAAATCCAGCATAACAAGGCAGTCAGGGGCTATATCATACGGTCCCTGGTAAAAGGATATAACAACACAGCGCTGACCAGGCAGCTGTCTAACTCCATGATAGCGGCGGGATTAATCGTATCCCCGGACATCACCAAATACCTGGACTATCTGAAGGACGCCGGATACATTGAGTTTACGAACCTGAAGGTGACCGCCTACAACGCATACGCCAAAGACGCCGTGATACGGTTGACCAAGGCCGGTGTGGACCTGGCGGAGGGCACCATAGAGGACGCGGGAGTGGATGTCTGATGGGAAGGACGAGGAAGAAGAACCGCATATCCTCCAAGATTGACGAACTGCCGTCTGAAATCAAAGGACAGGTGGACGTGATGCTTTCCGATACATCCAACAGCTACCAGGACGTCAGCGGCTGGCTGAAGGAAAAAGGCTATGAAATCAGCAAAAGCAGCGTGGGGCGGTATGCGGTCCGGAGCAATACAGCTGCACAGCGCTTACTGGAGGCCCAGTCCCGTACCGAGGCTCTGGTAAACGTGGTCCGGAAGAACCCGGATGCGGATTATACCGAGGCGGGCCTGATGCTGATGATGGACGGACTGATTAACCGCCTGGCAACAGCGGAGGATGAGTTTGACTACCTGCCGTTAGACAAGGCAGGCCGTCTGATTGCATCCTTAAGCCGGACCAAGGCCTATAAAGATAAGGTCCGCCAGGACATGAAGGATAAGGCGGACCTGGCCTTTCAGGAAATGGAGGAGGAAATCATGAAGACCATCAAGTCAGATCCAGAGCTGAAGGTGAAACTGAAGGAAATCCTGACCCGTGCAAAGGAGCTGATGCTGCATGATTGATATCAACGAATACCTGGAGCGCCTGGACGAAGAGGAAGGCCGGGAGGAACAGGAACGGGAGGCCTATCAGCGGGAGCTGTTTGAGGTGTATGTCCTGCGCCGGACGGACCATGAGCCGGAGCGCCGGGAGCTGATGCGAATGTACCGAGACGGGCATCCCCTGACGGGTCCGAGGGGGCTCAGGAAGCGCCTGGCGGCCATTGACCTGGGATACTTTGGCCGGGCCTATTTAAAACACTACTTTGTCCGCAAATCCCCGTCCTTCCATGAGGAACTGGACGCAGTCTGGACTGGAGGTGTGCTGAAGGGGCGCAATCCATACCAGGAAGCGGCCGTTATCTCGCGGCTGGACGGGAGCCGGAACGTGGTGGCAGCCCCGAGAGGCCATGCAAAGTCCACCAACTTTACGTTTAAGGATTCCCTGCACGCGGCCCTGTACCGATACAAGCACTACATCATTATCCTGTCCGATTCGTCTGACCAGGCCGAAGGGTTCTTAACGGACATCAAGACAGAGCTGGAGGAAAACCGGGACATCCAGGAGGACTTCGGCCGGCAGCAGGGGAAGGTGTGGAAGGGGAATGTCATCCTGACAGCCCAGGACATCAAGATTGAGGCCATCGGCTCCGGAAAGAAGATACGAGGCCGCCGGCACCGGGCCTGGAGGCCGGACCTGATTGTCCTGGACGATGTGGAGAATGACGAGAACGTCAACACGGCGGAGCAGCGCCGGAAGCTGGAATCCTGGTTCAAGAAGGCGGTATCTAAGGCCGGGGATACCTATACGGATATCATGTACATCGGCACGGTGCTCCATTACGATTCCCTGCTCAGCGGAGTACTGAAGAATCCGGAGTATGATTCCCGCACCTATCAGGCCGTGTTGTCCTTTGCAAAGCGGGAGGACCTGTGGGAGCGCTGGATAGAGATGTATACCAACCTGTTTGACGATAAGCATAAGGAGCACGCCCGGGAATTTTACGAGGCAAATGAGACAGAAATGCTGACAGGAACCCAGGTCCTGTGGCCGGAGAAGATGGATTATTACAAACTGATGGTCATCCGCGTTTCAGACGGGGAGGCGGCCTTTAACAGCGAACTGCAGAACAACCCCATCGACCCGGACAATGCGGCTTTTAACCCAGAGTGGTTTGATTACTACGAGGAGGAGCTGGTGGACTTTACGGACAGCCGCTACCTCTTTGTTGGTTCTAATGACCCGTCCCTGGGGAAAAACAAAAAGGCGGACACGTCCTCCATCATCAACCTGGCCCTGGACCAGTATACCGGATACATGTATGTGGAGGCGGCCAGCGTGGAACGCAGGAAGCCGGACGTCATTATCCAGGACGTGTTTGAGATGAACCGCAGACTGAAACGGGACTATCACAGGGGCTTTTATCGTTTTGGGGTAGAGACGGTGCAGTTTCAGTACTTCTTTAAAGAAGTTATGGCTCAGTTGTCGGTGGAGCTGGGAGAGTACATCCCCATCGAGGAAATCCAGTCCATCGCCAACAAGATGCTCCGCATCCAGTCCCTGCAGCCCTACATTAAAAACGGGTATATCAAGTTTAACCGGAAGCATAAGACACTGCTTAAGCAGCTGGAGGAGTTCCCGATGGGCAGAAATGATGACGCTCCGGACGGCCTTCAGATGGCCGTGGCCCTGGCGGTAGCGGTGAAGTCCATGGCGAAGAAGACAGACTATAAGTCCGTGTTAAGGCGGGCCATGCGGTTTGGGGAGGGAGCATACTGATGGCAAAGAAAAGCAAGAAGAGATTCTCACCGGAAATGGCAAAAAGCGGTAGCCCCATTATGGCAGCCGTTGCCATCCGTGACGTGAACGATAAATTCAGCAGCTACCCGTCTGACGGCCTGACACCGGTAAAGCTGGCCCGGATATTCAAGGAGGCGGACGCCGGGGACCCCTTCCGGCAGATGGAGCTGTTCGAGGAGATGGAAAGCAAGGACACCCATCTGTTCTCCCAGCTGCAGACCCGCAAACTTGCGGTGACGGGCCTGGACTGGGAGGTACAGCCCTTTTCACAGGATGAAACAGACCAGGAGATAGCGGCTTTTGTGGAGGAACAGCTGAAGGAGTTGGACGGATTCAGCGACAACCTCATGGACATCCTGGATGCCATCGGAAAGGGCATCAGTTTCCAGGAAATTGAGTGGGAATACCGGGACGGCCGCGTGGTGGTGGGAAATATTGAGTACGTCCACCAGAAAAAGTTTTATTATGACACCCTGACCGATGCGCTCATGCTCCGGACGGAGGCGTTCCCGGGAGGGATACCCCTTCCGGAAAACAAGTTCATCGTCCACCGGTACAAGGCGCGTTCCGGCCACCCTTCCCGGTATGGCGTTCTGCGGGTGGTGGCCTGGATGTACCTGTTTAAAAACTATGACCTGAAGGACTGGGTCAGTTTCTGTGAGGTCTACGGGATGCCCCTGCGGCTTGGCACCTATGACGCAACGGCCAGTGAAAAGGATAAAGCGGCCCTGATGGATGCCATTGTAAGGATGGGGACGGACGCGGCCGGGATTGTGCCGTCCGGGACCGATATCAAATTCATTGAATCGAACAAACAATCCAGTGTGGACATCTATGAACGGCTGGCCCGGTTCTGTGATGAACAGATGAGCAAGGCCATTGTGGGTCAGACACTGACATCGGATTCCGGCGGTTCCTACGCCCAGTCCAAGACCCATAACGATGTGAGGCAGGACCTGACGGAGGCGGACTGCAAGGCGGTGATGGAGACGGTGCGCCGGGACCTTATCCGACCGCTGGTGGAGTTCAACTTCGGCGTCCAGGCTCATGTACCATATTTCATACTGAATGCCACCGATACGGATGACCTGAAGGAAACCGCGGAAATCGTGAACACCCTGGCGGCCGCCGGTCTGGAAATCCCCAAGAGCTGGCTGTACAAGAAATTCAACATCCCGGCCCCGGAAAACGGGGAGGAAACCATCGGACCGTCTCCGGCTGTCTCTGGGATGGCGGGTACGGGGCAGCCTGGCATGTTCCGGGGGCTCAAGCTGAAGGACGATGGAAAGGAAGCAGACGGCCGGCAGGTGCTAGACCGCCTGGAGGCGGCGGCCGTGGAGCAGTCCCGAAGCTTTTTTAAACAGATGATGGAGCCTGTTCTGGAACTGGTGGGGCACTGTGACAGCCTGGAGGGCCTGCAGGAGCAGCTGAAGGACGAGAAGGCCCTGCGGCAGTTATATAAGGCCATGAAGGTGAAGGATTTTGACCAGCTGGTGGAGCAGGTCATGTATGTATCAAACATGTTGGGGCGGATGCAGGATGGATAAGCAGATCATAAAGGAACTGAAGGAAGGGACGGAGCCGGAGGTGTTCGGTGAGGCCTTAGCGTTCCTGGAACAGAAGGGGGTCATCCGGTATGAGGATTTCAGGAAACTGAAGGAATGGTACCGCCCCCTGGCTTTTTCAGTTGCCGGTTATACGGAACTTGAGGTCCTGAACCAGTTCCTGGAGGAACTGAAAAGGGCCATAGAGGAAGGGACCACGAAGACACAATTCCAGGAAAACATGGACCGTTTCTTAGAGGAGCGGGGCTATGACGGTCTGACGCCTTATCATGCGGACCGTATCTTCCGCCAAAACATGCTTACAGCCTACAGCGTGGGCCATTACCAGCAGATGACGGACCCGGATGTGACGGGGCGGCGGAAGTACTGGCAGTACCAGACGGCCGGGGACGGGCACGTGAGGGAAAGCCACGCGGCCATGGACGGCCGGGTATTCCCAGCGGATTCCCCGGTGTGGGATATCTGGTATCCGCCCAACGGGTTCGGGTGCCGGTGTATGGTTGTCTCCAGGACCGAGGAGCAGGTAAGGAGTATGGGGCTTACCGTAGAACAGACCCTGCCGGATACGTCCAATCCGGCCACAGGAGAGACGGAGGCGCTGCTTCCGGACCCAAAGTTTCGGACGAACCCGGCGAAGGCGGAGTGGAAGCCGGACCTGGCCGCGTTCCCGCCGGTTTTAAGGAAGCTGTATGGGGAACAGCAGAAGGCGCGTAAGGCCAATCCGGGGCAGCCGGCGGTGAATTCCAGCCCCGGATAAATTTAACGCGTCAAAACGCGTCAATGGCGCGTTAAAACGCAAAACAGAAAGGCGCATGGGATGAAGAAGACAGAATTAACGGTCCGGCCCCTGTCAGGAATCGACCTGAGCGGGGTGCCGGAGGTCATCCGGGTGCTGCCCAAAGGGCATGTGAGCAGCACAAAGGGGGACTTTGAAGTGGATGACCGGGATATTGCCGGAATCATCCGGCAGTTCAAGGCACGCCGGCTGGATCTGGTGATTGATTATGAGCACCAGACCCTGAGTGACGTGCAGGCCCCGGCGGCCGGCTGGATCAAGGACCTGTATCCGGGTGAGGATGCCCTGATGGCCCGGGTGGAGTGGACCAAAAAGGGGCGGGAGTATATCGCCAACAAGGAATACCGCTACCTGTCCCCGGTGGTACTGGTTAAAAAGGCAGACCAGCACGCGGCGGTGTTCCACAGCGCGGCGCTGACCAATATCCCGGCCATCACCGGTATGTTTGCAATCATAAATTCCGATGTGTTAAGCATCGAAGAGGAAGAGGAGGAACCAAAAATGGAATTAAGTGAACTGATTCAACTCCTGGGACTGGAGGAAGGAACGACAGAAGAGGACGTCCTGAAGCGGATTAAGGAACTGGTACAGCAGACAGGCGGGGAAGGACAGGATGGTCAGGAAGGAAAGAGCGGGAAGGAGGACCCTGCAAAGGAAGGGACACAGCTGGTAGCCAACAAGACCGTTCTGGACCTGTTAGGCCTTCCGGAAAATGCAAGGACGGAGGACGTGACGGCAAGAATCATGGCATTCAAGGCCGGTGACTCTGTACTGCAGCAGCGGGTGGCGGAGCTTGAAAAGCAGGCGGCCAGCCAAAAGGCGGAGGAACTGGTGGGCCTGGCCCTCAAGGATGGGAAGCTGTCCCCGGCCCAGAAGGAATGGGCGGTTGCGTACGCCCTGTCCGACCCCAAGGGCTTTGCCGCATTTGTGGAGAAGGCCCCGGTGGTGGTCCCCATGGGAAAGACCGCCTTTGCGGTGGATGAACGGAAACAGACCGGGGTTGACTGGAAGATTTTAAAGAACCAGGGAGTGACCGAGGAGGATTTAAAGAAGTATGGAGGTATGGAAGATGATACGGACGGGGAATGAGAAGCTAGACCCTAAGACACTGGTGCTGCCGGTGGCAGCCGGCGCAGCCATTACGGAGGCTACCATGGTGGCCCTTGGGGCGGACGGCTACGCGGTGCCGGCCTCGAAGGCGGCGAACCTTACGGTGGCCGGATTGGCCCTGGAGCCGGCGGATAACCGGACCGGGGAGGCCGGGGACATCTGGGTAAAGGTGCGCCGCGGGGCATTCGTGATGGAAAATTCCGCCACCCCGGGGAGCCAGGCAAAGGCAACGGATATCTTAAAGACCTGTTATCTGGAGGATGCGGTCACCATCAGCATGACCTCCACAGGAAGCAGCCCGGCCGGAACCGTGCTGGCGGTAGAAGCGGACGGGGTGACGGTGTGGTTCAACCAGCCGGCTATGCCGGCTGCGGAGTAAGCAAGCATAAGAATGAGGAGGAAACAGCCATGATTATTAACCAGGCGAACATCCGGAGCATGTCCATCGGATACAGCGTCATTTTCAACAAGGCCCTGGCGGAAACGCCAACGACCTACCAGCAGATAGCAACCACCGTACCCAGCACCACCCGGGACCAGTCCTATAACTGGCTGGGGCAGATGCCGCAGATGCGGGAATGGATTGGGGACCGTGAAATCCAGAACCTGAGCGCCTATGATTATGTCATCAAGAACAAGAAGTTCGAGATGACCATTGCAGTCCCACGGGATGACATTGAGGATGATACCTACGGCGTATACAACCCGATGTTCCAGAATCTTGGTGAGTGTGCAGCGCGTCATCCGAATGAACAGTGCTACGGCGCACTCATGGCCGGGTTTAAAAATGCGTGTTATGACGGCAAGCCCTTTTTCAGTGCGGACCACCCGGTAGAAAAGAAAAAGGTATCCAACCTGGGCACCAAGAAGTTATCCATGGAGGCCTACAAGGCGGGACGTACCGCCATCATGAGCCTGGTGGGGGACAAGGGCAAGAGCCTGGGCCTGGTGCCGGACCTGTTAGTGGTATCCCCGGCCAATGAGGAGATGGGACGGCAGATACTGGAAGCGGAGTTTATAAACGGCAGCTCCAACGTGTACAAAGGGACAGCAAAACTTCTGGTGGAGCCGGAACTGGCCTCACAGGAGGACGCATGGTATCTCCTGTGCACCAGGAGGTCATTGAAACCCATCATCTACCAGGAACGCAAGAAGATAAAGCTGGTCAGCAAGACAGCGGATAATGATGACAATGTATTCATGCGGGACGAATTCCTGTACGGCGCGGACGGCCGCAATAATGTAGGTTACGGTTTCTGGCAGATGGCTTACGGAAGCACTGGGGAATCAAGCTAAGGGAGAGGACAGACATGGCATACTGTGAAGCGGGGGATGTCATGGACATGCTGAAGGAGGATGCCATGAACCCTATTATCGGTGACCGGTACATTGAGGACCCCCAAAAGCGCCGGGAGATGCTGGAACCCCTGGCCCGTGAGGCCATCGGGGATGCGGATGCGGAGATAGACGGGTACCTGATGAAGCGGTACCCGGTCCCCATGTCCCCCGTGCCGGCGGTTATCCGGAAGTACTCAAAGGACATCGCGGTCTATAACCTGATTTCCCGGGCGGGAATCGACGAAGGGGAACGGGAGAACAACTACCTGACGCGGTATAAGAACGCCATCGCGTTCTTAACAAAGGTGGCAAAAGGTGAAACCGACATCGTGAAGGAAGGGACGGACCCATCGAAGGCGGCAGCGGAGGGATTCCGGATTTCATCCAGCACGAGGCTGTTTTCCAGGGCAACGATGAGGGGACTTTAAGATGCGGATGACCACAGCCCTGTCCGGGGATTTCCCGGAGCTCCAGAAAAAGCTGGCGGGCCTGTCGGACATAAACCGGTCCGCACTAATGAAGGATGTGGCGGAGGGGCTGCGCTCCACCACCATGGACCGGTTTCGGAGCAGAAAAAGCCCGGAGGGGAAGCCCTGGCCTGTCTCCCTGCGGGAACAGGAGGGACAGGGCATCACGCTGACCCAGACCACCCGCCTGAAGCAGTCCATCCGGGCCATCGCGGATTCCACCGGAGCGGCGGTGGGGACCAATACCATTTACGCGGCCACGCATCAGTACGGGGATGAGAGGACCATCCGGGCCAAGAAGGCAAAGTACCTGAGGTTCCGGTACAAGGGTGTATGGGTCGCGGCAAAGAGGGTGACCATCCATATCCCTGCAAGGCCATTTTTAGGGATTTCAGATGAGGACCTGCAGGACATCCGCAGCGAAGTGGAATACGCAGTCAGGAGGGCCTGATGAGACGGGAAAAGGAATACCTGAAGGAATGCCTTGAAAAGGCAGGAATTAAAAATGAAGTGATTACCACCTGGAAACGGCTGCAGCTGAAGACAGACAGCCATGTGGGAGCGGTGCTGCGGGAAGGCCAGACCATCACGCGAGACGGCTCAAAACGCAACTATGAAGACCAAAACGGGGTTCGGTGCGTGCGGACCAAGGTCTATGCCGTGGACACCCGCTTCAAGGTGGTTATTGGGGAATATTCGGAGGAGGCCTGCGAGGCCATCTTCCTGGCGTTCCTGGAGGTGCTGGGACAAGGAATCCGCCTGGATGGAAACTATGTGGACATTGAACTGGGAGAGGTGGAGTGGGTCGATAAGGAGGACAGCATCCTGAAGGCCAACATCGCATGCCAGATACCGGTCACCTTCCATGGAGGTATTTACCGGGATGACAAAAAGAAAACGGCATCGGTCGGAGGAATCCGGCCGGCCTGAGAAAGGGAAAGGAAAAGGCAATGGCAAAGGAAGAGAAGGGGACGGGCGCAGAGACCGCAGCAGAACCGGCTGTGCCTGTCTATGAAACCATAGAACACTGGTACAACGTGCATGGCACGGGTCCGGCTGTCTACGCCGGCACCTTGTGCCTGAAGGGCTGGAGGCCGGGGAAACAGGTAACGGAACAGGAATACCTGGCCGCCGTCACCGCATTTGAGAAGGGCCCCATGGCCGGAACGGGAGGAACAAGATGAGCTTAAGGGACGTAACATTTGTGGTGGAGGACGGGAGTCTGGGCAATTCCGGCAGCACTGGAACCGGGGTCCACGTAAAGATTGGGGCTTCCCCGGTGGAGACAACGGTTCCCATCCTGATTACCGGGAGCATGAAGCCGGAGCAGATGAAGGAAAAGCTGGGGCTCAGCCCCCTGGCAGACGCCTGTATTGACAGCGTCGAGAACGGGGCATCCCGGATTTACTGCGTGCCGGTCAGGCCGGAGACCGTTGGTACCAACGGGGAAGTTACCCACAGCGGGACTGGGGAAGGGACCGTAAGCGTAAGCGGGACACCGAACAACGCATATGATATCATCCTTAAGATAACGGAGGACGGCCCGCTCAATACGGCAGCCTTCTGTTGCTCCGTTAATGGCGGATACAGCTACGATGCGGAGGAAACCATACCGTTAGGAGGAAAGAAGGAGCTTACCGGGACCGGAATCACCCTTACGTTTGCGGAAGAATTTAAGGCGGGTGATACCTACCGGTTTTCGACCACGGCCCCGGCTGTGAGCAACAGCGCGGTCCTTAAGGCGGTGAAAAGCCTGTATAACAGCGATTTGGACTTTGAGTTCATCCATGTGGTTGGGACATCTGCGAAAGCACTTTGGGCCTCCCTGGCCGCCAGTGCAGAGCTGTTCCTGTCCCTGTACAAACGCCCTGTGTTCTTCCTGTGTGAGGCACGTAATAAAGGGGCGGAGGAAAGTCTGGATGAATATGCCGCCGCGCTGAAGGCGGAGGCCAAGGGGATAGACAGTTATTACGTCCAGGTGTGCAGCGCCTGGTCCCAGTACACACGCTGGGACGGCCGGGAGCAGTGCATCAACAACGCCGGGATTGTGGCGGGGCTGTACGGGATAGCCGGTGTGGCCCAGTCCATCGGCCGTGTGGATACCTTTTCCATCTCGGAGGCCAAGATGACCCGGCTGATGCCGGAGGGCATAGAGGACTATATCAGCGGGCTGGATGACGCCGGCTACCTGACATGGCGTAAGTACTACGGCATTGCCGGGTGCTATGTAAACAACGCGCGCGTGCTGTGCCGCGAAGGCAGCGATTACCGGTATGCGGAGCACGTGCGCGTACTGAACAAGATGATACGGGAAATCTACAAGCAGGCTGTCAACATGGTGCAGATGGATATCAGCGCCTCCGATGACATGGAGACGGATATCAACAACATCCTGGAGACCCTGAACATCCCCCTGGAGGACATGGCGGAGGCCGGGGAACTGTCAAGCGGCTCCGTGTCCATTGAGGACCTGGAGCACGTGAACATTCTGCAGGATGAGCGCCTGGACCTGGTGGTATCCTTTGTGCCGAGGGGGTATGTCCGGGAATTCCGGTTCAGCCTGGCCATGGAGAACCCATACAGGAATTAGGAGGGACTGGGAAATGGTCAACGGAAAGGTATACAGCTGGGAGGACATCACCATCAATGTCCCGGGGCTGGAGGAAATCGCCATCACGGAGATATCCTATGACTTTGAGCAGGAAGCGGAGCTCATTTACCGCAGGGGCGGTGCCCCATGCGGCTATGGGACCGGAAACAAGAAGAATACAGTGAAGGTGGTCATGGGGCGTGAGGATTACAACGTGCTGTTAGCCTGGTGCAAACGGAAGGGAAAGACCCTGTCCCGTCTGCTCCTGGACAAGATAACCGTATCCTATGCCAATGAGGACCAGGACACGGTGACGGATGTCTTAAACAAGGTAATCCTTAACAAGCACAGCTTTTCCGCAAAGCAGGGGGATAAGGAGAACACGGTATCCCTGGACGGCTTTGCCTGCCGTGGCGGGAAGTTAAACGGCGTGAATTTCTAAGAAAGAGGAGAAAGAAATGGAAACAAAGGAACTGAGAGAGCAGCTAAAGGGGACGGATGAGAAGTATTACGAGGTGACCGTCACCCTACAGGTGGATGACGAGACGGAGGAGGATAAGACCTACTTTTTCCGTAAACCGAAAACCCCATCCTACGACCGGTATTTAAAGACGGTCCAGACCTCAAACAGCAAGGCCCTGACGGCATTCTGCCTGGATAACATCCATCCGGACCAGCGGGAGAAGCTGGAGGCGGACTTTAAGGAGTACCCGGCCATGGCATTATCGGTTGGCGAGAAGCTGCTGGCCATGCTTGGCCTGTCCAAGGCGACCGCAGTAAAAAAGTTATAGAGGATGCGCAGGGGGAACTGGAGGCGGACTTCATATGCACCAGCCGGCTGCTGATCCATATGTATCTGCCCTCCGGCATGATACCGGGAGACCTGGACGGGATGGACGCGGATGACTTCATCCGTCTGGCGGGCCTGGCCAGGTGCGCACGCCGCTGGCGGCAGGATGACCTGGAGCAGGGATTCACCCGGGCGCTTGCAAACCTGTTTCCGGAATAAAAAAAGCCCCGGTCACAGAAAGACCGGGGGCTTGCCTGTCAGCCTGGAGCGGTAAAAGCGCCATGCGTTGCGGAAATCCCGCCTCATGGAGAAGGGCCGCCTGTCCTTGGGGAGCCAGGCACAGGCCCACCACAGATAGGGACCGCAGAACAGGAGATACGCGGTGACGAGGACGGCCATGACCACAAGGTACAGGGACATGCTGACGGCCAGTATGAGTGCGATTATGAGCCAAAGTCCATGAAACATACAAGCGCCTCCTTTCCAAACACATCTTTATACCATCATCATAACACAGGAGAGCCTGGAACACAAGGAGGAACGTACCATGGGGATGGAATCTGTTTATAAGCTGAGCGTGGTACTGAACATGGTGGACCAGCTGACCGCCCCCATGGGGAGGGCGTCCCAGAACCTGGGTTCCCGCCTGTCAGGGCTGCAGTCCGGCTTTGGGATGGCGGCCCTGGCCGGGGGAGGGATGACGGCGGCGGGCGTGGGAATCACGAACGGCATGATGAAGATTGCCGGTTCCACCTTTGAAACTCAGGATGCCCTGGCAGAGCTTAAGTCGCTGGGAATCACAGACCTGAAGGCGGTGGAGGATGCGGCCAGACAATTTTCCGACACCTGGGCCGGGACCACAAAGGCTGATTTCATCACAGCCGCTTATGACATCAAGTCGGGCATCGCGTCCCTGACGGACGAAGGGGTGGCGCAGTTTACGGAGCTGGCCGGCCTGACGGCCAAGGCCACCAAGTCCACGACCGGGGAGATGACCTCCCTGTTTGCGACCGGGTATGGCATTTATAAAGGGTATTATTCAGAACTGTCAGACCTGGAATTCGGGGAGATGTTTGCAGGCGGAATCGCGACCGCCGTCAAGGCATATAAGACCAGCGGCTCGGAGATGGCCTCGGCCATCAGCGCCCTGGGAGGGACCGCCACATCGGCCAACGTGCCGTTAGAGGAGCAGCTGTCCGTGCTGGGCATGCTGCAGGCCACCATGTCGGGCAGCGAGGCAGCCACCAAATATAAGGCGTTATTAAATGCCGCCACCGGAGCGGGTGAGAAGCTGGGACTCAACTTCCTGGATGCCAACAACCAACTGCGGAGCCTGCCGGAAATCCTGGGAATTCTGAAAGGCAAGTATGGGGATACCATCGACGCGGTGGAGAAGAAACAGATAAAAGAGGCCTTTGGCTCGGACGAGGCGGTGGCCGTTATCGACCTCCTGTACGGGAAGACAGGCGAGCTGCAGACGGGCATCCTGGATATGTATGATGCGCTGGGCGGAGGAAGCAGCGCTGCCCAGGAGATGGCAACGGCTATCAACGCAACGGAATCCCAGAAGTACACGGTGTTAAAGCAGCAGTTACACAACGTGACGGAGGAGCTTGGGGTGAACCTGCTGCCCACTGTGAATGACTGGATTGGGAAGGCGGGGCAGGCCGTGGGGAAGGCGTCCGAATGGATTGCGGAGAACCAGGGGCTTGCAACCGGCATCCTGAATGCGGTCCTGTTCCTCGGAATGTTCCTGACCGTGACGGGGAGTGTGACCTCCATCATCGGCATCTTCGGGACGGCGATAACACGGACCATCGGCATGGTGGGCGGCTTAAAAAGCGGCTTTGAGACCCTGCGGATTTACGGGATGTACGCCGCGGATGGAATCAAGGCCATGGGGGCCGGCCTGCTCAACATGGTCCGGCAGGGGATTGCTTCGGCAGCCGCGGCCCTTCCGGGTCTGATATCCAGTGTGTGGGGCTTCACAACGGCCCTGTTAGCCAATCCGGTAACCTGGATTGTCATCGGGATTGCGGCCCTGGCGGCCGGGCTTATCCTGCTCTGGAAAAACTGGGATAAGGTATCCGCCTTCGTTCAAAATGTCTGGAATGCCTGTGTGGAGAAAGTACAGGCGGGCCTGCAGGCCATGAAGAACTTCTTTTCCAATATTGGCGGCGCGATTGTCTCCACGGTATCAAATGTGTTTAACCGGGTCCGCGGGGCTGTCAGCAGCCGGATGGAGGCGGTCCGGAACGTAATGGGCAACGTGATGGGAGCTGCTGTCGGGACCGTCAAACAAAAGCTGGACAACATGAAGAACGCCTATGAACAGAACGGCGGAGGCATACGCGGGGTTGCGGCTGCCGCTGTGGAAGGTGTTAAGGGCTACTATACGGCCGGGTTCGATTTTTTAAATACCCTGACGGGAGGAAAGCTGAACGGCATTAAGGAGCTGTGGAGCCAGGGGATGGCAAAGGTCCGCGGTGTAGTGGACGGGGCTGTGAACCTGTTCAAGAAGTCCGGAGCCAAGATAATGGAGACCTTTACCGAAGGAATCCGTTCCGCCGTAAACAAGCCGGTGGAGGCGGTGAAGGGAGCCCTGTCCAAAATCCGGCAGATGCTGCCCTTTTCCGATGCGAAGGAGGGTCCTCTGTCCCAGCTTACCCTGTCCGGCCGCCGTGTGTTTGAGACCATACATACCGGCATGAGCCAGACGGCCTCCCTGCCGGCGGATACGGCGAGAGACGCGTTCCAGGCAATGAGGGATGAAAACCAGGAGGGCGGTGCGGCCTTTGCCAGGCTGCTGACCGGAGGGAAAGAAGAGAAGAAACCGTCCGGCCAGGGAAGCATATGGAGCCAGAAGCAGCAGGGAGGCGGGACCGTTATCCAGCGCCTGGAGCTGCATGTGTCCCTGGAACGGCTGAAGGACCTGCCGCTCTTATTCAAGCTGATTGACGACATCAAGGAAAAGACCAACGGGAACGTATCGGTCACGCCTGCATAGAAAGCGGCTGGGAGGAAGGAAGAATGCTGTACATCAAGGATACATCCATGCTGGTGGCGGGGGTGGCCGTCCCAGGCCTCGTAAAAAAGCTGGAGATAACCGGGGCCGCCGTGATTGACGCGGTGACGGATGACAACAACGTGACCCTGGGCTACCAGCCCAATGGGTACGAACCGCTGAAGATGAATGTGGACCTGCTGCTGGAACCCAGTGCCGGGGAAAGCGTTGAGAGCATGGTGCAGACTATCCAGCTGCTGTTCAAGCCGCCAGGGCAGACGGCCGCCATACCGCTGCCGGTGGTGAACAGCCAGGCCGCGGCCTGCGGTCTGAACCTGGTGTATTTTAAAGGAATCGACCTGTCCAAGAAGACGGAGAACAGTTATGGGGAGGCAGCGCTGGAATTTTGGGAGTGCCTGCCGGTTACCGTGCAGACCCAGGCGGCGGAGAGCAGGAAAACCTCATCCTCCGGCAGCAAGGCAGGGACGTCACAGGCCCAGGGAATCAGTACCGACTACCAGGAATATCTGAACACACAGAGAGGCCAGGCCCCCAGGATTAAGGATAAGACATCGGAGAGCCCGGCCCGGGATACATAGGAGGCAGCATGGCAGAACGGAAACTGATTACACCACGGTTCCGGATAACCGTTGGGGACCAGGTATTCACGCAGGGAATCCGCGTGGAATGCCATTCCAACCGGAGGGAGCAGTGCAGCTGGGCCACCTTGGAATATGACCCCGGTTATGCAGGGCTCCTGGACCTTGCATCCATGGCCCCGGCCCAGGTGGAACTGGGCTATGACGGGGATTATGACACGCTCTTAACCGGATACATGGCGGACGGCCAGGCATTGGGGCCTTACCGGATACTGGACGATACATTGTTCCTGAAACGGACCTACGTAAAGGAGACCTTCCTGGACTGCTGCCCGCAGGATATCATCCGGTTCGGACTTGGAAGGGCCGGGATTACGGATTACCGTTTGTCCGATACCATATACCCCAAAAAGGACGTGATCCCGGTTCCGCGCATGAATGTGGCGGAGCTTATCCAGGAGGTGGGACGGGTCTGGGGGCTGGAGACATCCTTTTATTTCCGGTCCGGCCGGTTCTTCTGGGGGACCGGAGAGGAGCAGACGCTTATCTACGTGCTGGAGGAAGGGAAGAACATCCTTTCCTTCAACCAATGGAACGGTGGTAACGAAATCAAGACCATCGGGGTCCCGTGGATTCACCAGGGAGAGCGTATCCGGATAAGACACCGGAAGTTTGACGGGGAGGCCCTTGTGACCTCGGTCCGGGTGAAGGCGGATGAAACGGGAAGCGTGAGAATGTATGTATCATTTTAGATAAAAGGAAGGGGATTCAAAATGGCCGGTTTTCTCGATGAATTTGTCAAACTGACGGTGAATGAGACCATAGAGACAGACTATCCGCATATACGCCATCCGGCCCTGTGCCAGGCAAAGGTGATGGAAGGGACCGTGAAGGATGGGGCATCGTATGTGACGCTGCGGCTGCTAAAGGAAAACGGGGAGACGGATGAAGCCTTTCCCGCGATTCCTTATATAAGGACGGAGCAGGTCCTGAAGAAAGGGGATGTAGTGGCAGTCGGGCTTTTATATGGGCAGTGCCGGCCGTACATCCTGGGGAGATGCTTATGATACTGACGGCAACGGACCTGATGTTAGACGATACCGGGCAGCCGGTCCCCCTGGCATCGGGAGAGGAAGCACTGGCGGGCGGCCTGGACTGTTTCCTGCAGGACATCCGCCTGGAAGCCCTGACCATGGAGGGGGAATGTTTTTTTGATTCCGATTACGGATGGTCGCTGTTGGATTTCTGCCACCGGGAGATAGGCGAACTGGAGGAGCTGCAGATAAAGAACCGGGTCACGGAAAAGTTAAAGAAACGGGAGGAAATCAACCCGCACAGCATTGAGGTTGGCGTGTCCCGGATGGAGGATGACATAGTGAACATCCATGTGGGATTTAAGATTGCAAATGAGGATGTGTCCTACCAGATGAACCTGGAACTGGACGGGGCGGAGGTGAAACTCGTTGATTGATGAAAGCATTCTGGATGAAATCATACCGGTACCGGATGCCGATGCAAAGATGCAGGAGCTGAAGGAGGAGCTGGCGGCGGAAGGGTTTACCATCACCAAATGGGGCAGCGGCGGCGTCTTTTACTGGCTGACACGTATCTGTGTGCAGATACACATCGAGCTGCTCCGGCTGGCGCGGACCATCCTGAATAATCAGTTCCTGAGGCATGCGGAAGGCAGGTGGCTGGAACTGAAGGCGGCGGACTTTTCCAAATTTCGAAAGGCGGCGACCCGGACCCAGGGATATGTGACCCTTATCCGGTCTGATTACGGGCAGGCCCTGATCATAACGAAGGGGCACATGTTTAAGACGGCCCCGGACATCAATGGGGATGAGCTGGTCTACTACGCGTTAGAGGATACGGTGATACAGGCGGGCCAGGCGGAGGGCAGCGTGCTGGTGGAGGCGGAAGCGGCCGGAGCGCGCTACAATGTGAGTGAGGACCAGATAAGGGTAAGCATGTTATATATGGAGGGCGTGTCGCAGGTCACGAACCGGCAGGGGTGGCTCTATTCCGAAGGGGCCGATGAAGAAAGCGAAGCCGGCTTACGCAGCCGGACCCTGGCCAGCTGGGAGGAACTGTCCACAAATACCACATCGGCCAAGCTGAAGGCAGCCGTGGAGGCCATCCCGGGGGTGATGTGCGCCTACATCGATGACCAGCATCCAAGGGGGCAGGGAACGGTGGATGTGATTGTGGTGGGGACAGCGGGGGAAGCCAGCGAGGAGCTGGTGCGCAAGGCCCAGGAGGCGGCGGACCAGCTGAAGGATAATTACGAGGACTACCTGGCAAAGTCCGGAACCATCACCTATCAGGACGTGGACATCACCCTGTATCTCAAACAGGGGGCAGGGGTGACGGATGTGGAGGATACAGCCCGGTCCCTGATAGCAGGGGCCATGTCCCTTTCCAACCGGACGGACTTCAACTTATTCTTACAGGATGACATCCGGTACGTGCTCCGCCAGAGCATACCGGACTACCGTAAGACCGTATTCACGGCCCCCGCGGTGGACGTGGAGCTGACAGCCGGGAATGTGGTCATGCTGGGGAGTATCACGGTCAAGGTAAAGAACACATAGGAGGGACGTCATGCTGGAGACATTCGGGGAATATATGTATTACCTGCTGTCCACGCCCTTCAAACAGGTTAGGAAGGCCGGGAACCAGTGGTATATCTATTTCAAAGTGACCGGGCGGCTGTTTGACAAAAATAAGACCATGCTCCGGCGGGCACGGGAGGAAGGCATGGTGAAGACGGCCAGCCCACGGATGCTGCCGGAACATGGCCTGGACCGGAAACTGACGCGCTACGAGGGCGAGACCTGGGAAAACTTCCGGGTACGGCTGATGATGTATGCAGACACCTGCCGTCTTGGAGGGACGGAGGCGGGCACGCTCCAGGCGGTGCGGTCCCTGGGCTTTACCGATGTGGAGATGGTGCCGGCGTATGAACTGGAGGGCAGCCGGGAGCACTGGGCGGAATTTTATGTCATCCTGTCCCGGGATATAGATGATTCCTTTGACATCGGCCATGATATCATCCGCCGGGAGGTACGGCGGGTAAAGAAGGTAAGCGGACTGGACCGTTACCGTTTTCTGTACCGGATTCAGGACGCAAGACTGGAAGAGCGCATCCGCCCCCATAACATCCTGATACGGGCGGAGGTACGCTGGTACAACAATAACATCCTGAACGGGGAGCACAACAACGATGGAAGCATCCATCATGACAATGTGATTGGAAACCACCTGCCCTATCTGCGCATACGCAGCCGGATGGAGGAGAGGGAGGAGGGAAGGCTGACATGTACAACCTGGCATCACTGGAGAATCCATGATGGGAGCACGTACAATGATGGAGCCAAACATATGGATGCACAAGTCATAGAGGAGGAAATCTGATGGCAAGTACAACCACGATAACCAAGTTGAGTAAGAACAAGATACTGAAGGCCAGGGCGGGCATCAAGGCATTGCCGGCAGTCACACAGATGGCATTTGGAAACGGCGCGGACGGGACGCCGTCAGAGGATGACAACACCTTGAAAAACGAGCTGTTACGGAAGGACCTGAGCAGCATCGAGCAGGTGACGGACACCAACTTCCGCTACATCTGTACCTTATCCCGGGAGGAACTGGCCAACACGGCCATTAATGAGATGGCGCTGTGTGACGCAGAGGGCGACCTGGTGATGATACGCACCTGTGCGGCCAAGAACAAGGATGATGACGAAGAGATGACCTTTGCATTTGACGATATCTTTTAGGAGGAAGAGAAGATGGCGAATTTTGAGATAAATGAAGACCAGGCGGCGCTCATCCGGGAATTGAGGAAGCTGGAAACCTCAGACCCGGTCCACGCGAATGTATACAATGCCCTGTTCGAGAAGCTGATTAACAATGATGCATTCCTGGAGCGGCTGGCAAACAAGATGATAGAAAAAAGCATGTTGTGCCATGTGCTGGACAGCGTCAACGCGCAGCAGGTCCTGGCAGCGGATGTGGGGCCTAAAATCACGGCGATAATAGACGGGCTGCAAGAGGATGTTAATGGGCTCAATACCAAGAATGACAATTATGGTAAAATACTTTGGACTGGGAGCAGTTTTTTTGCCACCCCTGAGAATGTCCCTGATTGCAGTAATTACAAGGTATTGATATTTTATAACAGCATCGGTGCCTATTCGGTATGGCGTGATTCAATTTTGACTTTCACATATTTGGCTAATAGCAACCTTTATATAGATACGTTCTCTGTGTTGCGGAATGGTAATACAATCAAACTTACAAATAATACGAGATACTGTGCTGGGGCAATCTCAACATCGGACATCCCGATAACTAAAATCATGGGGGTTGTCTAATGACTATTTAGTAAAATTACGCAGATATAATATGTGTACACCAGCTTGCCCTATTTCATTTATGACGGTGGTTGATGTGCCGTTGTATACATATACTCTCGCCACCTTACCCTGTCCATCAACGCTACATTGATATACGGACAGCCCTTGTTTTGTACTAAATCCTATCGCGCCTATTGGGGTGTATCCTGATATGGTCGGTACGGCAATTTCTGTTGTAACCACCGTGCCGGGGCCAACAGTTATTTTATCAACATTATTAGCCCATCGTGTGGTATACAATGTTGTGAGATTGGTATTGCGCAGTATAACATATCAAATTATGGTACTCAAAAACTCTTAAAATTTTTATATTTATTCAAGGAGGACGATATTATGTCAAAAGAAACAAAAAAGGGACCAGATTATGAAGAAAAACAGCCTACTCCGTATCTGCATGATGCTCCGGTAAATGTGCCACATCCGGGCAAGCATCAGAGTGGTGTGGGTGGGCCATCTGATTGTAACAATAATGGGATAGATGATTCAAAAGAAGGAGGAAGAAAGTAATGTCAAAATTAGTTACTACAACAGGGATATCCATACCGGTTTTTAATGTGGTAAGATATCCAGCTGTACCGGCATTGGAGATACAAATTTTGGAATCACAGGTTCAGGAAATTGACCTGTTGAAACTTTTCAAGACAGAAAGTGAGCTTTCTACACTTACGTTAATGTCAGACCAGGAAATCCTCGAAAATCAGTACATGAATTATTCTAAGTTGGATACATATAACATTCAGAATGATTATATTGTTAAAGAAGCTATAGAGGGCCGGTCAGCTATTGTGGATGAAGAAGGCCATACCGTTTTAGAAGAGGTAACGGCAGCGCCAGCCACAATTGATAATCTGATTACAATACGGCTGTTAAAAAAAAGTGATTTGGAATGCAAGGTAGATAATAACGGGCAGTTGATTGATGCCATGTCGGTAGCACTTGCTCAAATAATGGGAGGTTGACTTTATGGAAGCATGGAAAAAAGCAATATTCGTTAATTCGATAAAAGTAAGACTTCAAAATGGAGAAGGAAGTGCGGAAGAGATAATTAACTCCTATGCGAAATTGAGTGATGGAGAGAAAGAAATTCTTAAAGCAGAATTCTCAAAATAAGTGGCAAAAACGGGGGCTTGAAGATAACTATTTCAAGCTCCCATTTTCCCAAAATATTTTGCCAAAAATGTTGAGAATTTTTGCCAAAAATGTTGAGAGCGCACAGTGAGTATCCGGGAATTGAGACTGCAACAACATATACATATGCTGATAGAGAGGTGGAATTAAGATAATGGGCAGAAAACTTTCTTATGGAATGGCAATCAATGAAGCGCTGCATCAGATGATGGGAGCAGATGAAAGAGTATTCATATTAGGCGAAGATGTGGCAAAGATGGGCGGAGATTTCGGAATCACAAAGGGAATCTGGGAGAAATGGCCGAACCGCATCAAGGATACGGCATTATCGGAGTCCGCAATTCTGGGTTTATCCTGCGGGGCCGCTGTGTGCGGGTTAAAGCCAGTACCGGAAATCATGTTTGCGGACTTTTTAGGGGTTTGCTTTGACCAGCTGACAAACAACGCCGCAAAGTTAAACTTCATGTATCAGGGAAAGGCACACTGCGGTATAACGGTGCGTGCCGTACAGGGCGGAGGAATCCGGTGTGCTTACCATCACTCCGCATGTGTGGAATCCTGGTTCATGAACACCCCCGGACTTGTGGTCGTATGCCCCACCACCCCTTATGAGGCAAAGGGAATGCTGATCTCCGCAATTAAAAGTGATAACCCGGTTCTCTTTTTAGAGCATAAGACCCTTTATAATGTAAAGGGAGAGGTGCCTCAAGAGATGTATGAGATTCCTCTGTACGAGGCTGAGGTGGAGAGAGAGGGAAGCGACATCACAATCGTAGCAACCCAAATCATGCTTGACAAAGCCCATAAGGCGGCGGACATCATGGCAAAGGAAGGGGTCAGCGTGGAAATCATTGACCCGAGAACCATTTATCCTTATGACAAGGACACGATCCAGAAATCCGTGGCAAAAACAGGCCGCATCATTCTGGCGCAGGAAGGTCCCAAATGCGGGGGCTGGGGAGCCGAACTTTCCGCCATGATAAGCGAGGATGTGTTTGAGTATTTATGCGCGCCCATTAAACGGGTTACCTCCCTGGATTCCCCGGTACCGTACGCGCCGGTGCTGGAGGATTACGTACTGCCGCAGCTGGATGATCTGGTAAAAACCTGCCGGGAATTGATGGAATATTAAATATAGCCACAAGTGGAGATTGAGAGGAAATACATATGGTTACAAAAGTAATTATGCCCAAATTCGGATTGTCAATGGAGACAGGAGTCCTGGGCTCCTGGCTGGTGGAAGAAGGGGCTTCTGTCACAAAAGGCAGCGCCCTGGCAGAAATAACAACAGATAAAATCACCAATACGTGCGAAGCACCCAAAGACGGGATTCTCCGCAAAATCCTGCTTCCTGAAGGGGAGGAGGCTGCCTGCGGGGAGGCCATAGCGGTTCTGGCGGACACGGCGGATGAGGATATATCGGCGGAGTGCGTGGGAAGCCAGAGTGAAGGGGGCGCTTTTGCGGACAGCGCAGAGCAGGCGGCAGCAGCATCCCCTGTCCCGGAAAAGGCCGCCCCAGCCGATATTAAAATCACGCCGCGGGCCAAAAAGGTAGCAGAGGAGCAGGGGCTTGAATATTCCCACATCCAGGGAACCGGCCTGTTAGGCGCAATCACAATTTCAGATTTGAAGAAACATGGAATTCCCAGGAAGGACATAGCAGGCGCCGCCTCTGTATCTGCTGCTCCGGCATCTGCGTCCGTCCCGGCATCTTCATCCGCCCCGGCATCTGCATCCGGCCTGGCATCTGCATCCGTCACGGCATCCGCATCCGCCCCGGCATCCGGTCCGTCAACCGCATCCGCTCCGGCCGCAGCGCCTAAGGCAGTCTTTGACACACGGCCCTGTGAAGGCGAGGATGTCATTGTCAAGATGAGCACCATGGAGACCGCTATCGCAAAAGCCATGCAGAACAGTCTGCAGACAACCGCCCAGGCTACCATAGCCACAGAGGCGGAAATAACGGAACTGGTCAGGGTATACAAACAGTTAAAGGGAAAATATACCAATGCAGGAGTGAAGCTGAGCTATACCGCCATGCTGATAAAGGCAGTGGCCATGGCATTGGAGAACCACAAGGCTCTGAGAAGCACCATGGCGGACGAGAACCATATTAAAATCAGCAGCCGTATTCACATCGGCGTTGCGGTGGATATTCCGGGCGGTCTGATTGTGCCTGTGATCCGCGATGCAAATATGAAGGATTTGCGCACAATCTGCCTGGAATTATCAGACCTTACCCAGCGGGCTAAGGACAATAAGCTTACATCTGACCAGCTGGGCGGCGCGACCATTACCATCACCAACCTGGGCATGTTTGGAATCACCTATTTTACCCCTGTATTAAATGTTCCGGAATCAGCAATTTTAGGCGTTGGAGCCATTATCGAGAAGCTGATGGTAAAGGACGGAGGCTTCTATCCCGCATCCGTCATGAACTTCAGCCTTACCCATGACCACCGCATTGTCAACGGAGCGCCGGCGGCAAGATTCCTGAAAGAAGTGACAGCCAGCCTGCAGGATTTTAAATGGGTTTAAAAAGTCCTTAAATATTCATTCCCGCTATCTGCGCGCCAACAGGAGGAAAGCCATATGAAAAAAGCAGACGTTTTAATTAAAAATGCATATATCATAACAATGGATCATGACAGAAACATAATCAGCAATGGATGCATTGTGATTGATAAAGACAAGATTACAGCAGTTGGAGGCGGGGAACTGGCATCCTGTTACGAAGCCTCCAGGGTGGTTGACGCAAAGGGAAAGTTCGTATTTCCGGGCATGATAAGCACCCACTCCCATTTGTTCCAGACCATGTTAAAGGGCCTGGGCAGGGATAAACTTTTGTTTGACTGGCTGGACAGCTCCGTGCGTACGGCCCTGCACCGGTTTGACGGGGAAATGTGTTACTACGCTGCCCTGACCGGATGTATGGAAGCCATTCAGTCAGGCACCACCACCCTATTGGACTATATGTACTGCCATACCAGCCCGGGTCTCAGCGATTATTTGACCCAGGCCATGGAGGATATCGGAATACGCGGCATATACGGCCGAGGCTTCACCAATACCGCAAATTTCCCGCCGGAATTTAAGGTGGCCCATCACGATACGGAACAGGATATGTTTGACGATGTAAGGCGTCTGTACAAAAAGTATGAAGGGCACAGCAGAATGAGCGTTGCCCTGGCGCCGGGCATTATCTGGGACAACACGGACGACGGCTACCGGGAGATGCGCAAAATGGCCGATGAGATGCATATTCCCCTTACCATGCATGTGCTGGAATCAGAGGATGACGATAAGTACTGCAGGGAAGTAAGGGGAGGAAGGACCATACCCCATCTGGAACGCCTGGGATTTATCGGACCTGATTTTATTGCGGTGCACTGTGTCTGCATGGAAGAGGAGGACTTTGACATCTTCAAACAGTATGATGTGAAGGTCAGCCACAATCCGGTGTCCAACATGATTCTTGCCTCCGGCGTGGCTCCGGTTGAGAGGATGGTAAAGGAAGGGCTGACGGTCAGCCTTGCCTGCGACGGCTCAGCCAGCAACGATACCCAGGATATGATGGAGGTGTTAAAGACAACCGCCCTGCTCCAAAAGGTACATTTAAGAGACGCGGCCGCCATGCCGGCCTCCAGGGTTCTGGAACTGGCAACCCTGGGAGGCGCAAAGGCAGTTATGCGGGAAGGGGATCTGGGGGCAATCGCGCCGGGAATGAAGGCGGACCTGGTAATCTACGACCCCTTCCACGGCCGTTCCATACCGGTACATGACCCGGTCAGCGCAATTGTATATTCTTCCAGTCACGCAAATATTGAGTCTGTCATGGTGGACGGTGTGTTTGTAATGGAGCACAAGCGCATGACCATGATTGATGAAGAAAAAGTATTATATGCCACCCAGAAGGCGGCTGAAAAGCTGATAAACGAAGTGGGGCTGGGTAACACGCAGTGGGGCAGGAAGATTGGAAATCTGGGGCTATAGGAGGAAATGAATGAACGAATTAGTGTTCTTTGAAATACCAAAACAGAATTTAAAGATTCAAATTGTCAAAAAAAGTGATGAGATTTTGGAACAGATAAGGAAAGAATCTGCCGAGACAGCGGTGATGCCGGATGTGGCTCAGTACTACACGGATATTTATTTTCCAAAGGCACCTTCAGACAGGCCCTATACATTTTCCTCCATCGTGCTTTCTTCGGACGGCAAAATGGCCTATGGAGATAATCCCTCCGGACCGCTCATAGCAAAAAATAACTTTCTGGACCCGGACGGCTCCCTGGGGGATTTCTGGGTGCTGAATGTGCTGCGGGCCTATGCGGACGGAATCATCATAGGCGCCCGCACCCTGCTCAGTGAACCGGGCATCACCTGCCATGTATATGAGGAGCGTCTGACCAGGCAGCGCAGGGAAGTGCTTGGGAAAAAGTACCAGCCCTGCGGCGTGATTGTATCGTTAGACGGTACGGATATTCCTTTTGACCATTATATTTTCGATGTAGACCCAAAGGAAGAGTATAAACTGGTGATAGCCACGTCCCCCGGGGGCACCGAATACATAATGGCCAATTCCCCGCTGAAGCATCCTGTAATTGGGCCCTTTAAGACAATTGAGGATGTGGATCATGCGGATTTGGGTGAGCTTTACACAGATTTTAACGCGTTCCCGGTTATAGTGACGGGCCAGGGAGAGAATCCCGATACAAAGGTGCTCATGTATGCCCTTAAGAAATGGGGGCTGGAAAAGCTCTGTATCGAGGCGCCGTCCTACTGCACCCATTTGCTGCAGCAGGGAATGCTGGATGAATACTTTATCAATTATTCCATGGTATTTGCGGGCGGCCAAAAATCGCCGGGCTATGCATCGGAATTCGGGCACATGGATCATCCCCACGCAGATTTTCTGACACTGGGAATCCATGAAAGCAATTTCATATTTACCCGTCAGAAAATTCGTTACGGTGTTACAAATGAGACGGATTTGTCGGGATATAAGTACTGATACGGAGTGAGTGTCAGATGGGAGGAACTATGGCAGGTACGGATTTGGTGGTAATCGGCGCAGGACCGGGCGGATATGTGGCCGCAATCAGGGCTGCGCAGCTGGGAATGAAGGTAGTGATTGCAGAAAAGGACGCATGCGGCGGGACCTGTCTGAATTATGGTTGTATTCCCACAAAAGCGCTTTATAAAAATGCCCAGGTAATGGGCTATATGGACCGCAGCAGGGAATTTGGAATTGAGATTGACGGATACAGGCTGGATATGGAGCAGGTACAGGCCCGCAAGAACAAGATTGTAAAGACGCTGACCGGCGGAGTGGAATATCTGCTGAAGTCCAATAAGGTGGCCATTGAGAAGGGCTGCGCTAAAATCATAAAAGCCGGTCTGGTGGAAGTGACCGGCAAGGACGGCACTGTAAAGCGGCTGGAGACAAAGCGGATTCTCATTGCATCCGGTTCCAAATCATCCAGGCTTCCCATTGAGGGGATGGACCTGGAGGGCGTTATTACCAGCAAAGAGGCTCTGGATATGAAGACGGTGCCGGAGGAAATCGTGATCATCGGCGGAGGAGTGATTGGCATTGAATTTGCCGGCATTTACCAGTCCTTTGGCGCAAAGGTAACCGTGGTGGAGTTTATGCCCCACATCATTCCGAATGTGGACGTGGAAATCACATCCAGATTAAAGAGTCTGCTGGAAAAGCGCGGTATTTCAATCATGACAGGATCTAAGGTTGAGAAGATTGAGAAAAAAGGAAACAATCTGTCTGTGCAGGTGGATGCAGGCGGCAAAAAGCAGGTTCTTTCCTGCGGGCAGGTTCTTGTGTCAACCGGACGTGAAATGGACGCGGATGGCCTGAACCTGGATGGCGCGGGAGTGCGGTATGACCGCAAAGGAATAAAGGTAGACGAAAATTATGAGACCAATGTGCCGGGAATCTATGCAATCGGAGACGTGACAGGACGCGTCATGCTGGCCCATGTGGCATCGGAGGAGGGCAAGACAGCTGTTGAGCGCATGGCAGGAGAGAAGACCGAGGTGGATTACAGCCTGATTCCCAATTCCATTTTTACCTTTCCGGATGTGTCCAGCATCGGGTTATCGGAAGAACAGGCAAAGGAGCAGGGAATCGAATATATTACCAGCAAATACCAGTTCTCCGGCAACGGAAAGGCCCTCACCATGGGGGATGCCGAGGGTATGGTGAAGGTGATTGCCGCAAAAGACAAATCCAGGCTGTTAGGGGTACATATCATCGGCCCCAATGCAAGCGATCTGATTGCGGAGGCAGCCATTGCAATGAACGGAATGTTTACGGTGGAGGAGGCAGCCGGTGTCATGCACGGGCATCCCACGCTCTCAGAGGCCTTTGACGAGGCGGTATCCAATCTCCTGGGAAAAGCCATTCACATGCCGCCGGTAAAAAACAGGTAATCAGGAAAAGGAGGCGCGCACATGGAACTGAGAGTAAACGAACCCGGCCTTTTTATCGAGGAACTGGTATTCCAAATCAGGCCGGAACTGGTAAAACGTTATGTGGAATTAGAATATGAAATCATGGCAAAAGAGCTGGCTGGGCTGGATGGCTTTTGCGGGTGGCAGATTTGGGTGAGCGAAACCAACCCCGGCCGTGTGACGTCTCTTTATTTCTGGAAGGACCATGCATCCTACCGGAATCTTGACCAGGTATGGCTTTCCGGGAAAAAGAATGAGATAACCAGGGCGTTTGGGGCTGAAAACATGACGTTTGTGAGGGCGGGTCATGAAACAGACCGAAGGTACCAGATGCGCAGTCTCGCCTGATGGGAACGATCCATATCACCCTGGTGGCCAATGCGGGCTTGTTATTGGAGTCCGGGGGCCGGAAGCTGCTGCTGGACGGTCTGCACAGCCAGGAGAACGGGATGTTCAGTCCTGTGCCTCCCTGTATACGGGAGCAGATCATGAAAAGGATTCCTCCCTTTGACGGAATCAGATGGGTGGCTTTTACCCATTTTCATGAGGATCATTTTGATTTGGACCTGGTAAACCGGTATTTGCAGGAGGCAGCACCTGAGATGCTGGTGATGCCGGAGGATACACAGTATGGCGTATCCTCAAAACTTAAGGCAGGCGTATGCAGCACAGAGGCCATTGAGCTGCCGATGGGCCAGTGCCGGAGCATACGTCTGTGGGAGACGGGAAGCCTGACAGCCTTTCCCTCAAGGCATGCGGGCAGGGAGTATGAGAAGGTCAGCCACCTTTGCTATGTGCTGGAGGCTGACGGAAAAAAGGTATTGATCCTGGGAGACTCGGATTATGACAGCGTGTTTTTTAAACAAATGGCAGGAGCAATGGAATTTGACGCTGTGATTGCCAATCCGCTTTTTCTGCATCTTCCCAGGGGGCGCAGGGTGTTTACACAGTCCATACGGACAAAAGAGATTATTTTTTGTCACCTTCCGTTTGCGGAGGATGACCAGATTCATTTCCGGAATATGATGTCAGAAGACATGAGACAATATGAAACAATACTGCCACCCATGAAGGCGCTTACGGATCCGCTTCAAAAAGTGAGCATTTAGTATGTCAGGAGGATATAATTGTGGGGCAGAATATATTGATTGAAATATCAGCAAGACACATTCATTTATCAAAAGAGCATTTAGAGATACTTTTTGGGGAAGGCTATGAACTGACGGTGAAGAAAATGTTAAGCCAGCCAGGACAATTTGCATGTGAGGAACGGGTGAGCGTCATTGGACCTAAGGGTAAGTTCTCCATGTCTGTGCTGGGACCTGTGAGAGAGCGCACCCAGGTGGAAATTTCACTGACAGATGCCAGGACCATAGGGGTCAGCGCGCCCATACGGGAATCCGGCGATGTGGAGGGAAGCGGCAGCTGTGTACTGGAAGGCCCCAGGGGAACGGTTATTCTGAAGGAAGGGGTTATTGCGGCAAAACGCCACATACACACCACGCCGGAGGATGCCGAAAGGCTGGGTGTGACTGACCGTGAAACAGTTGCTTTTGAGGTAAATATCAATGACCGGTCGTTGATTTTTAAGGACATGGTGGTTCGGGTCAGCGAACACTATTCCACGGCCGCCCATATTGACACGGATGAGGCAAACGCGGTGGCCATGTCGGGCACGGTCTATGGAACCATAGTAAAACTGAGGGGAAATGGATTGGCGGATTCCGGTTTGACAGATTCTGATTTGGCGGATTCATCAATCGCTTAAACGAGGAGAACATGAGGCAAATAGAAAAACAGACCCGGACAGACGGGGAGAATAAGATGGGGGTCATGCCGGTCAACCGTCTGCTGGTGACCATGGCGCTGCCGATTATGATATCCATGATTATCCAGGCCATGTACAATATAGTGGACAGCCTGTTCGTTGCCAGAATCAGCGAACAGGCGCTGACCGCGGTTTCGCTGGCATATTCGGTGCAGAATCTGCTGATTGGAGTGGCAGTGGGGACAGGTGTGGGTGTGAATTCCCTGCTGTCCCGGTATCTGGGGGAACAAAACCGGGAAGGCGTCAACAAGACAGCTGTAAACGGGATTTTCATTATGCTGGTTACCTATCTGTTCTTCCTGGTGTTTGGGTTGTTTTTCACCAGGACGTTTTTCAAATTGCAGACAGATTCAGAAGAAATCATAGGGCTGGGCGTACAGTACCTGTCCATCTGCCTGATTTTTTCAGTGGGCGTGCTGGAGCAGGTTGTGCTGGAACGGATATTGCAGGGAACCGGAAAAACAATTTATACCATGATTACACAGGGGGCGGGAGCTGTTATTAATATAATTCTCGACCCTATTCTGATTTTCGGATTATTGGGGTTTCCCAGAATGGGTATCAGCGGGGCAGCTATAGCCACTGTGACAGGGCAGCTGGCCGGCATGGGGATGAACGTCTATTTTAACAAGCGGGTCAACCATGAGGTGCAGTTTGTTTTCCGGGGGTTCAGGCCGGATATGGGAATCATAAAGCAGATATACAGGGTGGGAATCCCGGCCATTGTAATGCAGTCCATCGCGTCTGTCATGACCTTTGGACTGAACCAGATACTGATTTCCTACACGGCCACAGCCGCGGCAGTGATGGGAGTCTACTTTAAAATCCAGAGTTTTATCTTCATGCCCGTATTCGGCCTCAATAACGGCATGATACCTATTATCGGATACAATCTGGGGGCGGGAAGACCTGAGCGCATACGAAAGGCCATCCATTACAGCCTGGGATATGCCACCGCCATCATGGCGGCAGGCTTTGTACTGTCCCAGGTTTTTGCGGTGGAGATAATGGCAATGTTTAATGCCTCTGAGCACATGATGTCCATTGGGGTGACGGCGCTGAGGGTGATTAGCTTCGGCTACCTGTCTGCCTCTGTTTCCGTTATTTACAGCGCCGTATTCCAGGCGCTGGGAAGAGGGATGGAAAGCCTGGTTATCTCCTTTTTCCGGCAGCTGATTGTACTGCTGCCTGCTGCCTGCATACTGGCAGCAATGTTTGGGCTGGATGCGCTGTGGTGGTCCTTTCCCATTTCGGAGACAATGGCGGCATTGATGGCATGGGTATGGTGGAAACATATCCGCAGGCAGATGGCGGGGCAGGTGTAAGGGTCCGGAACACAGGAATTATGCAAAAGTGGGTTTCAAAAACTTGCAAACCGGTAAATTCTATGGTATTATAATTTGGCATGCCGGATTACTATATGGCTTGTTGGGCCGTCGCCAAGCGGTAAGGCACAGGACTTTGACTCCTGCACTCGAGGGTTCGAATCCCGCCGGCCCAGTACATGGGAAAGTCCGCAGAGACGCAAGTTACAAGGCGTTTCTGCGGGCTTTTCTTCTATAAATAATGTATTGCACATAATACTATAATCCAATACTATAATCCACATGGAGGCCGGAGGCTGTGGGAGGAGGAAAGAAGATGGAGAGAAAAAGAATCAGGGATTTTGGCATTGTGCCGGGCGTCATGAAAACCGGACCTAAAAATAAGATTACAGACGTGCCGGGCGTGCTAGTAGGCCATAAGACAGTGAGAAATGGGGACAACAAAACCGGCGTCACGGTCATTGTGCCGGGACCGGGAAATGTATTTGAACGCAAGTTTATCGCTGCGGGATATGTGCACAATGGGTTCGGCAAGACCTGCGGTCTGGTCCAGGTGGAGGAGCTGGGAACCCTGGAGACGCCCATTGCCCTGACCAATACCCTGAACGTGGGGCTGGTAGCCGACGCCCTGGTGGAGTATACCATCAGGCAGTGCGAAAAGGACCAGGTGGAGGTCACATCCGTAAGCCCGGTTGTGGGTGAGTGTAATGACTGCAGAATTAACCGTATCCAGCACAGGGCTGTGTCCATGGAGGATGTGATGGAGGCATTTTCCGGTGCTGGTGAGGATTTTGAGGAGGGTGATGTGGGCGCAGGCACGGGAACTGTGTGCTACGGCCTGAAGGGGGGAATCGGATCCGCTTCCAGAGTTATGAGAATCGGCGGGGTAAATTACACGCTGGGGGTTCTGGTGCAGTCCAATTTCGGGGCGACAGAGGACCTGGTCATAGACGGCATCCGGGCCGGCCAACGGATTCTGGAGGAAAAGGAAAGGCGCAGGAAGATGGCCACAGCAGAACAGGACCAGGGGTCCATCATGACCATTATCGCCACGGACCTGCCGGTCAGTGACCGTCAGCTAAAGCGCATCATCCGCCGGGCCGGTGTGGGCATTGCCAGGACAGGCGCCTACACCGGACACGGCAGCGGTGAGGTCATGATTGGGTTCACCACCGCAGGCCGCCTGCAGGGAAAGGACAGTCCGGAAATCATGACAAGCACCTGCATCAGGGAGGACCTGATTAACGTGGCCTTCAAGGCAGCCGCGGAAGCTGTCAATGAAGCCATACTGAATTCCATGACAGCAGCCGGACGTACCGGGGGACTGGCAGGGGAGGTGTATTACAGCCTGTCGGAGTTCCTTCCGCAGATTCTTAAACATTAATGGCGAAGGGACATAAGCCCCTGCTCCGTTATCTCGCAGCCTCCCCTGGTGCGGTTGATGCGGATAAGTCCTTCTTCGGATAATTCTTTTAGCAGCCCCCGCAGGCGGCCGTCGCTTAATTCCACGCCGGCCTCTGCCAGGGCATTTTTTATGGATCCCCGGCCGATGCGGGGGGAGGCAGCTATGGCAGCCAGCACCCTGAGGCGGACCGGGCTGTGGTCCTGGTCGGACTTTCGCATCTGGTTCCTGATATAGGAGGGAAGCTGTGCCAGTATCAGGGGATGGGCAGCATAGTGTGAGAAGAAATAGCGGGTCAGGTTGTATAGCTCCTGGACGTTGCCGGGGTAATCGTAGTCCATCATGAAGTCAAAGAGACTGGAGGACAGGATATCCCTGGCCATAAGGCTTTTGTTGTGGAACAGCTCCCGGAAGAACTGGTCCATGAGCAGAGGGATGTCCTCCCTGCGTTTCCTGAGGGGCAGGGTGTCGATGGAGGCCGCATTCAGAAGGAAAAACAGCTCTTCCCGGAAGGTGCCCTGCTTTACCATCCCGTACAGGTCCTGCCCGGACGTGGCGATGATGCGCACGTCAAAGGGGGAGAAGCGGGTTCCGAAGACATTTCCGGTCCGGTTGTCCTGAAGAATGTGAATCAGGAGTCCCTGAATCTCAGGAGACAGGTACTCGGCGCTGTCAATGAGCAGGGTTCCGTGGTTGGCCTCTTTGAACAGTCCTAACATCTGGGAGAGGGGATCGGAGACAGACAGGGCTGCTCCTGACAGGCAGGAGGTACTGTCCGGATCGGATAATACGCCTGGGCCGGGAGCGCTGTCCGGGCCGGTGACTCCATTTGGGCCGAAGGCCCCGTTTATCCTTGCGGCCGCATTAAGCCCCATAGGCATATTCAGACAGACAAAGGGATGCTGCCTCCTGGAGGATGTCTTGTGTATGGCTCTGGCCAGGAGTTTTTTCTGGGTTCCGCTCTCGCCCTGAATCAGCACGGGGAAGTCATAGAGAGAGAGCCTTCTGGCATATTCCAGGATACTCTTCATGGGCTCTGAGGCAGTGGTAAAGCTGGTGAACATGCTGTCCGTATATCTGGAGTCGGAGAATACAGGGTCAGGGAGAGGCGGGTAATCCCCGGTCCCGTCGGCCAGCACAGGACACGGCGTGCTGTTGAGCAGGTAAAGGGGTTCATGGTTGGGCAGCAGCAGTTCAAGGGAGCTGAGCAGGAGATGCTTTCCGCTGCGGTTCATCACCTTGTAATCCGCACTGTGACAGAAATCCATGCCTTTGCAGGGCTGGGGAAGAAACTGTGACAGATTCCGGCCCGTGGTGCCTGTCTCCGGCAGCTCCAGGTCCATGGAGAATCTGCGGTTGACCATATTGATTTCCCCGCGGACCGACAGAAGGCACAGGCCTATGGGAAGATTGCTGATAACGGTCTGGAGAAGCTGCCTGGAATAGATGTAGTCCTGGTAATAGGCGCTGGTCAGCTTGGCAATCTGCATGATGCTGTTCACATAGGATTTGGTAATCTGGTTGGACAGGCTGGCGGGAAGATGAAAGTACTCGCACAGCTCATTGACGGTGGAGATGTCAATGATGCGGTTGCCGATATCAATGACATTGGTGATATGGCTGGGAACCAGCTGGGGCTCGCCCACGGTGATGGCATAGTGGATGGACTCGTCGGCCTGGATGCATCCGGGATAAAAGGGCTCAAACCGGTACTGCACCACCCCCGCCTCCTTGAGCTGGTCCATGATGGTGACAATGGAGTCATAGGTATCATTTACTATGTAGACACGCTCACCGGGCGGTATGCGGATGATTTGGTCCAGACAGGCATGGTTGAAGGTCCTGGTACAGATAATCTGCATGACCTCCTTTGGGATGGATATGGGAAATTCTGACTGGACCAGGGGGCTGGAAAACAGGATGCACTGGTATCCCTTGATTTGCTCCGGCCGCTGGACCTGGTCCAGCCCAATTGTATCAAAGGCAATATGGGCTCCCAATATCTTGTGGAGATAGCTCTGGAATTCAAGGCGTATGCTGGAATTGATGCTGACGATGAGCACATGGTATTTTGGCTGGCTTCTGTCCATGGTTTCTCCTCCTGTACTGTATTAGGTTAATTATAACAAAAAGTTTGGGATATAACAACCTAATGACTTTAAATTTTAAATTGTAACGAATGCTTTACGGAAAAAAGAATGATTTATTTGACAAGGCAGCACAGAAACGTGTAAAATTATTGTAAGCAAGGATGCTTACGAAATGAGCGTGAGAGCTGTAGGTTTCCAGGCTTTTTTTGTATCATCATAAAAAGGAGGATATTCTATGAAGAAAAGCGGAAAGAAGCTGTGCGCCCTGGCACTGGCTGCTGCCATGCTGGGATTGACGGCATGCGGTTCATCATCAGGCACCACTGATACGACCACGGCAGCTGCAGGCGGGGCGGCAGCTACAGAAGAAACGACAGCAGCGGCAGCTGTTGCGGAGGGAGAATCCGTTTCCCAGGATACGGATATTATAGGAGCAGTCAATGTGGACTTTACCACACTGGATCCGTTAGATACCAGCGACACCCTCTCAGGAGGCGTTCAGCGTCTTATCATGGACGGATTGTTTGGCTTTGACGACGAAATGAAAATCATTCCCATGCTGGCAACGGAGTATACGGCCAATGACAGCGCCACGGAGTTCACCATCAAGCTGAGAGAGGGAATTACATTCTCTGACGGAACCCCATGGAACGCAGAGGCTGCCAAAGCCAACTTTGACCGCTGGGCGGACAAGTCCTTAGGACTTAAGAGAACCACATTGTTATGTAATATACTGGATACCACTACGGTTCAGGATGATTATACAATCGTAGTAAAGCTGTCCTCACCCTTTGGTGCGTTCATCGAGACACTGGCCCACCCGGCCTGCGTGGTCATGAGCCCCAAGGTAATCGAGCAGGGCTCCACGGCATGCGCAGAGGCCCCCATCGGAACAGGACAGTACACATTTAAAGAGTGGATTCAGGGCGACCACCTTACGGTCGAACTGAACAAGGATTGGTGGGGCTATGACGCGGATATCTGCGGCGGCACGCCACTGGCTGACAAGGACGCCGGCTTCAAGAGCATCACCTTAAAGCCTGTACCTGAGT